>Ga0172382_10013070_pt1 | contig 10736 bp, 12 predicted proteins | sample Leawel138RmetaG_FD_122245 | JGI IMG/M metagenome (GOLD analysis project Ga0172382, IMG submission 122245) | Leachate microbial communities from a municipal landfill in Southern Ontario, Canada - Leachate well 138R metaG | ecosystem: Engineered > Solid waste > Landfill > Unclassified | place...
AGGCTCCTTTCTTGCCATGAAAATAGATTCATCTAGCCTAGGAAAATATTTTGGTTTTTTTCTACTCTTTATTGGAATCTATGAGTTGTTCCAAAAAAAAGAATAGGACCTATCCTATTCTTTCCCCTTTAAGACTGCGTAAACACAATCTTCTATAAACTTAAATCCAAGGTCTTTCGCCCTTTCCAGGACCTCATCATTGTAGGAACCCGGTTGAAACCAGACATATTCAATTCAATTTCCTTGGCCTCTTCTAGGGTATTTATGGCAATCTTTGGAGAGACTACCATATCTAGCACGTCAATTTTCATAGTAAGTTCTTTTAGGGAATGATAAACCCTTTCGCCTTCTATTTCATCATAGTTTGGATTTATGCCATGGGCTTCATAGCCATGTTCTTTTAATTTTTTCCATATCTTATAGCCGTATCTGTCTGTCTTTGCAGTTACACCTGCTACTGCACATACCTTCTTTGCCAACATTTCTTCTTTTACTATTGACATATTACCACCTCCGTAAAAATATACCCTAATTCTATTAGGCTAATCTAGTCTATGCTAATTTTTCTCCTTCTTTAATGGCTATATATTCCTCATCTAATATTTGAATATAGGCACTGCCACTGGTCATGTCTCTCATATCTCTTTGAAAAGATTCTATCTGATTATCTCTTACATAGAGTACAATATTTACTGCCTCGTCAAATAAGGTGTCATCTATTATATATTCCTTACTCAATAGGTAGTTTTCAATTTTCCCATAGAGATTATAATCTAACCTCACCTTTAGTTTACTGTGTAAGACCATATCCACTATTATCCCGGCTTCTAGTCCAATTTTTGCTCCCCTTGTATAGGCCCTTATGAGTCCGCCTGTACCTAGCTTTATCCCACCAAAATATCTGGTAACTACAAGAACTAAATTTCGTAAGTTTTCTTTTTTAATTACTTCCAAAACTGGAATACCAGCAGTACCAGAGGGTTCGCCATCATCACTAAATCTTTGAATATTGTTGTTTTGCCCTACTACATAGGCGTATACATTGTGGGTCGCATCCCTATGCATTGACTTAATCTTTTCTATAAAGGCTATAGCCTGGTCCTCATCTTCTACTGGCATGGCGTAGCCAATAAACCTAGACTTGTTTATTATGGTTTCATCTTGACCGAATTTATATATTGTTTTATAAACCTTGTCCATTAAATCTTCCTTTCAAGCTCCATGCTAAAAAAACAAGGAGCTAGGTCCAATCCATTAGGCAAACTTAAGTTTTTCTTCATAATCTTTAAATTCAAGGTATCTCTTATAGGCCAGATTGACTAGGGATTTATCTTGACTATATGTTATCATTTCAATAGCTTCATCTATATTATAGTAACCAGCTTCTTTAAACCCTTCTTCAAAGTTCAAGGAAAACTCCTCGTCATTTGACTCCATTATATACCAGATTATTTTGTTGCAAACGGCCTGATTTCTTGAAAGGGAATAGAATTCATAGGCCGTTTCTCCAGCAGATGATACAATCCTTGGGTCAATTATTCCTGTTTCAAATTCCACCCTTCCTATGGCTGTCTCAGGCGGTAGTTCCTCGCCTCTCATCTTCCCCTTGGGTAATATCCATTCGTTTTTATCGTTTTTCATTATAAATACCTTGTCGTCCTTAAATACTATTCCACCTGCACAATTTCTTATTATCATATGTTTCACTCCTTGTAGTTTTATTGTAAAATCGGCATAGACTAAACTCCCTATAGGTATGATTTCCCATGCTTACTCCTATCCTATATATGCCCTATATTTTTCCATGTCAATTTCATTTATATTTAATTGCAAGAGGGTACCATCTTCCCCGTACTCCATCTTTAGGATCTGGTAATTGTTCATGAAATAATTTACTAGGTTTTGCCTGTCATAGGGAATATTCAAAGTTACAAGCCTGTACTGATGGGGCAACAATTCCTCTATATTTTCTATAAGTTTCTCAATATTTTCACCCTGTTTCGCTGATATGAATATCTTATTGTCTATATCCCTATTTTCATACACTAATTTGTCTATGCTCACCTTGTCCATTTTATTAAATACTGTAATTATTGGTTTGTCTACAACTTCCAGCTCTCTCAATATTTTGTGGGTGGTCTGTATTTGAATATCTAAATCGCTGTTTGAACCATCTACTACATGAAGTAATAAATCTGCATACCTAATCTCTTCTAGGGTTCCCTTGAAGGCTTCTATTAATTTTGTAGGTAATTTAGATACAAAACCGACTGTATCAGTAAGCAAAAAATCCTGTCCATTCAACAATTTCGCCTTCCTAAGGGATGTATCTAGAGTGGCAAATAGCATATCTTCTACATACACTTCCTTGGCTTCATCGCCATCACCATATAGGTCGATTATCTTATTGAGGAGGGTTGACTTACCTGCATTGGTATATCCTACGAGGGCTACAATAGGGATGCTTGAGCCTTCCCTTTGCTTTCGCTTGATATTTCTTACCTTCTCCACTTCTTTTAACTCTTTTTCAATGTTGTTGACTTCCCTCAGAATATGTCTTCTATCAGTTTCGAGTTTTTGTTCCCCCGGCCCTCTGGTTCCTATCCCGCCGCCTTCCCTCGACAAATAATCCCTAAAACCTATTAACCTAGGCAACCTATACTTGAGCTGGGCTAATTTTACCTGCAATTTCCCTTCCTTGGACTTGGCCCTGTTGGCAAATATATCTAAAATCAGGTTAGTTCTATCGACTATTTTCCTATCTATAATCTTCTCAAGGTTCCTTAGCTGTGCCCCTGACAGTTCATCATTGAACACCACTGTGCCAATAGATAGCTCGTCACAATAATTCCTTATCTCTTCTGCCTTTCCCTTGCCAATATAATAGGCAGGGTTAATGGAATCTTTTTTCTGTATCAACCTAGTGATGACCACAGCTTCTGCAGCCTTTACCAATTCCTCCAGTTCATCTAAGGAATTTTCAATATCAATTGCATCTCTGGCTAAATCAATACCTACTAGTAAAACTCTTTCCCCCATATTTATTTCTTGCTCCAATCTATCCCTCCTCTTCAGTCGCCTTCTTATTATTATACCATTTTTTAGTTAATTTATCTAAGAATGTCTAAATATTCTTTAGATGGTATTGTAAAGTATTGTTCTGGGACATTTCCAATGATTACCGTTTCCGCAATGGGTATATTGCTAGTAATATTTATGGTTTTCGATATAAGCGGAACGATTATCCTAATATCGGTAGATACGATTAAATAGATCCTATGACGTGTTTGATTTATCCCTGCCTCTTCAAATTCTGTTGCAAATCCAACGTTTACTGAACCCTGGGGCTGAATTTGCAGGTTTAGGCTAGGTAACTTTAAAATATATCTATTGAAGGCATTGCTTAGGGGGATTTTCACCTTTGAATTTGATAGGTTCTTCAGTTGTTCCTGTACTTCCAATGCCATATCGGCTGCAATACTATTCATTAATATGGTATTTGCCTGCATCAAGGAGACCCTTCCATCTATATCATATTTTACTAATATCAAGTTTTCATAGTTTATATCCTCCTTGATTTTAGATTTTATAGTATCGTTTATGGCTTTTGTAGTTACGGACTTGGCCCTGACCTCCGCAACTGCAACTAAGGTTGGCTTTATATTGCGGTCGACATAATTATAAAGGTATAGTATAAATAAGAGAAAAATAATAATAAATATAATAAACCTTCTTTTCCTAAGCCCACCCAACAAATTCCTCACGTCGGCCACCCCCTATTCTAATATATGATTGGATTCATTATAATTGTTTGTTTTCTAAGAAATATTAGGAATTATTGATATATTAACAATAAACTATTTTTATGGTATAATTAATGAGTTCTAGTTTTTACCGTTTAAGGAGGAGTTTTTATGGACAAAGACAAAAAGAAGCTAAAGAAGATGTCCGCTGGTAAATTGACCCTAAAAATTATAAAAATTCTATTGATTATATTTTTAGTATTATCTTTCATAGCAGGTGGAATGCTTGTAGGGGTTGTCCTATCAATGATTAAGGATGCTCCCGACATTGACCCAAGCAGGGTCAACGCCTCGCTCGATTTAACATCTACAATCTACGATGCCGATGGAAATCTAATTGAAAAAATTCAGGCTCCTGAGTTCCGTACCATTGTAAAGCTAAATCAGATGCCTAAATATTTGAGAGATGCCTTTGTATCTATCGAGGATGAAAGATTTGAAAGCCACTTTGGGGTGGATCCTAAGGGTATTGTTGCTTCTGCCATAGACAATGTAAAGGCAGGGGCTGCTGTCAGAGGTGCCAGTACAATAACCCAGCAGTTGGTTAGAAATGTCTACTTGAACCTAGATAAAAAATGGGACAGGAAGGTCAAGGAAGCCTATCTGGCAATACAATTAGAGAAGTATCTTACCAAGGATCAAATACTCGAATCCTACCTTAATAGGATAAATCTAGGAAGAGGGGCATATGGTGTTCAAGAGGCGGCACAGACTTATTTTTCCAAGGATGTAAATGAGCTCACTATTGCCGAAGCGGCTCTCTTTGCAGGTGTTGTCAAGAGTCCAACTAAATACGCTCCCTACCATGCAGTTAGGCTTGAGGATTTTGACACCAGTAGACACTATGAGGTCGGCAGGCTAGAAATACTAGGCGAAAAGTATGTAGCCGTTTACAATGACGAGGCAGTACAAAGGCAGAAGGTTGTTTTAAACCAAATGCTTAAATTGGGAAAAATCACCGAGTACGAATACAAGACTGCCCTGGGCCAAGATATTAAGACCAGCTTAAATCCGGGACAAAAAAAGATTGAAGGCATATCTTCTTATTTTACGGACTATGTCAAGACACAAACTGTAGATGCCCTAATTCAAAGGCTTGGCTATACTAAGGAAGAGGCCCAGGATCTACTATTTACCGGGGGCCTAAAGATATATTCAACTATTGATGTTGATTTGCAAAAGGAATTGGAGGAAATATACAGGAACTTCACAGAAATAATGGTTGGTGACCCGGAAAATATCAAGAATCCAATTCTAGTCGACTGGAGACTGAATAAGGCAAAAAATATAGTAGACGAAAACAATAGTACTATTTTCTACTTAGAGGAAAACTTGTTTAATGAGAACTTTGAATTAATATTAGAGAAGGAAAGCTATGACTTTAGGGACGGGGACCTATATATAAAAAATAATAAGCTAAACCCCTATCCCAAACACATAGATGTGGCCGATTATTATAATATTGACGATAAGAAGAACCTTGTCACCTATACGGTCGGTTCTATTATATTGCCTGAGGAAGACTACGTCATTACAGACAGTAAGGAAGTCAAAATCAGCAGAAACTATTTAAGAAATAATGATGATTTTTATAGGATTGACCCAGATGAAAACCTATTGATTAGCGATAAGTATTTTTTCAGATCCAAGGATGGCATAGTGCAGCCTCAATCTGCAACTGTAGTGCTTGATTATCGGACAGGTCATATCAAGGGCCTAATCGGAGGCAGGGATATTGAAGGCACCAGTATACTAAATAGGGCTACTGCATCACAAAGACAGCCCGGTTCTTCTATTAAACCAATTGCAGTTTATTTACCTGCCTTGGACAATGGCTACACGGCGGCTACTCCCATAGACGATATTCCATACTATAATGATAAGGGGGTCCTGTGGCCAAGGAACTGGTACAAGGAAGGCTATAGGGGTATTACTCCTCTGAGAAGGGCCGTTGAGCAATCTAGTAATGTTACTTCCGTAAAAACTGTTGAAAGTATTGGAGTACAAACATCTTTACAATACTTAGAAAAATTAGGAATCATAAGCAAGACTAACCCAGAGAAAGACAGTATCATTACTTCAGTTGAAAATAGGGCATATAACGACGAAAACCTGTCATCCATGGCCCTGGGCGGTATGACAAAGGGCCTGACCCCTCTAGAGCTGACTGCAGCATATGGGGCCATAGCCAATGGTGGCCTATATATAGAGCCGATTTCCTTTACCAAGATTGAGGACAAAAATGGAAATATCATAATTGAGAATATACCGAGGGAAAATGAGGTTGTATCACCCCAGGTGGCCTTTATCATGGCAGATATTCTAAGGACAACTGTAGCCAATGGCATTGCGGGAAAGGCCAAACTCAATAATATGGCAGTCGCTGGAAAAACTGGTACTACTCAAAATCAGGCGGATATTTGGTTTGTGGGATTCACTCCCTACTATGCAACAGGCGTATGGATTGGAAACGATTCACCCAAGATTACCCTATCCAAGAGTAGTAGTACGGCTGCTGAATTCTGGCAGTATATAATGACAAGACTTCATGAAAACAAGGAAAGTATAACTAGTTTTGAGCAACCGGGCGGCCTTGTAAGGGTTAATGTATGTTCAATTTCCGGAAAGCTGCCAACTGAACTGTGCAGTCACGATCCAAGGGGAAGCACTGTTAGATCAGAATACTTCGTCAAGGGTACTGAGCCCAAGGAATACTGCGATTCCCATGTTGAATTAACCATAGATAGCAGTAATGGCAAGATAGCAAATGAGTATTGCCCTGAGGAAAATCTAGAGACCAAGGTCTTTGTAAAGAGGGAAATTCCATATAATCCCGAGGAAAATAACGGGATTGCACCTACTGATTATCAGTATGAAGCACCAAGTGAAATATGTGATGAACACGATGAAAGCACCCTTATCCCCGAGCCAGATGACCCCTGGGATTCCTGGTTCCCCTGGTTCCCTTGGAATAGGGACGAGGAAGATAGCAATGGCAGTGACGGTCTAGATGAAAATCAAGATGAATTTAACGGATACGACAATTAAATCAAGCTAGGGTAAATCCCTAGCTTTTTGTTTTGGGTTTAAATACCAATGCCATAATATAGCCAAATAATATAGCAGCCGCTACCCCACCTGCATTTGCTGTTAATCCACCGGTAAAGGCTCCGATTACGCCCTTGCTTTTAGCTCCTTCAATGGCACCTTGGGATAGTGAATAACCAAATCCAACTATAGGTACAGTTGCTCCTGCACCTCCAAATTTGACTAGGGGTTCGTATATGCCAAGTCCCCCTAGTACAACTCCCGCTGTGAGGAAGATAACTAAGATATGGGCTGGGGTTAATTTTGTATTGTCCAATATAACTTGCCCAACTACACATATTAACCCCCCTACTATAAACGCCTTGATAAACTCCATAAAATCCCTCCTAGGCCTTGTTAATGTCTATGGTAACTGCATGTGCTATACTAGGAATGGACTCCCCCTGTTGATTAATGGTTGTGGAATGGAGTGCCCCAGTTGCTACAAGCAATACCCTGTTAAAGCTGCCCTTCATTATTTCCTTATATATATAACCATTGAAAACAGTAGCGGCACAAGCACATCCAGAGCCTCCTGCATGGGTATCTTGTTCTTTTGAATCAAATATTTCATAACCGCAATCTGTAAAGTTATCGCTGAGAGCATAGCCCTTTTCCTGCATTAAATCTATAACTATGGACTTCCCTATGCTTCCTAGGTCTCCAGATACGATAAGGTCATAATCCTGTGGAGAAAACCCAGTGTCATTGAAGTGATTAATTAGGGTATCCATAGCCGCTGGAGCCATGGCTGCCCCCATATTTGTTGCATCCCTTATGCCCATATCGACGATTTTGCCCGTCGTGGCATAGGTAATATAGGGCCCATTTCCTTCAGCCGATAAAATTGTGGCTCCGGCACCAGTCACAGTCCATTGAGATGAAAAATTTCTTTGGCTTCCATACTCCAAGGGAAATCTAAACTGCCTTTCTGCAGAGCTAAAGTGACTAGAAGTGGCACATATAACTTTCTGTGCAAAACCACCATCTATGAGCATGGCCCCTAGGGATAGGGACTCGGTCATAGTAGAACATGCACCGTAGAGCCCATAAAATGGTATATTCAACTGTCTGGCCGTATAGGAAGATGTAATTATTTGATTAAGTAAGTCGCCAGCTAAAAGGTAATCAATATCCTTATTTGTCAAATTTCCATTGCTCAGGGCGGACTTAATTGTCTCCTCCTGTATTTTTGACTCTGCCTTTTCAAAAGATTCCTGCCCCCACATATCGTCCTCTAATATCAAGTCAAAATAATCCTTGAGCGGTCCCTCACCTTCCTTTGGCCCCACTATGGAGTAGGTACTTAATATTGACGGTGGATTTTGAAACTTTACTGACTGCATCCCAAGCTTTTTCACCCCATCTAGCATCATCCCTTCTTCAGTAATAGATGCAGTATACCCACAATAACAGAGCTGCCAACACCATATACCAAAACTGGCCCTGCAATTACAAACATCTTTGCAGCTACGCCAAAAATCAATCCCTCTGTCTTAAACTCCATTGCAGGAGAGACTATGGCATTGGAAAATCCTGTAATTGGAACTAGTGAACCCGCACCCCCAATTTTCCCAATCTTATCGTATACACCCAGTCCAGTTAATAGTGCCCCGATAAATACCAATATAATTGCCGTCCCCCCTCCCACGGCTTTTTCATCTAGGCCATTTTTTACTAGCCAATTGCGGATTATTTGCCCTAGGAGGCAAATCAGACCCCCTATGACAAAGGCCATTAGGCTGTTTTTTAAATAGGTTGGTTTTGGCACCTGTTGTTCTGCATATTTCTGATATTCCTTCTTGTTCATATTTTCCATATAAATGCCTCCTAATTAAGATATATCCAATATATTAATGAACCCATTACCTTGCCTCCCACAAGGGCCCATATAAGGTATTTTAAATCTTTTTTGACCTTTATTTTCTTTGATATAACGGGTATTACATTCAATACTTCAGCCAGAGCAGAAGATAAGATCCCTATGAAAATTCCATAAACAAAGCCTATTGGAACGACAGACAGCCTTGGCAGGCCAAAGTTGAATTTTGCAAAATACATTATTATCGACAGGCCTATGGATACTATCATGGTTACCTGATAGAGTTTCAAACTTTCCTCTGTCTCTGTAAATTGTGCTAATCTAGGCAAGATACGCAGTATGGTAATAAATGCTACCATTGCCCCTCCTACGATCACCCCTCCTCCAAATGTTATGGTTACCATTACTATATATCTTATTAACATTAAATCATCTCGCTTTGCTTAATGTTTTTTTGTCTCATTTAATATGGTTTCTTCCATGTCCTTGTCATATAGATAGAGCTGTATTTCCATTGGCCCCGGTTCCTTCACCCTTCTCAGACTAGAGCTAATTACCCTTGAAAAGAAGGTAATTACTCCCACCCCTATTCCTATGGAATAGGGTATGACCATTAGAAGGGGATTTTCTTTTCTTTCCCCTGTAAATGTATAGTATAGGTCCTTCATGGTCTTACTGGAGTTGACATCTTCATGAAAATTTATCAGGGCTAGACTAGAACCAAAAAATAATACTATGCAGACTGCTGCAATCTTTATAAATTTCCAAAGGGCCATTTTGTGGGTTTCTGACTTAAATTCTATTAGTATCTCTACTTCTCCCAATAATTCCAAATCAATTGTAGGAAAAGTATTTAATATTATTTGTCCTATCTCTATGGCAGTCATATAGTCCCAGTCTTCTTTTTTGTGATCAGGGGCAATTTCTGTATTTTCAACATTATTTTGGATTATTTGATTGTTACAGTAGACCTCTCCAATATCCTTTACAAGAACCTTTTGATTGGGATTGACAGTAGCCTTTTTATTTACTGCAAGGTATAGTTTTTCCTTTTGCATCCACTAGCCCTCCTCCGGTAGCTTTCAATACCAAATTAGCTCTCTTTGGTATGGCCTTGTTTGTAGTTTGTTCCTTATACCACAAAAAACCCCCCAAAGCGATTAATGTTACTATGAGGAATAGTATTATTTGCTTGCCGCTAAATCTATATGTCATTTAATCACCTCGTAAGGATTATTATTTGCATTTATTATTCTTTAATACAAAAAAAGGCATGATTTATGCCTTTGTCAGATTTTTCCTCATTTCTTCAATTATTCTCTTCTCTATCCTAGATACCTGTACCTGAGAAATTCCCAGTTCATTGGCTACCTCTGTTTGAGTTTTATCCCTAAAATATCTCAATATTATAATCTGCCTATCCCTCGATTTTAGTTTCCAAAGCATTTCTTTCAGGACTATGGTATTGGTTATATCTTCTTCCCCCTCTGCTTTGTTGCTTATCTTATCTATTAGATAGAGGGGTGAGCCGTCGCTTTGATGTACTATGTCATATAGGTAGTCTGGATGATAGGAAGCCTCCAATGCCATTACTACTTCTTCCTTGTCCATGCCAATGTCATCTGCTATTTCTTGGATTGTAGGTTCCCTGCCCAAATCGAATGACAGCCTTTCTTCTGCCCCTTTGGCCCTGGCTGCAGTTTGTTTGAGTGACCTACTAACCTTTACTAGACCATCATCCCTAAGAAACCTTTTTATTTCACCAATTATCATGGGAACTGCATAGGTAGAAAACCTTACGTCATAAGAAATATCAAATTTGTCAATGGCCTTTAATAGCCCTATACTTCCTATTTGAAATAAATCATCTGCCTCGTAGCCCCTATTCATAAAGGCCCTCAGTACGGACCTTATTAGGCCTAGATTTGATGATACTAGTATATCCTTTGCCTCCATACTGCCTTTTTGTGCCTCTGCGATAAGTTCCATGGTCTCCTCATGGGACAATAGAGCCTTCCTTTCTA
>Ga0172382_10013071_pt1 | contig 10735 bp, 4 predicted proteins | sample Leawel138RmetaG_FD_122245 | JGI IMG/M metagenome (GOLD analysis project Ga0172382, IMG submission 122245) | Leachate microbial communities from a municipal landfill in Southern Ontario, Canada - Leachate well 138R metaG | ecosystem: Engineered > Solid waste > Landfill > Unclassified | place...
CAATTAAAAGATCGTCGTGACGTTTTAAGAACAGAAGTGATTTCAAAAGAAGATTCACTTCAAAATGAAACACCAGATGAAATTTTAGCGATTCATCTTCCTGATGGTGGCGATACACTTTATGCAAAAGAGAATATCATTAACTTACGTACAGGTGAAGTCATCGTTAGCAAGAACACCGAAGTTAATGAAGAAATGCTCGCAATTCTTCGTAGAAATCGTCAATCACTTGATGAAAAAGTCATTAAATATTTCTTAGGTCGCGATGTTTACGAAAAAGAAAGAGAACGCGAAGGCGTTATCGTTGAAGCGATTGATGTCACAGTTAAAGATCCTGATAGTGGACGTATTTATGAGGTTAAAGTGATTGGTAACGATCAAAGAGAAGATAAAGAATACATCACACTTTCTGACATTATCGCATCTATGAGCTATTATTTAAATCTATATGATGGTTTAGGTAGTACAGACGATATTGACCACTTAGGAAATCGTCGTTTAAGATTAATTGGCGAACTTTTAAAAAATCAATTTAGAATTGGTTTAGCACGTGCAGAGAAGAACATCAAAGACAAGATGTCTACAACAACATTTGCCGATGCTGCACCATCTAATATTATCAATATGACACCACTTGCTGGTGCAATTAAAACATTCTTTGGATCCTCACAACTTTCACAGTTCATGGATCAAATCAATCCACTCGCTGAACTTACACAAAAACGTCGTGTTTCAGCACTTGGTACAGGTGGTCTAGCGAGAGATCGCGCAGGCGTTGAAGTTCGTGACGTTCACAACTCCCACTATGGGCGTATTTGTCCAATTGAAACACCTGAAGGTCCATCAATTGGTCTAATTAGTTCACTTGCAAGTTATGGTAAAGTTGACCAATATGGATTTATTCAAACACCATATTTAGTGGTTGATCGTAGTTCGGGTAAAAATATTGTGACCTCACAATATCAATATTTAACTGCCGATGAAGAATATGATGAAATTATCGCTTCAGCAGCTACTGAACTTGATAAAGATGGAACGATAAAAACTGAACGTGTCATTGGACGTTTCCACGGCGAAACTTCAGTCTTCGAACCTGAAGAAATTACATACATGGACGTATCCCCTAAACAAATTGTTTCGGTTGCGACTTCAACCATTCCATTCTTAGAACATGACGATGCTTCACGTGCCCTCATGGGTGCGAACATGCAACGTCAAGCTGTACCTTTATTAAAGCCTGAATCACCAATTGTTGGAACAGGTATCGAATATCGTGCAGCAAAAGACTCTGGATCTGTCATTGTATCTCAAACCACAGGATTTGTGACGTATGCTGATGCAGCAAAAGTTGTCATTACCCAAGAGCCAGATCAAAAACTCGTGGTTGGTGAACAAGTCATTTATGATCCTAAAAAGCCATTTACTTATGAACAAGCGAAAATATTAGCAGACTATGGCATGGGTGATTCAGTAACTTATGAACTCATTCGTTTCTTTAGATCAAACCAAGATACATGTGTTTTACAAAAACCGATCGTGTTTGCTGGTGAATTCGTTGAAAAAGGCGATGTCATTGCGGATGGTCCGTCAACCGATAAAGGTGAATTAGCACTTGGACGCAATGTTACAGTTGCTTTCATGACTTGGGAAGGTTATAACTACGAAGATGCGATTATCATGAGTGAAGATCTCGTTCGTGATGATGTTTACACATCGATTCACATCGACGAATATGAAATTGAAACGAGAGAACTTAAAACAGGTTCTGGTCGTGAAGAAATCACACGTGAAGTTCCAAATGCCGGACTTGATGCGTTAAAGAACTTAGATGAACGCGGAATTATTATTCCAGGTTCTGAAGTTAAAGAAGGCGACATCTTAGTTGGTAAAATTACACCAAAAGGTGTATTTGAACCAAGCCCATCTGAAAAACTTATCCACGCGGTTATCGGTGAAAAATCAAGAGAATATCGCGATTCTTCACTTCGTGTTCCACATGGTGGTGGTGGGGTTGTTCAATCCATCCAATATTTCTCAAAGAAAAATGGAGATGCACTACCCAGTGGTGTTAACGAATCCATTCGAGTTTATGTTGCGAAAAAACGTAAAATTTCTGAAGGGGATAAAATGGCAGGACGTCATGGTAATAAAGGCGTTATTTCTAAGATTTTACCTCGTGAAGATATGCCATACATGGCAGATGGTACACCCGTTGACATCATGCTAAATCCTCTTGGAGTTCCATCACGTATGAATATTGGGCAAATCCTTGAAATCCATTTAGGTATTGCGGCTAAACATTTAAATGTGAAGATTGCAACACCAGTATTTGATGGTGTGGATGACCAAGACTTGAAAACCATTATGGCAGAAGCTGGTATTGAACCAGATGGTAAGACTGTATTATATGATGGTAGAACTGGTCAACCTTATGAAAATCGTATCTCAGTTGGTGTGATGTACATGATTAAATTATCGCACATGGTTGATGATAAACTCCATGCGCGTTCTGTTGGACCATACACATTAGTCACACAACAACCAATGGGTGGTAAAGCTCAAAATGGTGGACAACGTTTCGGGGAAATGGAAGTTTGGGCACTTTATGCTTATGGTGCCGCACATACCTTACAGGAAATGTTAACTGTGAAATCGGATGATATGCTTGGAAGAAATAAAGTGTATGCATCGATTACACATGATAAACCAATCCCACAAGCAAGTATTCCTGAGTCCTTTAGGGTTCTTACAAGAGAACTTCAAGCACTCGGATTATATGTGGAATTAATAGATGCGACAACTGGTGAAAATGAAGCTGAAAAATCACTCGTTGATCACACAACCAATCGCTTTAAAGGAGGTTTCCGTTGATGGCTAAAGAAAAATTAACATTAAAAGTTGAATCGTTAAAGCTATCTGAAGATGCCCTTAAAGCCTTAAAGCTTTCTGGTATTGATCAACTTGAAGATTTTAATACCTTCAATTTAAAAGAATTAAGTATGCTTTTAGGTGATACATACGAAGAAATCAAAACGATATTAAGACGTTATGCATTACCAAGAGGCTTAGATAATTTAAATTTAAGCAATGAAGCAGTTGAAATTTTAACGAATGCCAACATTCAAGACTTAAAAGAGTTTCTTGAATATGATCGTCATGCACTTTATCACATGTTTGAAGATGACCTCATTTTACGTCAAGAAATTAATCAAATTTTAGAACTTTATGGTTTTGATGCTTTAAAAGAACACGTGCATGTGGAAGAAGAACATGTTGAAATCGAAGAAATCGTTGATCCAATGATTGATATTGATCTTCAAGAACGTATTCATCGTCATGTCCAACCAATTCGTAAAGGTTATGGTAGCCGTACGTATAGTCATTTAAAGATACGCCTTGCATCACCTGACGAAATTAGACAATGGTCTTATGGTGAAGTTAAAACCCATGAAACTATTAACTACCGTACTTCTAAACCAGAAATTGGTGGTCTTTTCTGTGAACAAATCTTTGGTCCAACGAGAGATTATCAATGTGCATGTGGTAAAAAACAAAGTGGTAATAAAGGCCAAATTTGTCAAAAGTGCGGCATTGAAATTACTGAATCTAAAGTACGTAGAGAACGGATGGGGCATATTGAATTAGAAGCTCCAGTTGTTCACACATGGTATTTGAAGAATTCACCTTCAAGATTAGCAATTTTGTTAGGCATTAAAGCGAAAGCGTTAGAAGAAGTGGTATATCACGCTTCCTATATCGTTACAGATCCAGGAACCGCACCATTAGCACGTAAGCAAATTTTATCTGAACAAGATTATAGTGCTTTAACGGAAGAATATGGTAGTCGTTTTACAGCTTTAACTGGTGCTGAAGCTGTTAAAAAATTACTTCAAGAACTTGACTTAGACAAAGAAGTGAAATCACTTCGTAAGAAACTAAAAACAAGTTCGAAACAAAAACGCGAAAAAATTATTAAACGTTTAGAAGTTGTCGAAGCTTTCAACAATTCTGATAATAAACCTGAGTGGATGGTTATGGATGTTATTCCAGTTATTCCACCAGATCTTCGTCCAATGGTTGCCTTAGATGGTGGACGGTTTGCGACGACAGATTTAAATGATTTATATCGTCGTATTTTGAATCGTAATAACCGTTTGAAAAAACAAAAAGAACAAATGGCACCTCGTTTGATTACTAAAAATGAAAAGCGTATGCTTCAAGAAGCGGTTGATGCTTTATTTGATAATGCAAAACGCGGTAAAAAAGCAGCAGTTGAACGCAATCGTCACTTAAAATCATTATCGGATATGCTTCGTGGTAAACAAGGTCGTTTCAGACAAAACTTACTTGGTAAACGCGTGGATTATTCCGGCCGTTCAGTCATTATTGTTGGACCAGACTTAGAAATGTATCAATGTGGTATTCCAAGAGAAATGGCCATCATTCTATTTAAGCCATTTGTCTTAAGAGAACTTCAAAAACTTTCTGGCAATGATGCCAATGCGAAGAAAAATGCCAATAGTAAATATGAAAAAATGGATGATGATGTTTGGGCAGCTTTAGAAAAGGTTGTGAAAGAACATCCAGTATTACTTAACCGCGCACCAACGCTTCATAGACTCGGCATTCAAGCATTTGAACCTAAGCTGATTGATGGTAAAGCGATTCGCCTACACCCACTCGTAACCCCTGCGTTTAACGCGGATTTCGATGGTGACCAAATGGCTGTTCACGTTCCACTATCTCATGAAGCACAAGCTGAAGCGAGACTATTAATGCTCGCATCCAATAACATTTTAAATCCTAAAGATGGTAAACCAGTCGTTACACCATCTCAAGATATGGTATTAGGTAACTACTATTTAACCATTGAAGAATCATTACATCGTACACTTGGTGGTTATCGCGCTGAAGAACGTCAAAAAGAACATCAAATCAAGCACCGTAATGAAGGTCATTTCTTCATCAATTATGATGAAGCATTTATGGCTTATCAACAAGGTGAAATTGGGCTTCACACGCGTATTTTAGTGGATCCGAAATCAATCCATCAAAATTTCACAGAAACTCAAGAAAATAAATATTTGGTGACGACATTAGGTAAACTCATCTTTAATCGTATTTTACCTCCAACGTTCCCATATCTTAATGAACCTACAATTGAAAACTTAGAAAAACAAACTCCTGATATTTATTTCATGGCAAAAGGTCAAAATCCGAAAGAAGCTTTAAAACACATTCCAATTCCAGGACCTTTCAAGAAGAAATTCTTATCACAAATTATTGCTCAAGTATTTAAACAATTACATATTAGTGAAACATCAAAAATGCTTGACAGATTAAAAGACTTGGGTTTCAAATATTCAACAGTTGCTGGTATTACAGTATCGTTTGCTGATATTAACGTTTATTCTAAAAAAGCTGAACGTATCGAACTTGCCAATCAAAACATTGAAGAAATTACATCATGGTATGAAGATGGTATGTTAACAGATGGCGAACGTCGTGAACTTGTCATTAAACAATGGCGTGATGCACGTGATGATATCCAAAAAGGCTTAATGGAAGAATTTGATAAAGACAATAATATTTATATGATGTCAGATTCTGGTGCTCGTGGTAATGCATCAAACTTTGCTCAACTTGCGGGTATGCGCGGACTCATGAGTAACCCTAAGGGTGAAACGATTGAAGTTCCAGTTCAAGCATCCTTTAGAGAAGGTTTAACCGTGTCTGAATTCTTTATTTCGACGCACGGTGCGCGTAAAGGGTCAACCGATACTGCGTTAAAAACTGCTGAATCTGGATATTTAACACGTCGTTTAGTTGATGTCAGCCAAGATGTGATCGTTGTTGATGAAGATTGTGGCACTGAAAAAGGTGTTGTGATGTCTTCTGTCATGGATGATACGAAAGAAATCGTACCACTTTATGATCGTATTGTAGGACGTTATGCAAGTAAAGATGTGATCCATCCAAAAACTAAAGTTGCTTTAGTTCATCGTAATGAATTGATTACGGAAGAACTTGGCCAACAGATTATAAACGCTGAAATTAAGAGTGTTGAAATTCGTAGTAACCTCACATGTAATTCCGAAAATGGTGTATGTGCGAAGTGCTATGGAAGAAACTTAGCAACGAATACAAGAGTTGAAGTTGGTGAAGCTGTTGGTGTTGTTGCTGCTCAATCGATTGGTGAACCAGGGACTCAGTTAACGATGAGAACCTTCCATACTGGTGGGGTTGCATCTGCATCCGATATCACACAAGGTCTTCCACGTATTCAAGAACTTTTCGAAGCTCGTAATCCAAAAGGTAAAGCGGTCATCAGTGAAGTTGATGGTAAAGTTAAATCGATTGATCGTCAACGTGGTGGAATTTCCATTATTACCATCGTTGATGCACAAGATAAAGAGTATAAATACACCGTCGATCCAAACGTTGAAGCTTTCGTAAGAAAAGGTTCAGCAGTTAAAGCGGGTCAAAGACTTACACCAGGTTCGATTAGTCCAAAAGAATTACTCAGAGTCGTTTCTGCAGAAGCTGCTGAAATGTATATCTTAGAAGAAGTTCAAAAAGTATATCGCGCACAAGGGGTAGAAATTAGTGATAAGCATATCGAATTAATCATTCGTCAAATGCTTAGAAGAATTTCGGTTGTCACTGAAGGAGATACAGATTTACTTCCAGGTACTGAAGTATCAGTTTCTGAATTCAAACGTGAAAATAAAAAGGCATTTAGTGAATTCAAGCGTCCTGCAGTTGGTAGACCCATATTACTTGGTATTACCAGAGCTTCCTTAAGAAGTGATTCATTCTTATCAGCTGCATCTTTCCAAGAAACAACACGTATTTTAACAGATGCTGCAATTAAGGGTAAAACCGATGAACTTCATGGTCTTAAAGAAAATGTTATTATTGGTGGACTTATCCCCGCAGGTACAGGTATTTTGAGAGAAGCATCATTTGATTATGATCGTGGAAATACATATACTGAAGAGGAAGAATTAGAATTTTAATGATAAACCGTTATCCAAAAAGGATAGCGGTTTTTTTATGCTAAAATAGAGGTAAGAAGGTGAAATGATGAAAAAAGTGGTTGTGATTGGCGGATCAGTTATTGATTTATTTTTATATCCCCATCAGAAAATGAAATTACATGATTCAAATCCCGGATACATGAAAAGAGCTTTTGGTGGAGTTGGACGAAACATTGCAGAAAATTTAGTAAGATGTGGTGTGGATACAACCTTAATCACAGTATTAGGAAAAGATCCTTGGGGACAAGAAATTTATGAGAATGCCCGTGATTTAGGCATGTGCATCAATTATTTCGAAGTAAAAGAAACCCCACTTTATATCTCTGTAATTCATGAAAGCGGAGAAGATCTAGTCAGTGTAGCACTCATGGATGAAATTGAAAAATTAGATAAAGAAAGACTAGCTTCTAGAGATGTTTATATCGAGCCAGCAGATTTCATTGTCATTGACACTAACATGTCAGAAGAAACTTTAAACTATATTTTGCATACATCAAAGGTGCCTGTTTTTGTCGATACAATATCCAGTCAAAAAGCGATTCGAATTAAACAAAATCTTAAATATATCCACCTTTTAAAAATGAATTTGATGGAAGCTGAAGCACTTTCTAGATTAAACCTTAAAGATGGTAAAACCTTGGATGAAATTGGGTTGTATTTTATCAATGAAGGCGTTAAAGAAGTCATTATCACTCTTGGAAGTGAAGGTATTTTCTATCAATCTAAAGAACGAAAAGAACTTAAAAAGCCATTTCAAACGCAAATTAAAAATACAACAGGAGCAGGCGATGCACTTTTTGCAGGAGTTATTTTTGCAAATATTCATGGGCTTGATCCAGTACATACAGGTCTAGCTGCAGCAGCCATTAACGTTCAAAGTGAAGATGCTGTATCTATGGAGATGAACAAACAAAATCTATTGAAAATAATGGAGGAACATGCATGAAATCATATATTGAAATACACCCAGATGTTCAAAAAGCTATCAAAAAACATCAACCGATAGTTGCACTTGAGTCAACAATTATTACCCATGGAATGCCTTATCCTGAAAATGTAAAAATGGCGAAACGTGTTGAATCCATTATTCGACATGAAGGTGCAGTGCCTGCAACGATTGCGATTATTAACGGCATCATTAAAATCGGGTTATCAGAAGACGAAATTGAGTATTTAGCCAAAGCTAAAGATGTGATTAAGGTAAGCAAACGCGATTTTGGCTATGTTTTATCACAAAAGAAAGATGGTGCAACTACAGTTAGTGGCACGATGCTTGCTGCCAATATGGCAGGCATTAAAGTGTTTGCAACAGGAGGCATCGGAGGAGTTCACCGAGAAGGACACATCACATTTGATATTTCGAGAGATTTAGAAGAACTATCTGAGATCAATGTTTTAGTCGTTTGTGCTGGAGCAAAAGCAATATTAGATTTAAAGTTGACTTTAGAATATTTAGAAACTAAAGGTGTTGAAGTTCTGGGTTATCAAACCAAAGAACTCCCTGCATTCTATACTAAAGATAGTGGTCTTGAACTTGACTATTTGATGAAAGACGCAAAGGATATTGCATCACTCATGCAAGCAAAATGGGAGGTTGGATTAAAGGGAGGCATTTTAGTAGCAAATCCTATTCCAGATATGTATTCAATGAACCGAGAAGAAATTGAAGATACGATTGAAAAAGCGCTTCAAGAAGCTAAAGAAAAGGGCATCCATGGAAAAGAAACAACACCATTTCTACTCGCTAAAATTAAAGATTTAACTAAAGGCGACAGCCTCGATGCAAATCTTGAATTAGTCTATCACAATGCCTTGATTGCTTCAAAAATTGCAATTGAATATGAAAGATGCATTAAGAATTTTAAAGAGGATATTTAATATCCTTTTTTTATGAAGAAGGTGGCTTTTGTTTCTTTTTTGGGTTAAAATAAGGCGTTGTGTATTATAATAGATTTAGGCTATTTTGAAATGAGGAATAATGATGGATTTATTTAAGAAAATTTATGCGTATGATACTGCAAATAAAGCAAAAGAAGCGGGATATTATCCTTACTTCCATGAACTCACAAGTAAACAAGATACAGTCGTTCACATGGAAGGTCGAGAAGTCATCATGATTGGATCAAACAACTATTTAGGATTAACTTCGCATCCTGAAGTGATTCAAGCAGCAGTAGATGCAACATTAAAATATGGTACTGGGGTTTCAGGATCCCGGTTTTTAAACGGCACATTAAATTTACACAAACAATTTGAAGCCGAATTAGCTGAATTTCTTCACAAAGAAGATTGTACAATTTTTAGTACGGGCTTCCAAAGCAACTTAGGCATTATTTCTGCAGTTGCAGGTCGTAACGACATTATTTTTTCTGATAAGGAAAACCATGCTTCAATTTATGATGGTACACGTCTTAGTTATGCAGAAGTGATTCGTTTTGAACATTCAGATATGAAGGATTTAGAAGAAAAACTCGCAAAAGCTCCTGAAAATAAAGGGAAATTAATTATTACTGATGGTGTGTTTTCAATGAGTGGAGAAATTGCTAAACTTCCAGAAATTGTTGAACTTGCTAAAAAATATAATGCGCGCGTGATGGTTGATGATGCACATGGTTTAGGTGTTATGGGTGAACATGGTCGCGGAACAGCTGAACACTTTGGCTTAGAAGACGAAGTCGATATTATTATGGGAACCTTCTCTAAATCACTTGCAAGCTTAGGCGGATATGTTGCTGCAAATCACGCAGTTGTTGATTTTATTCGTCATAATTCAAGACCTTATATTTTTTCTGCAGCTATTCCAGCAGCAAACACTGCAGCTGCCCTTCAGGCTTTAAGAATTTTAAAGCGTGAACCAGAAAGAGTTAAAGCGCTACATGATATTGCTGAATACATGCGTCAAGGCTTAAAAGCGAAGGGATTAAAAATTAAAGATTCTAAGACACCAATTATTCCAATATATACCTATATGCCGGTGCGCACGATGATTGCATGCAATCAATTATTTGAACAAGGGGTTTATGTGAATCCTGTCATTCCACCAGCAACTCCAATTGGTGAATGTTTAATTCGCACTAGTTATACAGCAACACACACGAAAGAACAAATTGATCAAGCAATTGAGCGCATTAGTGATGTTTTAAAAGGCTTAGAAGGATTTAACGAGTAATGGGAAAAGTAATTATTGTAACTGGAGCATCTTCAGGTATTGGATTAACGGTGGCTAAACATTTAGCAGACGAGGGACATCACGTTTACGGGATTTCTCGTAGTAAAATCCATGAGAAAAATGTTCGTAGTATCCAAGCAGATGTCACTAACATTGTCCAGATGATTGATGCTTATCAAGAAATATATGATATTGAAGGAAGAATTGATGTCTTAATTAATAATGCAGGCATTGGAATTTCCGGAAGTATTGAAGATACTTTAAGTGAAGATGTACTTGATTTATTCCATGTGAATTTCATGGGTGTTTTTCACTCAACCAAAGTTGCACTTCCCTTCATGAGAGAAGGAAAACAAGGAAAAATCATTAATATCAGTTCAGTAGCAAGCGTATTATCAATTCCATTTCAGTCATTTTATAGTAGTTCAAAAGCTGCGATTAATGCATTTTCAAACGCATTAGCCAATGAAGTTGAACCCTTTGGTATTGATGTTTGTGTGGTGATGCCTGGAGATATTAAAACAAG
>Ga0172382_10013072_pt1 | contig 10734 bp, 7 predicted proteins | sample Leawel138RmetaG_FD_122245 | JGI IMG/M metagenome (GOLD analysis project Ga0172382, IMG submission 122245) | Leachate microbial communities from a municipal landfill in Southern Ontario, Canada - Leachate well 138R metaG | ecosystem: Engineered > Solid waste > Landfill > Unclassified | place...
ATACTATCGCCTTCTGGCAAACTCACTTTACGTTCTGCTATTTCTAACCTTAAGCGCTCAGCGACATCCAAAGCCTCAGGCAAAGTCATTTGCAGCAGTAATATAGCAAATTCCTCACCACCAACACGACCCAGTAAATCAACTTCGCGCAATGTTTCAGTCATCGTTTTAGCGAGGTCTTTAAGCACTAAATCCCCCACCGCATGCCCGTAAGTGTCATTAATTTTTTTAAAATAATCAGCATCCACCATTAATGCAGTCAGTGGCTCATTATAACGAAACGCTCGTTTAAGCTCGCCTTCACCTAACTCATAAAAACTTCGACGATTGCGTATGCCAGTCAGAGCATCAATACTTGCTTGCCTCTCTAGAAGCGCACGAATCTCTTGTTCTTTTTGTAGGCGTAACTGTCGATGTACAGCCAAGTAAGCGCCTAAAAGCGCAAGACTGGCTATCATTAAAATAAACAGCGCCAGCAAAGTGCGCCCCAAGGGTTGATTCAAAAATGAGTGAGAGTCGATCACATCTCGCGGAAGGAAAACGACCAGTTTCCAATTTGTATTGGCATAAGATTCTGGTGTAATGAGCGGATGATGCTCCATACGGAAGTGCGCTGGCTGGTTATCTAAAAAGTTCAGCGGTTCGACGCTTTGATAACGGAATACGCCTTTTTTGGTTTCAAGTACTCCGGACTCGTTGGCGGCCACTGTTGGCCAGGCATTAGGAAAAAGCTGAGAAAAACCGTGCTCAGGTCTACCCAAATCAGCGCCCCACTCGTTGCTGCGCTCATGGTTACTCAGCCAATAGCCTTGACTGTCTAGCAGCATACCTTGCTGGTCCACTCGCCGACTCATGAATTGGCGGAAGCGCTCCAACATTCCTTTCGCTAAGTAGTTAATCACCAATACACCAGCTTGATTGCCTTGCGCATCTTTAAGTGGCGTAGAAAAGCGTAGGGTCGGTTTATACGGTTCTTCTATAACGCCATTTTCCACATTTAAATCCATCGTAGAAATATAGATTTGACCGGGCTGCATATTTTGAACGGCTTTGAAGTAGTAACGTTGAGCTTTACTTTGCAAGTCTTTTTGGGCGACTGGCTGCCCTTTACCCTCAACTAAATTGACCCTTATTTTTTCTAGCCCTGTGTTATCAAGCAAGCGAATTTGATCGAAACGGTGAAATGACGTTGCAATAGATTCAAACAGCTTTTCAACATGTATACGTTGTTCTACGGTGCCTTCAGCGAGGTACTCCCTTAAAGCCTGAGTCTGGATAATCAAGTCCAGCATATGCAATTGCTCATACATTTCTTTTTGAAACATTTGCACGGCAGACGCAACGGATATTTCTTCATTCGCTAGAAGTTGCTCTTGCACGCCCTCTTTGTACTGCACATAAATCGGCAGGCTAACGCCAAAAAAAACAACCATCAGTAATAAGAAAAAAACCAAAAACCGCTTTAAAACTAAGCGTCCTACTCTAGGGCTAGACGCTTCAGGCTTAACTAGACCCGGCACAGAATCACTATCTGTCAATTTAAATACCCTTGTATAAATCTACTATTAAGAACTGGAGCTAAGTTCTAACTACTATAATACTGACAAAATAATCTTTATTTGCGAATGAGAAATCAACGCCCAATTATGAATTACTGTGTGTATTGCAAGACCTTCACCATCAAACAGTCATAAAAAACCCGCTTCACCTTTATAGATGAGCGGGTTCCATACATCAACAGTATAACATTTTAATCAAACCGGCCGTTTGCTTGAGAGCCTGCTTGATAGAACACTTTAGACCAGTGAGGTGCCGTCTTTCTTAGCTTTGCGTATATCAAATACCAAAGCAGTGCACAGGGTCAGCAGTACCAAACTGGACAGTACCGGCCAAATCAATACATACACAGTTAATCCAAATGTAGACATTTTAATTCTCCTTAAGCTTCTGCTTCTTTATGAAATTCAATCACACGTTCATCAATCGTAGCGAAGTTAAAATCGGGCGCTTTGCTGCGCAAGGTTATCAACGTACAAATAATTGTGCTGGCACCATAAGCCGTTAATGAACTGAGCAAGACAGGATAGTCACGCAAGAAACCGACGGCGAAAAATACTAAGACCAGCGCCGCTATGCTGCCGAAGATTAAACCGGCCATGCGGCCAAAAAAACCAAAGGTCATTAAGCCAATCACCACACCACCGCCCACAGCAGCCAGCAATTCAAAGAACAGCGCAACCGCACCGTCAATGGGTAACCAGCTAAAACGCACCACCAAAAACAACAAGAATGAGACAACTACTGACACAGTAAATGCAGCATTAGTCACGCGACTCCAATACAAACTGGCGATCACGGGGAACACAATCGAGCCCCACAGCGCGCCAACAAAGATCAGCATCGCTAAAATATCCAGTTTTAAGCTGGCAAAAATCACACCCAAGGTCGCGGCAATCACCATGGTAAAGCGGCCCACCCAGATCATCTTTAACGGGTCAGGTTTGTTTTTTGCGATTTGTTTGCCATACACATCCGTCATCACAATCGCTGCCAACGCTGACAAATCAGAGTCTGCAGTGGATGACAATGAACCAATCACCATAATGAACAACATCGCCACCATCACCGGCGGCAAGTAGGTCGCGGCCATTTGTGGGATCAGGTTATTTAAATCGCCATCGATTGGCGTAACGCCAGCCAACAACGCCAGCAAGCCCAGCATTCCTAGACCAATAACAATCGAACCATAACCAATGGTTGCGGTTATAAAACTGGATTTAATTAAGTCTTCACGTACGGCAAATAAGCGCTGGGCAATGGTTTGGTTACCAATGGCATAGGCCAGTACCGCAACAAAAAACGGTGCGCCCTGCTCTAATATTGCGGTGGTTGAAAAGAAATCTTGCTGCTCTAGCGTCAGGTTCACCATGCCTGTTTCAAACAGTTCAGGCCCACCCAACTTAAAGAAAATCATCGGAATAATAATCACAGCAGCTAAAATCATCGCCACCAACTGGCCAAAATCAGTAAACACCGATGCTCTAAAGCCTGACCACAGGGTATAAGACAGCACCCCAACACCAGCAATCATCACCCCTTGCACAAAGCTCAACGGTGATAGAATACTCACCAACGCGCCCGCCGCAGTAAAGTTAACCATTAAGCTGATGATACTGCCCACCACGTTGGAGCCGGCTAAAATCATCTGACTGGAGGTGCCATGCCGAGCGTGCATAATTTCCGCAAGGGTATGCGCGTTGGGGGCAAGCTTGCGAAAGCGTCGACCAAATGGATAGATGAATAGAATCATCAATGCACCCCAAAAGCCGTAATGGATAGCACCGGAAAGGCCGTACTTATAGCCGGAACTGGCTGCAGCATAAAACGATGCGGCCCAAATCCATGTCGCTGTCATACTGGCCGCCGACATACCATAGCCCACAGAGCCATTAGCCGTCATATAGCCATCTGCGTTTTCTTGTTTTTTGCCAATACGTAATGTTAAGAGAAAGGTGACACCGTAGAAGCCCAAAAGAATCAAGAGCGCACTACTTGTTGTAAACTGAAACATTCTTACTCCTTATGCCGTGAACGTCATAAGCGAGACGTGTTTTTTGCGCACGGCGATATCGCGCTACTCAACAAGGCCCGTAAGATTGGCCCAGTGAGTGCATAAAAGATGTGCTGCTAAGGCATGTAGAGCACAGCACCATAGTGCTGGCTGAAAAATCGCCAAAGTTATCTGGGAAGTGAAATCCCGCAGCGATGAGCCGGATATGACCGGAAGAGACACAAATACTGCCTGTTATTGTATTCGCGGCAGCAAAATACAATAACACCATCCCGCTAAATAGTAAAAGATGATAGCCCGCAGCACCTTGATAGCTAAGTGCTAAAGCTTGAACACATTACTCTATATTGCGTAGCGGCCGCGTCCAACGCTCTGACAGAATCACACCGAAAAGCGTCAAGCCACCGCCCACGGCATGATAGAGCGCCAACCGCTCAGACAGCACCAGCGCAGCGATAATGATGGTCAAAATAGGCATCAAGTTAAAAAATACCGCAGTGCGGCTGGGGCCCAATGAGCGGATCGCGCGCATCCACGCCAAGGGTGCAGCGATCGAGGCAAACACACAAGCAAACAACACTAAAGGTAAATTTGCGCTATTTAATCCGGCTTTTTCAGAAAACCAAAACAGCGGGAATAACACAACAATCGCCACCAGTATTTGCAAATACAGCAACTGCAGCGCCGGAATATCCATCTGCCAATACTTTAACAAGGTGCTGTACAACGCATAGGCCAGGGTCGCAATTAGCATCATGGCATCGCCCATATTGATGCCCTGCTCGGTTAAGTTGCGCAGATCACCATGACTGACCACCAGCAACACACCTAAAAAAGAACATACAGCGCCCAGCAATGCGCCCCTAGTCAAACGCTGACCCAAGGCCACAATCGCCATACCGAGTGACATCATCGGCATCAACGATAAAATAATCCCCATATGCGTAGCCGAGGTTTTCGGCGCGGCAAAGTAGGCCAAGCTCTGGTAAATCACCATGCCCAGCACGCCCAGCACGAAAATCTTTAAGAGGTGCGGACGAATACTGCTCCAGTTGCGCAGCACCGCACGCAAGATAAAGGGGGTAAACAACACGCCAGCAAACAGCCAACGATAAAAGCCCACTTCAGCGGGAAAAATCACGCCCACGGTCATTTTATTGACCACGGTATTGGCCGACCAAAATAAGACTGCCAGCAATGGGAAAGCGTATTGCACGTTAAGCATCCTTTTGAATAAGTACGTCATGCTCATCTACTCAGCATTCAGGCCTGCCCTGATGTTCCATTAGCTAAGCGGTGATCACAGGCATGTGCTGAACACGCCCGACAGTCTATCTAAATAGTCCGCTATGCACAGTGTTAGCGGCTGCGCTTTTGTGTTGCTGCAATAATTGGCGGCCTTTTTACCCCAGCGCCCCCTAAGACAGCTCAACTATAGCGCACACGGTAGTTATGCAGCTGCAACCTGTAGGTTCAAGGTAAAACCCACACGGAAAAACATCAGCCAATAAAAAACGGCTGGAGCATCACGTCGCCAGCCGTTTCCTTAACGCAGTTGAGTAAATCGAGTCTGTAGCTTACATGCCCAGCAAGTTAGGTAAGCCCATCGAGATACTCGGCACATAAGTCACCAGTAACAAGAAGCCCAGCAGAATCATCAACCACGGCATAGCTGCGCGGATCACGTCTGACAACGGCATTCCAGTGACCGCAGAGGTCACAAACAAGTTGAGCCCCACCGGCGGTGTGATCAAGCCGATCTCCATATTCACCACCATAATGATACCCAGGTGAATCGGATCAATCCCCAGTTGCACCGCAATCGGGAACAAGATTGGTGCCAGAATCAAAATAATTGCTGATGGCTCCATAAATGCACCGGCAATCAACAGGACAATATTCACCACCAGCAAGAACATCCATGGCTGCAGCCCTGCCTCTAACACCATCGCGGTGATTTGCTGTGGTATTTGCTCAGTGGTTAACACGTGCGCAAACAACATGGCGTTGGCAATAATAAACATCAGCATGATGGTGAGCTTAGCCGATTCCAACACCACTTTAGGCGCTTCAGTAATGCGCATGTCTTTGTAGACAAACAACGCAATAAAGGCTGAATAAACGGCGGCCACGGCGGCGGCTTCAGTGGGGGTAAACATCCCTGAATAAATTCCACCAAGGATGATCACCATCAACAGCAAGCCCCAAACGGCTTTGCGCGCTGAACTTAACCATTCGCGTAATGTGGCACGTGGCAATGCGGGTAAGTTTTTCTTCACGGCAATAATGTAAATCGCCACCATCAGCACTAAGCCCAGTAAAAACCCAGGAACCACACCGGCCATAAACAAGGTGCCCACCGAGGTCTCAGTGGCGGCGGCATACACCACCATCACCACCGATGGCGGGATCAAAATACCCAGCGTCCCCGCGTTGGTAACAATCCCGGCAGCAAAGGCTTGCGGATAACCTGAACGCACCATGCCAGCAATCGCAATCGAGCCGACTGCAGCAACAGTTGCTGGGCTTGAGCCAGACAGCGCGGCAAATAGCATACACGCCATGACCGCGCCAATGGCTAAACCACCACGAATGTGGCCAACACTGGCATTGGCAAAATCAATTAAGCGCCGCGCTACACCACCGGTAGTCATAAATGAGCCGGCCAGCAAGAAGAACGGAATCGCTAACAAGGTATAGTGCTCACTGGTTTCAAACAGCTTAATCGCTAATGAGCGCACTGAGTCAGGACTGAATAGGATGATGGTCACTGAGCCAGCCAGTCCTAACGAAGCGGCAACCGGCACACCAATAAACATCAGCGCAAATAAGGCTAAAAACAGAAACAGAATTGTCATTATTTAGACTCCTCTGTTTCGGACAATTTCATCGCATCAGCGGCCTCATCAGCCAAGCCCAAACCCACTTGTTGGTGGCGAATAAGGCGTACTAAAATCTCCACAAAGCGGATAAACACCATCGTAAAGCCGATGGGCACAATCATGCCAATATGCCATTGCTTAACGCCAAACTGGCCTAAATCATCAGCGCCAATCGAGGCCTGCATTAAGGTATTAATCCATTCAAAACTGGCCACACTAATTAGGCCTGCATAACCCAAACAAAAGAGGCAAGCGATGATCGCAATAATACGTTGCGTAGACCGCGAGGCTAATTTAACCAAAGCATCCACACCGATATGCCCACCAATGCGCACGCCATAGGCCAAGCCAAAGAAAATCAGCCAAGCGAATAAGGCCTTAGTTAAAGCATTACTCCAGGTCATGGTTTGCACGATATCTAAAATAAAATCGCCAATCGTATAAAAAAATTCAGAGACGCCCTCAGAGCGCTCGGAAAAATACTCACCCACTTTATAAAAAAAAGTGTAAAAGTTATTAAAAATCACATAAACAAAGGTTACCAGCGTCATCAGCGTCAGCAGAACAACAATAAAACCTTCCTCAAAGCGATCCCAGATCAGGCGTATAGCATTCATAAAATAGTCTCCCGACACGGATAGCACACCCAGACGCCAGCTGTCAGCTATCAGCCAAGTACCACGCAGCAGCGTCAGCTGCGTGGTAGCTCGAGCCATTACTGCTGGTTAGCGGCTTCTGCTGCTTTGATGCGTTCTGCACCAATTTCATTTTCGAACATTTTCCACACAGACTTAACCTGATCGCGCCATTGGTCACGCTGCTCTTTAGTCAAAGTAATGATTTCGGTTTTGCCGCTATCAATAATGGACTGCTTATCACGCTGGTTAATTGCTTCAGCATGCAGGTTCACTTCAACAGTGACTTCATCCATAATTTTAGTCAGCTCAGTGCGCACATCCGCTGGTAAGCCATTCCAGAACTGGGTGTTGGTGATGACCATGTAGTCGAGTAAACCGTGGTTAGACTCTGTAATGTACTTTTGCACTTCGTGCATTTTTTGCGAGTAAATATTGGAGTATGGGTTTTCTGCACCATTCACCACACCAGTCTGTAGGCCTTGGTACACCTCAGCAAAGCTCATTTTACGCGGATTAGCACGTAGCGCTTTAAACTGCTCATCCAATACTGCAGAGGCTTGCACACGGAACTTTAAGCCTCGTGCATCTTTCGGGATACGCAGTGCCTTGTTGGCTGACAACTGCTTCAAACCATTGTGCCAGTAGCCTAAACCGGTGATGCCTTTATCTTCCATGCTGCTCAACAGTTCTTGTCCCACAGGACCTTTCTGAAAGCGATCAACAGCGTCAATATCGTCAAACAAGAATGGCAGGTCAAAAATCTGAATCGGCTTAGAGTAGTGCTCAAACTTAGCCAGTGAAGGCGCAATCAATTGCACATCGCCCAGCAATAAAGCTTCCATCTCTTTACCGTCACCGAACAACGACGAGTTGGAGTACACCTGAACTTCAACTTGACCTGGCAGGCGCTCTTCAGCAAGTTTTTTAAATAGCAGTGCACCTTGGCCTTTTGGCGTGTGCTCGGCTACAACATGAGAGAACTTGATAACAATCGGCTCGGCAGCATTAGCCAAGCCAGCCAGCCCCAACGAAACAGCACAAACCAGTGCTTTAGCGGTCATTTTAAGCATTAAAATTTCCTCTTTCTTATAATAGTCAGTGCCGCACAGTGCGACAGGTAGTCTTGTAGGCGATGAGAATTCTCATTCACTCTACACACAGAGCAAATTACATACCCAACTATCAAAAACACGACTAAAGTCTATATCGACTGTACTCGGACTCTCTAAAAGCTGGATTAGACCATCAAAAGAAGCCTGCTTTGACTGCAATCTGGCGGAAATCCGCCAAATTTATTCGGAAGATGGCGAGCTTTCGCCAACACTGGCAAAACTTAAACCGTATTTGCGTAACTTATCGTGCAGGGTCTTGCGCGGGAGCTGTAACGCTTCCGCCACTTCACGTAGCGATTGATGCGGATTGAGCAGCTCACTGGCAATCAAACTACGCTCATAAGCTTCCACCTGCTCACTTAGAGGCACGCCGCCCGTAGGCAGCGTTAAGTCCAACGTGGTTGAGCTAATCGCCAAATCAAGACCTAAGGAAAAACGCTCTGCGGCATTTTGTAACTCCCGTACATTGCCTGGCCACTCATGCCCCAAGAGCAGTGCGCGAATGTTGGGTGTTAATACCGGCTCGGCAATACTGTACTTTTCACTTGCGACGCTGACAAAGTGCTGGAACAACGGCAAGATATCTTCGCTGCGTTGGCGTAAAGCTGGAATATTAATCTGTGCAACATTCAGACGGTAATACAAATCTGCGCGAAAACGGCCTGCATCAGCAGCGCCTAATAAATCTTCCTTGGTGGCAGCAATCACCCGTATATCCAATGGAATCAGCTGATTGGAACCCACGCGCTCAACCACCCGCTCTTGCAATAAACGCAGTAATTTCACCTGTACATCAAGGCCCATACTTTCTATTTCATCAAGAAATACGGTGCCGCCATTGGCGTATTCAAACTTACCGATACGACGCTTTTGCGCACCGGTAAACGCACCGCTCTCGTGCCCAAATAGCTCGCTTTCAATCACTGTCTCAGCCAGTGCGCCAGCGTTAATCGCAACAAAAGGCGCATCACAACGCGAAGACAAATCATGCAGTGCGCGCGCTACCACTTCTTTACCGCTGCCCGTTTCCCCTAAAATCAGCACATCAGCCTGAATCGTCGCCAAAGCACTGACCTGCTCACGTAAGCGCTGCACACTGGGTGAGTGGCCTAACAGTCGCTCTCCCAGCACCCGTTGCTCGGCCAAAGCAAGACGTAAAGAGCGGTTTTCGAGGACCAAACGCCGCACCTCTAGCGCTCGGCGTACACTGTCGAGCAGCAATTCGCTGGCAAAGGGTTTTTGTAAAAAGTCATAGGCACCATTACGCATGGCTTGCACCGCCAGCGGTACATCGCCATGCCCAGTGATCAACAAAACTGGCAACTGCCCATCAAGCTGCTGCAGTTGCTCCAACAACTCCAGCCCATTCATTCCCGGCATGCGAATATCAGTCACCAGCACACCCGGCCACTGCACCGGCAAGGCCTCAAGAATACCTTGCGAACTGCCGTAGGCTTGGACGCGCAAGCCTGCCAAGTCAAAGGTTTGCAACAATGCCGTGCGCAAATGAACATCATCATCCAGCAACACTACATCGGTTTCATGGCTGATCTGCATCATTCAAAACGGTCCTCATTCGAGCGTAAATTCATCGAGGATGGAATCTCGCGTAGGTATAAAGTGACTTCAGCACCACCGTCAGAGTGATTGGCCAACAGTAAGCGTCCGTGCAGCGCTTTCATCAGCGTAGCGCAAATAGCTAAACCCAAGCCTAAACCACGCGCGCTGGTTTTGGTTGTATAAAAAGGTTCGAACGCTTGCTGCAAAGCATCCTCACTAAAACCTGGACCATTATCACGCAAAACCAAGACAACCCAGCCGTCTTGCACCTGAGTATTGAGCCAGATCCGCCGCGGCGTACCCTTTTCGCTGAGCACATCCAAGGCGTTGCTCAGCAAATTACTGAGCACTTGACGCAAGCGTGTCTCACCAGCTTCCACCCACAGCGTGGCATCAGGAATATCGCGAATAATGTCGATCTGTAAACTGCGCTGGCGATTCGCGCTGAGCGCTAAGGCATCATCAATCGCTGGCTGCAGCGCCACATGCTCTGAGGCTTGACGGTCACGCCGCGCAAAGGCACGCAAATGACTAATAATCGAGGCCATGCGCTCGGTGAGTTGCGCGACTAAATCTAAGTTATTGCGCACCTCAAGAGTACGCTGCTGATCCAGTAAGATTTTTGCATTATCGGTATAGCTGCGAATCGCCGCCAATGGCTGATTTAACTCATGACTGATACTGGCCGACATAACCCCTAACGCGGAGAGTTTCCCCGCTTGCACCAACTCATCTTGTGCGCGCACAAGCTCTTGCTGTGCCGACTCACGCTCCAAAACCTCTTGCTTAAGTCGACTGTTAAGCGTTTGTAAATCTTGAGTACGGGTGCGCACATTTTCTTCCAAAACACTTTTAGCATGCGTATCCATGGCGATACGCTCAAGATAATGGCGGCGGCGCTGCATCAACAAACCTAAAATAAGCAGCACTGCCAGTAATGATGCCGTAGCCACAGCCATCGCAGTGCGCAC
>Ga0172382_10013073_pt1 | contig 10733 bp, 7 predicted proteins | sample Leawel138RmetaG_FD_122245 | JGI IMG/M metagenome (GOLD analysis project Ga0172382, IMG submission 122245) | Leachate microbial communities from a municipal landfill in Southern Ontario, Canada - Leachate well 138R metaG | ecosystem: Engineered > Solid waste > Landfill > Unclassified | place...
ATCCCGCAGTTCTCGGTGGGCGGCAGCATCGCCTCGCCCGCCTCGTCGAGGTACTGCCGGACATGGCACGTATTGGTCCATTCCCATATGTTGCCGCCGAGATCCAGTACGCCTGCCGCATTGCTGCCGAAGCTGCCGAAGGGTTTGGGGATGGGATCTTCCGCCGCCTTGCGCTGGGTCTCCAGCGCATACTCGGCCAGCCAGCGCTGGGCAGGATTATTGGAGTTTTCGGGATTGTAGATATCGAGACGCAGGTCTTCCTTGAATGCCTCGCCCGCCGCGTGGGCCCATTCCCCATAGGTGGGGAGACGGTAGTTGCGGCCCGTGCGCTTGCTGTACCAGCGTGCGTAGGCCGTGGCGTCTTCCCAGCTCACGCCCACCACCGGAAGATCGGGCGAGACATCGTTGCGCTGAGCCTTGTCCAGGGGACGGCAGCCTTTTTCGCTCACGCACTGCGCATATTCGGCCTGGCTCACCAAACGCTTCATGACGTGCAGAGGCTGCTCGAAGTGGACGGTCACGCGCGCCGGCATGACCGGCATGCCGTTCACCAGCCCTTCGGCCGTCGTATAGTATTCAACTTTGCCGGGCGCGATAGTGGCAAGCATGTCGTCGGTCGCACTGGCGGCGAACACATGCAGGGACGGATACGCGCCCATGGCGAGGGCGGCAAGGCCGCCGGCGGCGGCCAGACGAAAAACGGCGGAAACAATCGTACGCAAGCGCATGGCAGTCCTTGTCTTCTTGCGGACCGCCTTGCGGTCCCCATGTCTTGATTGGACTACAACGGCGTCGCGTGGTCTTTGTGCCAGGACAAGTTCAGAACCAGACAGGACACTGGATCTTGCCCACTACTCGCTTTTCAAACACGCAGTGAAGCCAAATAACCAGCATCTTGAGCAGACTGATTATTTCGGCAACTCCATTTTGGGCGCCAATTCTTTGAACCATGCTTGCCGCTCACGCCAGGTATCATGAACCTCTTGACCTGTCATATTCACGTAGATCAAGTCAGCTTTTCCCAGCAACTGTTCCTTGAATAGGTCACCGTACTTCGCATTCGCACTTTGAATTGCGCTGACCAGTTTCTCTTCCACATGCTTCGAAAGGCCCCTGGGCGCCAGCACCGCTGATATAAAGTCCAACGAGACCGGGTACCCCAACTCTTTCAGTGTTGGCACATCTGGCGTATCCTCGCGGCGGTTCTCACTGGCAATCGCCAGTATCCTGGCCTGTGGATGATTTGCCGCCCCGCCAGTGCCCGCAGTAACGGCGAAGTCCACATGCCCACCAAGCATTGCAAGGACCGACTCGGGGCTGGACTTATAGGGGATATAATTGAGCTTGACGCCATTCATATCCCATAACCTTTCGGCCGTAAAATGGGTTATCACCCCAATACCATATGATGCGTAGCTAAACTTATTTTGCTGAGCGCCCCGGATCGTTTCAATCGCCTCCGAAACCGTTTTAAAAGGTGCGTCAGCACGAGCGACCAAATAAATGGCCCCCAAGCCAAATCCGTTTATGTAGGTAAAGCTATCGAGGTCGTACTCTACATTCGATTGCACAAAGGGGAGGGCAACCAGTAGGGAGTCGAACGCCCCTAACAGAGTGTAGCCATCAGGTTTCGCTCTAGCTACCCGATTCGCACCTATGGCTCCACCCGCACCCGGCACATTCACAACCACTACAGGCTGACCAAGGAATTCCTGCCACTTCCCTGCCATAAGCCGGACCGCTGTGTCGGTAGTCCCCCCGGGAGCGGCCGGAAGTATCAACTCGATCGGCTTATTAGGATAATTCTCAGCTTCTGCTGAAGGTGCCACGGCAATGAACACCAGCAACAGAAAACAGAAGACGGAACGATTCAGTTTCATCATGACCACTCCCAAAGGTTCAGCGGAAATCACGTGAAAAAACGTTGCACCACTATATGAGCACGGACTTCAATTAATGAATATTCTGGCAATTCAACGTACCGCCTGCATCCTAGAATCGGGGAGTCTGTCGCGTTGCAAACCTTAGCGATATCAAACTACAGTTTGCGCCTTGCATCTCGATTCGAGACATAGGCTTACTGCGAGAGTCATTCAGATTTCTTGGCGGATACCACCACTGGCCTCCCACTCTGCATACTTCTCGTCATGTTCCCGCTCTTTAAATACCGAATTCCGGAATGCTTGGCTTGCCCTTTCGTCATATTGGCCAGCTGCATCGATCACAACACCATATTCTTCTTTCGCCGCCTCGACAGTTACGTATCCAAGCCGCACATCCTCTACAACCTGAGCCGGATTTCGTTCATAAGGGTCACCATAGCCACCACCGCCAGGCAAAGCCATCCGCAGCCTGTCTCCTTCTTTCAGTTGCTGTTGAGGCCCGTGAGGAATATCAACACCATTCAACGTCAAAGCCTCGCCTTTTCCTACGCCACCACCTACGAGACCAAACACTGGATACGGGGAGTCTGGCTTACGGCCTGATCCACGGATACTAACGACACATGAACCTGCGGGACCTAGCGGACCTGAAGCAATTTCGAACTCGAACTCCTGCCCCAGCCCTCCCCGATTCCTGCCAGCCCCCGCAGAGTCTGGCAATAAGACCTTTCTCAAATAGATCAGCGGCAAATCATTTTCCACCGTCTCAATGGGAATGTTGCCGACGTTGTACGGAAAACCACGACACGATGGACCGTCACCTTGACTACTGGCGCCCAACCCTCCCATACTTGAGTTGATACCCACGTAGGTTTTGCCATCCTTGCGTTTTGCGCGAAAATAGGTAAAGACCAATGGTGTTGCACCGCTCCCGGCTATAACACGATCTGGGATAGCTTGCGCCAATGCCCCAAAAATGATTTCTGGCAGGTTATGACAGATCATGGTCCGACCCCAGGTCGGGGCTGGCGGCTTACAGTTCAACAGAGAACCCTCAGGCGCCTTCACGCTTACCGGTCGAAAGGTGCCTTCATTATTCGGCACGCCAGGGTCAAGCGCCAGCTTGATCGGATACATACTGTACGAACGCGTCATGTTGAAGGTGACATTGACGGCTGCCGACACTTCGGGCGACGATCCCTCATAATCAATAAAAATCTCGTCACCCCTTACTTCGACAGCCACATTAACGTAAATGCCAGACACATTGCCAATCGGCGGCAAGGTAACCGAATTCCGGTATATTCCATCCGGAACCTGAAGAATCTTCTCACGCAGGCTCTTTTCTGAGCGATCACAAATTTGATGCGATAGCTCTTCTAAAGTTTTGGCAGTCAGCACATAATCGTCCAGCATCGCGATCAAACCGCGACCGCATACATTATTTGACACAATCTGCGCCCGGATATCGCCAAGCATCTTCTCAGGCTCTCGCACATTCGCTTTTATCATTTCCCTGAGAGCAGGGTCCATTTTCCCTTCTTGATACAGCTTGATCATAGGAATCCTCAGACCTTCCTCATACATATCCTTAGATTCGGTCGTCGCCATCCGTCCGCCGACATCCAGATGATGAACGATACAGATCGAGAATCCTGCCACCTCGCCTTTATGAAAGATCGGCGAAGCAATACAAATATCGTAAGCGTGCCCGGTACCCTGCCAGGGATCGTTGGTCGCCAAGGCATCCCCAGGCTTCAATGATGAAACAGGGAAATGTTGAAGAAAGTGCTGCATCAAGTACGGCATAACACCGATAAAAGCCGTGGTGGTTTTTGTCGAATGCGCCAACAGGTGACCACTGACGTCAAACAGGCCACAAGAATAATCATGGAAGTCTCGCACAGCAGACGAGAATGACGTGCGCACCAAGCCCGTAGCAGCTTCGTCAGCAATGGAAATCAGCCGACTCCAAAGTATCTGAGTTAGGATGGGATCCAGCTTCTTCATTTACTCTCTCCTGCATCGGGATAACTCAAGCTGATGATCAGGCAGCCAAACGGATCCACAACCAGTTGATCTCCCTGATCAATCACTGTCGTCGACTCACGCTCTTCGATAATGGCCGGCCCTTGCACTCGCGCTCCGCTATGCAAGCGCGCCCTGTTATAAACGGGCACCTCTTCATATGCACCCAGAACAGAGACATACATGCGTCTGGTGCCTTTCTTAGGATCAGTTGTCTTTGATGGCACGCGCACCGCCGGTTTGTCTGTCGCCCGCAATGCCTTCACGCGTAACGTAACCAGCTCCAACGGTGTTTGATCGTCTACACGACCATAGTGTTGTTCATACAGCTCATCAAATGCCTTTTCAAGATTCAAGAATATATCGGGGTCCGTCCATCTCCCCGTAACGGGAAGCTCCAACGGATAATCCTGCCCAACATGCCACATATCGACAGAGCGAAGTAGCGTGATATCGCTGCCTGCGGGTATCAATCCCTTGGTTTCTTCTTCCAGCTCTTGCGACCATGCCTCCAAGTCGAGCGGATTCAATTCGCGCAGCAACGCTCGAATCGCCTTTGGACGTTCGATCGCGACGGGAGCAGTAAGTAAACCAAAAGCCGACATTACGCCGGGCAATGGCGGTATAACGACGCTGGGACACCCGAGTTTTCTTGCCAGACCCACGGCATGCACGGGTCCAGCTCCCCCAAAACCAACCAGAGAAAGGTTACGAGGCGACTGCCCCTTCTCAGCAATATGAACACGTGCTGCTGACGCCATGGTTTCGTTGACCAAGTTATGGATTCCCCAAGCTGCTGTCTCTACCGAGATACCTAGCGGATCGGCTATTTTCTCGCACATGACTTTTGCCGCGGCATCTGTCGACAGCCGCATGCTCCCTCCCAGGAAGCTGTCCGCATCCAGAAACCCCAGCAATAGATCCGCGTCAGTGACCGTAGGGTCTATTCCGCCCAACGAATAGGACGCCGGCCCCGGTTTGGAGCCTGCGCTATCCGGGCCGACTTGCAGCAATCCCAAGCTATCGATTCGCGCAATACTTCCTCCTCCTGCCCCGATCTCAAGCAAGTCATATACCGGTACTGCGATTGGTATTCCGCTGCCCGGCTTGAATCGTTGCACTCGGTCAACCTCAAAACTGCGTGTTCGTTCTGCCCTGCCATTGAGCACAATACTCAACTTGGCGGTTGTGCCACCCATATCGAAAGACAAAAGGCTCTTGGACCCTATCAGCCGCCCATAATGCGATGCTGCCTCCACCCCCGCTGCCGGGCCCGACTCAACCGCCTGTACGGGAAACTGTTTGGTTGTTGACGCCGTGGCCGCACCGCCGTTGGACAACATCACATATACACCATGCTTGTATCCACCATGCTCAAGCTCGGCAGACAGCTTGTCCAGATACTTCGCCGCCGTAGGCTTTACATAGGCGTCGACAACGGTCGTAGACGTACGCTCGTATTCCTTGGGTTCCGGGTGCACCTCGCTGGAAATGGAAATCTGCGCATGCGGAAGCATTTCTTGCAGGATCGCACGCGCACGCTCTTCATGCGCACCATTGCGATAGGAATGAAGGAAGCAAATGGCAATCGACTGCACCCCCATTCGCAGAAACTCGCGGCCAGCCTCGCTGACATCCTGTTCATTTAGCGGGACGTTGACAGATCCATCGACAAGTACACGTTCGCGCGCTTCCAGCCGTAATGGACGCTCGACTAGCGGTTTGGGAAATGTAATAAAAGGGTCATAGACGTCGTAGCGTAGTTCACGCGCAAACTCTAGAATGTCCCGGAACCCTGCTGTGGTAAGCAAGCCTGTGACACTTCCCTTTCGTTCCAGTATGACGTTGGTGAGCAAGGTCGTCGCATGAATGAAAGTACTGGCTTCTGGCAAAAACCCGGGGTGCTCATGAGACAGTGATGTAATCCCTTCCAATACTGCTGTTTCGGGGTTACCTGGCGTCGTCAGGCATTTCTCGATGAAGACCTCGCCCGTATCGTCATTGACCAGGGTGAAGTCCGTAAAGGTGCCACCGATATCGACGCCCAGCCGAAATGGATTTTTCACTTTCGCCCCCTCAGATTTTTATAATGCCAGACCGAGCCAGCATGAAGTCATCATAGGGAGGAAATCCATTGCACGGAATTCTTGAAAGGCTTAAATTGGTATTAACTTTCTGTTAACCCCCACCATTCGGGAGGTCACTAGAATGGACAAGTTGCGTGCACTGCAGTATTTTCTGGCCGCTGCCAAAACCGGCAGCCTGAACGCAGCAGCCCGAGACATGGATGTAAGCGTCCCCGCCATCTCGCGATCAATCAGCACCCTCGAAAAGAGCCTGGGAATCGTACTTCTAGAACGCTCACCACATGGGTTGTCATTAACTGCAGTGGGTACAAATTATTTACAGACGTGCAAGCCCTTAGTAGAACAATTGATTAAAGCCGACGACGCAGTAAAAGGATCAGCCGATCGCCCATGCGGCACCCTGGTGATAGGCGCTCCGCCCACCCTGTCGCAACACTGCATCGCTCCCGCGCTACCACTGTTTCACGATCTGTACCCTGAGATCGAGATCGATCTCCGTTCAGTGGACAAACCTACAGCAGAGCACGCCAACGAAGCGGAAATTCTTGCGTTATTGGGCTGGCCAAACCAACCCAATATGGTACATCGCCACCTAGCCTATTCACGCATGCTTATTTGTGCGTCGCCACACTACTGGGAGACACACGGCGTACCTCAAGCTCCCAAAGAACTTGCCAATCACCAATGCTTATTATTCCGGGACCAAGATGGAACGGTAATGGATTTCTGGGAGCAGCAACAGCATGGCATCAAGCAAAGTGTGACGGTAACAGGCTGGTTTGTCAGCAACCAGCGCGACGTTCTTCTTGAGGCTGCAATCGCAGGCATGGGAGTCATACGGGTAATAGACCTGTCCGTCCGAAAACCGATAGAGAGCGGTGCTCTGGTCCCCGTATTGCTGGACTGGGAATCAACACAAGCTCCGCCTATTGGACTGTTTTATCGGCCCACTCAACGCAAGCTATTGAGGGTACAGCTGGCGATTGAGTTCATGACTGATCTGTTCAAGAAACTTGAGGCTGAACGAAGTCCTGATATGGCAATTCGTGTCAAACCTGAAAAGCCGCATTGGTACAGGCGCCGCCATGCCCGCGCATCAGCCACTCCGGTAGTCGCGCAGGTGCCGTCCCCTCTTGAGTAACGACCTTGGACTCATTCGGCGGCCCGGATACTGCTCCATCGGACGCGGGACAACCAGCAAAGGCCACCCGCATCCGCGACAAATTCTACTCGACGGCCTTGGTCATTTCCTCGACGACCTTCTTGGCATCTCCGAAGACCATCATGGTCTTGTCCATGTAGAACAGTTCATTGTCCAGGCCTGCATAGCCGGCAGCCATCGAACGCTTGTTCACGATCACGGTCTTGGCCTTGTAGGCTTCCAGGATGGGCATGCCGTAGATCGGCGAACCCTTCTGCAAGGCGGCCGGGTTCACCACATCATTGGCGCCCAGCACGATGGCCACGTCGACCTGGCCGAATTCGCCGTTGATGTCTTCCATCTCGAAGACCTGATCATAGGGAACCTCGGCTTCGGCCAGCAGCACGTTCATGTGACCCGGCATACGCCCCGCCACCGGATGGATGGCGTACTTGACCGTGATGCCGAGATCCGTCAGCTTCTCTGCCAGCTCCTTGACCGCATGCTGGGCGCGGGCGACAGCCAGGCCGTAACCTGGAACGATCACCACTGTTTCGGCATTGCCCAGAATGAAGGCTGCATCGTCCGCGCTGCCGCTCTTGACGCTGCGCTGCTGACCGTCGCCGGCAGCGGCCGTGGCATCATTGCCACCGAAGCCGCCCAGAATCACATTGAAGAAGGAGCGGTTCATCGCCTTGCACATGATGTAGCTCAGAATGGCGCCCGACGACCCCACCAGCGAACCGGCAATGATGAGCATGGAGTTGTTCAGGCTGAAGCCGATGCCCGCCGCCGCCCAGCCGGAATAGCTGTTCAGCATGGATACCACCACCGGCATGTCGGCGCCGCCGATGGGAATGATGATGAGCACGCCCAGCGCAAAACCCAGCGCAATCACCAGCACGATATCCAGCCAGCTTTGCGAGTGCCAAAAGCCGAAAATGAAGAAAATGGTAGCCAGCCCCAGGGCCGCGTTCAGCATGTGCTGGCCCTTGAACTGGACCGGAGCACCCTGAAAAAGACGGAATTTGTACTTGCCGCTGAGCTTGCCGAAGGCGATTACGGAGCCCGTGAAGGTGACGGCCCCGATGAACGCGCCGAGCGCGAGTTCGATACGGTTGCCGCCGGGAATCGGGCCGCCGGGCTCGGCGATCTGGAATGCCCAGGGCTCGGCCACGGCCGCAACGGCGATGAACACCGCCGCCAGACCGATCATGCTGTGCATGAAAGCCACCAGTTCAGGCATCTTGGTCATTTCGACGCGCCGGGCCATTACCGTGCCGACAGAACCGCCCACCAGCAGGCCCAGAAGCACCCAGCCCAGACCCAGGGGCGTCTCGGCCAGAGTGATGATCAGCCCGGCGGTGGTGAACATGGCGATGGCCATGCCGACCATGCCGAAGATGTTGCCCCGTATGGAACTGGTGGGGTGAGACAGGCCCTTGAGCGCCTGAATGAAGCACACCGACGCGACGAGATACAGGAAGACGACGAGATTCATGCTCATTTGGCGCCTCCTTCAGTGGCCGCCGGTGCCTTGCGTTCCTTTTTCTTGAACATTTCAAGCATGCGGCGCGTCACGAGAAAACCGCCGAAGACGTTGACTGCCGCGAGCGCCACGGCCAAAACCCCCATGGTCTTGCCCAGCGGCGTTTCAGTCAGGGCGGCGGCCAGCATGGCCCCGACGATGACGATCGCCGAGATGGCATTGGTGACGGCCATGAGCGGCGTATGCAGCGCAGGCGTCACGTTCCAGACCACGTGGTAGCCCACGTAAATGGCCAGTACGAAGATGATGAAATTCATCAGGAGGGGCGATATCGCTTCCATGTTGCGTGCCTTTCAATAGTTCTTTTCAAAGCGTATGTGAGGATGCATGCTGCGCACGTGCGCAAACGCTCAGGCCCGGAGGACCTTCCCCGACTGGGTCATCAGGCAGGCCACGACGATGTCGTCGTCCATGGGAACCTGCACCTCGGTAGTATCGGGAGGCAGCACCAGCTTGAGAAAGTCGAGGATGTTGCGCGCATAGAGGCTGGAGCTGTCGGCAGCCACCAGCGCGGGCAGATTGGTATGGCCGATGATGAAGACGCCATGCGACTGCACGGTCTGGCCGGCTTCGGTCAGAGGGCAATTGCCGCCGACGCCCTCAGGCCCCCTGCCAGCAGCCAGATCCACGATCACCGAACCCGGCTTCATGGACTGCACCATCTCTTCGGTAATGAGCACAGGCGCGGGACGGCCGGGTATGAGGGCCGTCGAAATCACGACGTCGGCCTGAGCAACACGCTTGGCCACTTCGACCTTCTGACGATCCAGCCAGCTTTGCGGCATGGGGCGTGCATAGCCCCCCACACCTTCGGCGGCTTCCTTTTCTTCGTCGGTTTCGTAGGGAACGTCGATGAAGCGCCCCCCCAGCGATTCAACCTGTTCCTTGACCGAGGGCCGTACGTCGGAGGCCTCGATGACGGCACCCAGACGCTTCGCTGTGGCGATGGCCTGCAGACCCGCCACGCCCACGCCCAACACCACAACGCGCGCAGCCTTGATGGTGCCGGCCGCGGTCATGAGCATCGGGAAGAGGCGCTGATACTGATTGGCGGCGAGCATCACTGCCTTGTAGCCTGCCACGTTGGCCTGGCTCGACAGCACATCCATGCTCTGTGCGCGCGTTGTGCGCGGCGCTGCTTCCAGCGCGAAGGACGTGAGGCCCGCATCAGCCAAACGCTGCAAGCCCTCGGCATCGAAAGGGTTGAGCATGCCCACCAGCGCTGCGCCGGATTTCATGGCAGCCAGCTCGCCCGGGTCGGGCGACTGCACCTTGAGCACGAGCTCGCAACCCAGAGCGGTCTGCGCGTCGACAATCTGGGCGCCCGCCGCCTGATAAGCCTCGTCGATGGCGCTGGCCGCAATGCCTGCCCCTGCCTGTACACATACGGTATGGCCTTGCGCCACGAGCTTCTTCACCGTCTCGGGCGTTGCCGCCACCCGGGTCTCGCCAGCTGCCGTTTCGGCAGGGACGCCTATTCGCATGATTACTCCATTGGGTTGAACCAGCCAATCAGTTTGACACAAAAAGTATCTGTATGGCTATGCATGAACGCTAGTCGAAACAGAAAATGTCCATCTGGCTATTTACACCGGTTCGGCTGCGGCTGCAATATTGCAGCCGCCTATTTGTTGATTCGGATTCAGTCGCGGGTCCCATATTCTGATGATGGGAAGCAACGGCAAATGCCAATGGAAAACAGGAGAAAACATCCTGCGTGAGGCTTCCCATTCTGACCCGAATTGATTTACATCCAGATTGTGTTGCGTATCCAGCACATCAACCCTTGGACCATATAGCCGCCCTTCCCCGCCGATCAGCGCGCGATTCAACCACTGCACAGCAGGAGTGTCTTATCATCAGACATTGTGTGTGTTTTATGGATTCACATACAGCTTGCACACAGGTCAACGCCAGTTGGCATTATCGTTTTCAGAAGCGATATTCCCGATGCAACTGCCGGTCCCCTAGGGCCCGCTGACACCAAGAGGGACCAGGCCCTGGAGGAAACGCATCGATGCGATGACACTTCCGGCATATACGAG
>Ga0172382_10013074_pt1 | contig 10733 bp, 3 predicted proteins | sample Leawel138RmetaG_FD_122245 | JGI IMG/M metagenome (GOLD analysis project Ga0172382, IMG submission 122245) | Leachate microbial communities from a municipal landfill in Southern Ontario, Canada - Leachate well 138R metaG | ecosystem: Engineered > Solid waste > Landfill > Unclassified | place...
AAGGACAGCAGAGTTATAGTGATCGCATTGAAACACTAAGCATTGGCATTGATGAACAGATCATAAAGATCTTCAACTTCGATGAAGGCACAAAGGAACAAAGCACACGTTGGGTTGAAAACAATCGCAAGATGCGTGAAGAAATAGCACAACTTCATAAGACCGCTTTTGAAAAACTAAAAGATTCAAGTGAGGCCGGACGGAGAATTATCTGGCAAAGAGCACTTGATAAACGTATGGATATCATTGCCAAGTACAGTTCTGCCAACGCAGAAACTAGCGAAAGAATGAATCAGTCGTTACGTAACGTCAAGCATAATGGACCTACTCCTCCGGCCGATGCCGTTCCACCCGAACCTGATTGGTCCAATGCTCCACTGTTCGAACCGGCAGATCAAATGCCGAGTGCTGATACTTTACAGCAGACTACATACAGCGGAAAGCCAAACTACCAGGGCCGGAATAAACAATATGATCAGTACACGTTGACACAGGGCCGATATGGTAAAGGCCTTGAGTATGACGAAAGATGGATTACCAAAGCGGCTACTGAAATAGAAATGATAGACAACAAATATCGAGGCAGATGGTTCAAGGATAATGCCGTAGAACTGAAAGCACTACGAACCAAACTCCAAGATCTGTTTAGTCTTTCTCAACAGGAAGGCCAGATGCTTGTCGCTATATTGGGTAAAAAAGCAGAGGACAGTACCTTCCGAATGGGCGATATGGATCCAATGAATTATATTCGCCGATACAGTTTTGAAGAAACTTCAAGATTAGAAATGTCAGTGAGAGCACAGTTGGCAGGTGCAAAAGCCAAAGGCACTGGCAGTATCGAATGGGATGTCAATAACGCCAAGTGGATTATCAAAGCCGTAAAAGGTAAAGCGGACTTCAACACACTGTTACATGAGTTGGTTCACTCCTGGATCTTTGATCTTGATCGAGGAGATATGATTGCTCTCAATGAGATCTACAAGTACGGCACAGTAGAAGAACTATATAATAACCATCGAGGTTGGCTGACACAGCGCACAAATGATGGAGAGGCCTTCACTGGTGAGGGCTACATGGATTACTCAAAGCGTACTGAAGAAGTCGTCAAGATCGCAGTTGAATATCTCTACAATAAAGGTCGGCTCGATATTCCGGATCCTGATCTAAAGGGGATCCCTGGACTGATCAATAAGTTCAGATCATACGTTGTAGATGTCATGGACAAGTATCGATCCGGTTGGTCTGACCAACAAAGACACAACCACAAGATGTGGGTTGCCGATACATTGATCAGCCCAACAGTAGAACAGGCCCTCAACAGAATGTACGAAGGCTACCGGATGGATAAGGTCTGGCAAGGAGAACCGGAACTATTACGTGCTCCTGTAATGGGCACTATGCTTTCAGATGTCTTTGGTTTGAAACCTGATATTGATGCCAAGTATCTGATGTACGATGTCAAGGCATGGGAGGCTAATAAGGTCGCTGGCCTGTTTGACGCAAAAGAATATTACAAAGCAAAAAATGTAGAACGTTTGTCTAAGCGAATTGGCTTACTTCCCCCGCACCTGGAGAGAAATATCCCTGCTGATTATGCGGAGAACACGAAACTTTATGGCCATCCAGGACTTGATAATAAATCCTTTGCCGAATCCCGGCAGGATATTCTCAATGATTACAATACTATATTAGAGTTGTACCCGGATGATATCAAAAAGATCTCTGCTCTGGCCGAGCAATTCAAGAAGGAATCAATGGCCTTCCCCGAAGATGTAGTTAATAAATACATAGTGGATGATCCGGATGGTACTGCTAAAGCAAAACTGATGGCAGGTGTAACAGCCAAGGAACTGGAAAGACTGATAAATGTAGACTTCAGCGTTGATCCTACTATGCGTACAGAATGGCAGAGATCCAGATATCGTAGAGAATTACAAGAAGTCTATGAATCGGTGGATGCCCCTGCGGTGGAGACGATCAATCTGGGCCAACTAAGAAACAAATTAGTATATTGGTCCTCCTTCAGAGATTCTGAACTATACGGATATTCTCCTGAAGAACTGGCGCGAATGCGCAATAAGTTTGCTGATAAGAATGGCACTATAACAGATCCGGAAATCATTGCATCAAGAGACGCCGACTTCCAGAATCTCGCTGACCTGTCCTTGTTGGTAACTACAGCAACCGATATATATGACAGGATCGTAAAGAATCCTGCGCCTAGAGTATTGAATCCCGATTACTCCACGTTTGAAACGGAGAACCTCGAAACTACATACTATCGCTTGAGGCCCTCCCAGGCAGAAGCCGGATTTGAACTGAAGAAGATGCTGATGGACCATAACAAGGACGTGACTATTGACGGCCTAAGTTATTATCCTAAATGGCAACTGCCGGATTATATGCGTGAAGCCCTTGGCCTCAAACGAACTAAGGCAAAAACTGCACAAGATGCACAGCCTAAGCCGGTGTCCAATACTGAAAACCCCTACTTCGTATCAAGGAATCCTTTTGCCCCTGGACAGACCCCTTCCTTCAGCGATTATGTAGGATCTAAACTGGACGATTGGCCCAGACAAGATGCAGAATTATTAATGAATACCATCAAGAAATCTGAAACTATAGGTGAGGACGGAACTTATACCTATAAGGAAAGATTCATTGACCACCCCTTATTGAAAGATGTGCCTGGTGAAGATATTGATATGGCACTGAAAGCAATCTCGGATCGTAAGTATGATGCCTCTAAACAGGTGCATCGTCTGATCGTTGCTGAATATATGAACAGATTTATTTCTTCTACAGAAGATAATAGCATCAATATAAGAACTAGCATGGAAGGTCGATACAGATCTATCCTGGATAAAATACTTACCAGGTATGTCAAGCCATTGGAACAAGCAGAGCATTATGGTTATGACAGTCGTTTGGTACCTACTGAATACGCCAGAAAAGCGATGGAGATTGATAACATCAATAAGACACTGGCATCTCTAAAATCTTTTGAGCAAGATATAGACAGGCTGACCACTGACAGTACCTCTTTCAACAGGAGGAAACAATTATCTCAAGCACAGGCTGATCGTCTGAAGGCAGAGTTACAAACAGTAAAAAATAGATACCATCACAGCCTAGATGAATTGTATCGAGTAGTACAAGAGGGCGTGCTCATGCACTTCCCAGAAGATGCCGGCATTGGTAAGATCGATTTAGAAGATGGTGTAAAAGTTTCTGACAACAAGATAACCCAGGCTGATATGAAAACAGATTTGGACAATCTAACCCTTGAAGCGTCTGGCACAGAAAAAGACTTCGGCATCAACGCTCCATTAAGTGAACTGGATCCTGAAGGTGTTTATAAATACGACACCGCTTATGACAACCAGGCTAACAATCTTATAGAATCGCTAAACAAAGCCTATGAAAATAAAAACTTCAGAGAGGCTGAAAGAATCCTAAAACAGATCGAGGACAGCAATTATGATATCGTAGATTTCCTGGTAGACGATGAATACCGACTGGCCTTACGAGGTGTTATTGATGAAATAAACTATGACGGCAGACGAGTAGAACAAGACGCAAAGAACAGAATGTACCATAGGATTATGCAAGATATTGAATTACTTGAAGATCCTGATCCTATTGCCTTATATAAAATTGAGGCCTTCTTAGATCCGGCAGATTGGAAGTTGCATGACGATGCCGTAAAGACTGTAGAAGAAGTTGGTGCTACTCCTCCCAATCTGGTGAAAGAGAAGATTCAGAGTCTAAAAACTAAACGGCAGGAGATCCAGGATGCGGTGCGTGATTGGGAAAATGCCAACTACTACGAAATGAAAGAGATCAATGAGGTCTATTCCTGGAACGCTATCGAGTTAGCAAAGACAGATCCTAAGATCCAGGCTGATGTGGACCTTGAAAAGCGATTCATGAACGCCTATGCCCACGATGTAATGGACCGCAGTGGAGTAAAATCAGATGTTGCCTATAGAGATATACAACAAGAAGTGCTCTATAAAATCGTAGAGAGTTATTATCTTTGGGATAAAGAACATGGCTCCGGTACTGCTTTATACACCAATGATGAATTTACTACATGGATGCAGAGGAGAGTATTCCCCACACTGACCAACGACAATAAGAAAGGTTCTGTCTATGACCTTGCGTTCGAGGAGAGAATGAGATTGCTTTTTACTCCCCGAGAACTCCTGGAAGATTATGGCCTATTTAGAATGGCTGAATACTATGATCAGAAAGGCAGACCATTTGATATCAACGACTGGGATAAAGCGTTGCCCATGTTTGAAGTTGACGAGGATTCTTCCACATACAAATATCCTTGGGAGGATCCTAAACATGCTGATAAATATGAATACCCCGATCAAGATGGCAGTGAATTTAGTGATCCGGATTTATATCGCATACCGGATCCTATACTCAAGCCCGGTTGGGAGGAAGGCCCTAATGGTAATCCTATCCTTATGAAAGGTTGGGAGGAGATCGATGGAGAAGCGGTTAAGAAGAAAACTTACACCGAAAGATATATAGAGGCCTTCAATTCTGGAGACATAAAATTATTCGAGGACGTAACCTATATTGCTTATAGAGTAATAGGCAAGATGCTCCAGGATGGGATAAATGAAACTCCTGTTCGGATCATAACCGCACAAGATGTCCTCAACAAAATGTTCCCGAGAATGGACTCAATGAACCTTGACTTCGATCAGAAGCGAAGTCTATATAACTTTGTCAATGCCACCTATCTTTATGAGGCAAGGAAGGTTTATAAAGAAACGAATCCTTATAGATACCTTCTGCCCGGCACAGAGATTGGAAAGAGATTCAATAAGAAGGGCTACATACTTCCGAAAGTTGTCGCACATGAGATCATAGATTTAGGAAATCAGATTATCAAATACAGGAAACAGATTGCCGATCTAAGAGCAAAGGCCAACAACCCGGTCCTGGATGCTACAGTAACTGCACCTTTCAAAAGACAGATCCAAGATCTGGAGGTAAACAAACTACGGCCAGTCCTCCGTAAATACCAGGCCTTGCTGAAAGAGTTTGAACCTCAACCTCGGGCAAAACTTCCGATCAGAAAAATGGAACCTGCTAAAAACGCAAGGAACAAAAAGCCGAACCTCACGCCCTGGAATCAACCAGTGCCAGAGAAACCACTCCGGGATGTGCCGGCAGAAGATCGATCTGATTTTGTACCAATTGGACCTCCTAACTCAACTACAGTCAGTGCCCCTCCTTTGAATACTGGTAGGGTTTTGGTCGATAGTTTGCCTGATATCAAGAATCTTATTGATCATGCTCGACATAATATCCGGCCTATACAAGCACAATCCTTTGAGGATATAAGTGCTGGTCTGACTCCTGCCCAACGTGCTTCCTTCAATGAATACTTGCGACAGTCTAAGGGCGCAATGGCATCAGCCACACAGTACGCCCACGAATATGGAACGGCCAAAGCGAATCAAGCCTTATTAGATTACAACGATAGAACAGGGATGGACGATTGGTTGGACGTTGTGTTCCCCTACCAATTCTGGTTTACCAGAAGCATGGTCAACTGGGCAAAGCGCATGGTAAATAAGCCGGCGATCCTTTCTAAATATGCAAACAGAATTTCTCATATGCAACGTATGGGTAAAGATCTTGGTAAATACCCCCTCCGATTACAAGGCCGGATGCAGATCCCCTGGCCATTTGCAGAGGAATGGATGGGTGATCACGTTTATGTCAATCCCTTCAATGAGATAATGCCAGTGAACCAGATCCTTGCTCCCCTGGACTACATAACAGAAGCATTTATTGTTGATCCTACTGATCGGCTGAAAGAAATGCTGAACGAAAAAGATATTACCCAGGAAGAATATGATCAGGCCATGGAAGAACAAAGCGGTGATGTTTGGAATCTGGCTTATAAACTGGCGGAACAAGACAGGAAAGAACGTACCAGGCCGATTGATCTGGCCTCCATGATGATGTCACCCAATTGGGCATTAACAGAAATGGACGCCTGGTTGAATAATAAAACACAACGTAACATGCCTATGACCAACCTCGGATTCGCATTAGAATCTCATGGCGACAGGATCAAAGGTAATGGATACGATATCGTTGGTGATGCCCTGATGAATCTCGGTAAAGCGGCTCAATGGCCAGAGAAGAAGATCCGAGGTGAACGATTCGTTTACTATGATAAACATGGCGTTGAATTGGTAATGCGAGAACTCTCTAACATGGCCGCTGAAGGTAGACCTGCTAACGAATGTCTTACCGCTATGATCGAACAGAAAGGGGATCTGTGGACAGAAGCAAGTGAGCGAGTGAGAGATCAGTTCTCTTTGAAAACCCCTGGCTCTCTATTGGTACAGGCTATGGAAGAAGGAGATATATCTTCTATACCTCTCGGTCTGGTTGTCACAATGTTCCCTGCCGGGATCTTCCCTGAAGGTGAACTTACCCAACTAGGGTTGAAGGAAGAATTCCAGTCTGCCTGGACTAAAGCCGGCGAGGGTGACGCTATAGATCTCAAGGAATGGTTTGATGAACATCCGGAATATCTTGTGCGATCCGCTATCAATGACAGCCCACGATTGAAGATGAAGAAATATTTAGTAAATCAGATCATGGACTATTACACTGGCCAGGCAGATCAGAACAAGGCCCTATTCAAAGAACATCTTGGGCCTATGTTTATTGATAAGATTCTTAGCGAAGGACCAGTTGATTACGATGCGCTTGATATCGAGGAACTAACCCGATGGGCACGCATGGCCAAGGGCAATGTTCCTGGCACTGAAGAAACTGCAGGACTTCAAAAGGCCTTGCCAGAGAAAGATATGCCAGTGCTCTACGATGATAATCAAATCAATATAATCAATACGTACTATGAGGAAAGAGAACGCCTATTCCCGAATCTTTCTTGGCAGAACAAAGCCTATCACAATCTCAACTCCGCTCGTGAGAAAGCAGTGTACCTGGCCAAGTACCCGGAACTCAAACAGTATTGGGAGTGGAACGATATCTATAAGAAGAACGAACCTGTCATCAAAGAATGGACAGAACGTAATGTAGATACCGTCAGTCAGGATTACGATCCTTACTATGGCATAAGCCCGGAGATTATTGAAGGCTACAAAGCAGAGAAAGCCAAACTGTTCCCCAATGCCCAATGGCTCAATGCGGAATACTTTGCAATACCAAGTGACCAGTATCAAGCAAGGAAAGATTTTATTGCACAGCACCCGGAACTGGATGCCTACTGGACCTGGAAGAAAGATGTGGAAGCCCAATCCCCACAGATAAAATACTACAATGCCCAACAGGATGCCAAGTACGAAGCAGAGAACGCCTTCCCTGTCGCACCTGCTGATCTGGCACCGAATAAAATTGCTGAAGCCCTTGATGCAATGGGGATCCCGCCCTACGTACAGCAGGATCTGATCTCCTACTACATTCAAGGCAAACCTATTCCATTCGGATCTTTATCTTACATGAAAGATATGTGGGAAAAAGAAGGATCTCCTGATACACTTATGGAGTATATAGATAATTTATTCTAAATACACTTGCTAAAATATACTTAGTCAAGTAAAACAATAATAGAAAGAGGATGACACATGGAGAACAAGAGTTTTTTCAACCAAGCAGGAACACCGCCATCGGGAAATGGTGATGTTTCTACTGAACCTGCTTCACAACCGGAGCAGGCTAAGGCTACAGAACCTGTTACTATGGACCTGATCGAGGCCAAGTTTCAAGAAATGAAACGAGAAATTCAGTCCAGCACTGACAAGGCCATCGGTTCTGTGAACAAGAAGGTTGCGGAAGCACAGGCTAAGGCTGATGATGCAATCAAGATGATCGAGTTAGGTGGTGTTACACTCACCGACATGCAGAAAGCAGAGATCAAAAGAAATGCAATCAACCAGGCTTACACTGATCCACAATCACCCCAAGGCTCGAATCCCGCTGGCCAGGGGCAAGCGTCACAGGAAGAAACTGCTGATCCAATAACCAATTTCGTGAACAAGTCGATTTATGACTACATGACTGCAAAGGGTGTGACACTTGACCCTTCAGAAATGCAAGCATATACCAACTTGCGCCCGGATAAGTTTATTGCTAAGGCAGAAGAACTCATTGATCAAAAGGCGCAGAATCGTTCCTTATCTGCTATCCCTAACCAGGCTCCCGGTGGAGCCATGCCGGAAGGGGCAGAGCAACTGCGCAAGGAATATGAAGAAGAACGCAGAATGATCTTTGAAGGAAAGCACCCGAACATTAAACGTGGAGATGCGGATATGCTATCAGCAATGATCGCATCCTATCGCAAACGTGGAATGAAGGGCGCACCATAAAATTAATAACAGGAGGCCTATATGGCTATTCAATATTTTGACTATCCCTTGCAGGTTCATGAATATGCAGATCGTGAACGAGTTTATGCAAGCCCTATCGAGTTACTCGACCGAACAGATGCTCCCCTTCTGGAGATCCTGGGCGGTTTGAACAAGGCCAACTCCTGGTCATTCGTAGGCAATCCTGCCACTAAAGTCGAATGGCTCCAGGAAGAATATGACAAACTAATCGGCACCTTTACAGTTGCCGAAGCCGACACTACGGAAACTGAACTTACCGTAGACGATGCGTCTAATGTACAGAAACATTCAATTCTCCGAGTAGATACTACCGGCGAGTTGCTTTGGGTTAGCGATCTCAACCGCACAACTAACAAAATCACAGTCACCAGAGGTTTCGGTGATGATGGTGTTGCGGCTGCTGCAATCGCGCTCAATGCCCCCTTCACTCTCGTTGGCTTTGCCAACCTGTCCGGTGATGACTACTACGATCTTTCGACCAGCACCTACTGGAGCGAATGGAACTACAGCCAGATCTTCCAGTCTAAGTTTTCCATTTCCGGTACTTTGAAAGAAGTGCCCAACCAGATCGTTGGTATCGCCGATCCGTATGCTCGTGAACAGATCCGGGTTATCCGAAAGATTATGCAAACGTTAGACAGATCACTCCATTATGGTGTTCGCTCTGCTAACATCGGTACTGATACTGCCCCTCGCACCTTCGGCGGATATCCATACTTTATCAAAACCAACGTCAAGAACCAGGCCACGTTTACCCTGGACGAGATCAATGCAGTTATTACTGAAGTCGTAGACTACGGCAATACCAACCCTGTTGTTGTTGCCAGTCCGAAACAGTACGCTCATTTCAAATCTTTCGTAAACTCCCTGCCCGGTTTAGCCATCAACTACAATACCACCACCCTCGGGTACCAGGTAACCACAATTGATGGTGACTTCGGCCAGTTGAATATCATGAAAAATATTCGACAACCAGATTCCATCATGCCCATCTTCTCCATGAACGATGTCGGCATGCTGACTATCCGGCCTTTGAAAGAGGAAGAACTCCCCAAGACTGCAGATCGTTATGAATGGAATGCAATCGGTGAATACACCTTCTGCCTCCGTAATGAAAAACGGCATGCAATGTTTGTGGGTTTGAACCTTTAGTCCTAGGCTGAACCAATCACAGGCCTGGTCCTAGTCGGGCCGGGCCTGTTTTATTATAGGGAGCACCATGAATCTAATCGATATTATGCACCAAACCTGCGCTCAAATGGGGAAGTTATATTCGAGCACTTGTGTTGTTACTAGCGTAAGTCCTTTTGAAGTAAATGATCCTACGATCAGAATAAACGAGGACGACTACAAGGGCGGTACCTTCTTTTTGTTAGATGACTTCAATAAGAGTTTGACAATTGCTAGTACAACGACTCTAGGAAACTTTACTTTCTCTGAAAACTACCTGCCTACTGTGACAGCAGGGCAATTAATCCCTTACGCCATGACTGCAATGGACAGGTCGACCTTAGTCAATGCGATCAACAGTGCTCTCATATCTATGGGAGAACATTCTACTTTTGTAGACTTGGAGGTTACTGCTACTGATCAACGAGAATTTATCCTTGACGGTGGGATCGTACCAATGAAGATATCTTTCTTTTACTATCTGAACGACCCTTTCAGTGTTTCATTTGCAGAAACCAAAGCCTGGGATCTAAGCATTAAAGACGGTCAGGCGGTCCTAACATTCCAGAACAGGGTACTCCCAAATGAAACTACTAAGATTCGGGTATGGTACAACGGACCACATGATAGAGTAATAAATGATTCAGACATGATCCTTCCAGACTACCATACCAGGCGACTAGTCTATGAGTCCGCTTACCAGGCCTATTTCCAATTCCTGGCAAAAGAACAGAACTCAAGCGATCGGGATTTGCTTATGTACCAGGCGATCATGCAAGAGCGGTTGACACTGGCCAACAAACATCCAGTACCTCGCTTGTTACACAAGATCACACTGCCGAGGAACTAATGCAACCAGAACCTAAAGTCGGAGCATATGCAAATAATCCTAACTACGATGTCTCCTTAGAAGAATTAAATGGGGATCAGAAAGTAGGGTTGATCCTCTGCAATCAACAAGGTGTATCAGACCGGCGAGGTATGCAAGAATCTTATATGCCAAGGTCTGCCATGCAACTGGCCCAGGGAGGCAACTCCTATGATGATATCGAATTGCCATATTCCGTAGAAGTACAAACATCAATGATTGGTGGTCGTGGTATAGATGACTTTGTAAAAGATAAAACCAGATACGCTGACGGATACCGGATGGATACATCTTCA
>Ga0172382_10013076_pt1 | contig 10731 bp, 8 predicted proteins | sample Leawel138RmetaG_FD_122245 | JGI IMG/M metagenome (GOLD analysis project Ga0172382, IMG submission 122245) | Leachate microbial communities from a municipal landfill in Southern Ontario, Canada - Leachate well 138R metaG | ecosystem: Engineered > Solid waste > Landfill > Unclassified | place...
GATAGTAAGAGTGCAGATGCTGTAACCAGAGCCACCATAAGGCTGCTCAAGCCGTATAAAGATATCGTGCTGAGCATAACGGCTGACAACGGTAAAGAGTTTGCGTACCATGAAAAAATTAGCGAGGCGCTATCAACCGATTTTTATTTTGCCCACCCCTATAGCTCCTGGGAGCGAGGCCTTAATGAAAACACCAACGGCTTGCTGAGGCAGTACTTTCCAAAAAGCACAGATCTGAAAAAGGTCACACAGGCTGAAGGGCACCTCCAAAAATAGGCCAAATCAGTTTAAACTAACGCAAAGACAGCAACAGTGGTCAAAGGCTCACAATGCAACCCAGTTTCTTCGATTTGGATGATCGCCACCGTAAGCTTAACGAACGCGATCCACTGATTTTTTTAAACAAACTGATTGATTGGGAAGATTTCCGTTCAACCTTAATCCAGGTTCGCGAGAAACCCCGTAAAAGCAACGCCGGTCGTAAGCCTTATGATGTTGTGCTGCTGTTCAAAATGCTTATTTTACAGCAGCTCTACAACATCTCCGATGACGAAGTGGAATTTCAAGTGCGTGATCGCTACAGCTTTTGCCGCTTTTTGAGCCTCTTGCCAGAAGACACAGTACCCGATGCGAATACGGTTAGGATGTTCCGTGAAGATTTAACCAGGGCGGGCTTGCACAAAACATTGTTTGACCGCTTCGATCTTTTTCTGGACCAGCAGGGCCTAAAAGCCCGGCGTGGCCAAATCATTGATGCCAGTTTTGTTGAAGCACCCAAGCAGCGTAATAACCGTGAAGAAAACCAACAGATAAAGCAGGGAATTACGCCCAGTAGCTTTGAAGACAATGCCCATAAAAAATGCCAGAAAGACGTCGATGCTCGTTGGACCAAGAAAAACCAGGAAACCCACTACGGCTACAAGAATCATGTGGTTGTGGACAATGAACACAAACTCATTCGGGATTTTGCGGTCACTTCAGCAGAAGTTCACGACTCCCAGGTATTCTTTGACTTACTGACAGAAAATAGCTCGAAGGATGTGTGGGCTGACAGCGCCTATCGTAGCGAAGAAAACGATGTCATCTTAGGGGGCTTGGGTTATCGCAACCAGGTGCATAGAAAGGGCGCGCGTAATAAACCACTGACAAAACGGCAGCAGCAAGCCAACAGTAAAAAATCGAGTGTACGAGCTCGCGTTGAGCATGTCTTTGGCTCCATCGAAAATGAGCAAGGCGGTTTATTTGTCCGCACCATTGGCTTAGCCCGTGCTACAACCAAGGTTTGCTTGATGAATCTGGTGTACAACATGAGGCGGTATGTAACGCTTTACAGGATATCTACGTCTGCTCGGTAGACAAATAGCTCCAGAGGATAACTCTGGAGTAAAAATGGCGATTTAAATACGGATATGGCGACTTTTTATTGAACAAATAAGAATTCGTCTCAATTAAAACGTGAAAAATTCGAGTGATGGTCATTGGACGCTATGAATATGGATTTTTAGAGGTGCCCTGAAGTACAACGAGCAGTAAAACGACTCAATACTCAGCCAAGAAAAAATCTGGGGTTCAAAACACCAGACCAATTAATAAACGATTACAGGGCTGCGTTAGCAGCTTAGACTTTGATGCACTTCGGATTTGAATCCGCGTTATTTAAAAGAGAGCGGATTCGTCGTGACATTAACAACTTCGCATGCTCCATTAAAATAGCCTTCAAGTATATCATCACAGTAACTTTCGTGCCCAGAAAACCACTCATTGGTCGCATAATTTCTCCATTTCCCTTCCTTCTGCGGCATCACAAACTCATACTTCTTTTTCTGACCATCAGCAACACCCAATAGATGATTTATTTTCTTCATTTCCTCAGGCACATTGGATGAAAATTTTTCCATTCCGACGCTATAATCAGAATACATCCGACCAAAAGAATATGAAAGCCTCCATAACAAATAAAATCTTTGGTATGGGTGCGATGAAACTACCTTAGATAAAAATGGAAAGACCCTCTCCAAGTCTTTCGACCAGACATCTAAATAAAAGCGGTCCTTAAAAGTACAACGCTCTGTCAATGGAAAATTTTCAACCCCACCAACAACAGAGCACCACTGATCCCGCGGATGACGGTATATGTGCAAGATCTTTGCATTAGGAAAATTAACTCTTAGCCAGGGCAAGCGAAAATCCATTCGATTAAACTGCAAAACCGGCCTTTTTTTTGCTCCTTCAATAAGCTCTTCGATATACCGCTTCATTTTAAAATTATAAGAAGTATGGCTCATATACAAATCATACTTTACCCAATCCTCATCATAATAAGCCGCCAAACCCTCAAGCCCATTATACTCCTCCCAATAGTTATCAACATTAAGATGGCTAGCATCAACCAGCTCACCACGAAACGAACTATCAAACCACCTGCGCTCATTAAATGGCTCATAATAAGATGTAAAACCATCTAGCTGTCTGAATATATTCCACAACATAGTAGAGCCACTGCGATACCGCCCAGTAATAAAAACAATATCATCACGCCAAGATATTGGCTGCGCATCGGACATGCTACCCAACCCTTGATAAGGGGGCTCTCGCATTAAAAACTCATCCTTTTTTATAGCAATCGGATATATTTTTGATATGGCGGGACGGACTTCTCTAGTAAGCATTGCATCACTTAACTTCTCTAATATATAAGCTTTTAACTTATCACGTAAAAATTGATACATAATAAACTTCATTCCTTTTTATCACATAGATTAAAATCCGAAGCGCATCAGACCTTAGCTCTAAAGCAGCCGGTGCGCACCCACTAGTTGACCCGGCGCTTTGAGCCCGAGATCTTTTCCTGGACGATAAGTGAGTAAGTTTATTGCCTTTTTCACTGCCGTATTTGTCACTACTTTCAAGCCTGTATTTTTAGGAAAATATTGCCGCACCACGCCATTAGTGCTTTCGTTCATATCCCGCCCCCACGAACTACAAATGCGAGCAAAATAAACATCAGTTAGCAATGCCTTACCAACCTCTTCATGGTACGCAAACTCTTTTCCGTTGTCAGCCATTATGGTGCGTGTAACGATCACGGTAAGCGAGCACACTGACACAATCTAAACATCCTGTTTAACTATCCTCCCGATATCAGGAAGGCGACTTACATTACCAATGCGATCAAGCCCACTAAACGGGGTAATCCGTCAAGCCATCAAAAAACGGACTATACCGATCAGAGATTGGAAGCCAGCACTGAATCGACTTATACTTGGATTTGAAGAGAACTTAGTAGATTATATCTAACCCTGACAGTTACACAGAATTATTTACAGGGTTAGATCGCTTCATGGATAATCAATTGCTACGCTCTTCCAGCATCTGTAAGCGTCAACCCAAGCCTTAGCATTACCCACAAATAATTTGAAAAATATACTCCTTTCCAGTAAAACCGCAGCCCGAGAGCTCACTTGCGGAGAAATAGATTTTTATAAATGAGTCCGTATCGAGCTGAGGCGGCGCTTACCCTTCTTCTACCGGATTAGGTGACGCACCCTCAGATTTAAATCCACGTAGTTATTAATTAGCAACACTATCTTTAATCCCTTTTTCATTACATTTTAAAATATAGACATTATATGCAATCGCGCTATAAAGAACTAACCAGTACAGAATCTCAGCTCTCAATCGATTTATAAATGTCATACAAACAACAAATGCAATTAGTGAGGCTTGGAGTGCAATCATTTTAAAATAATCGTCAACAAGACCTTTAGCGCGAACATCCCTCTTGACTTTATTTAAAGATAGCAAGCTTAAAGCAAGCATACCAACCAAAGCCAAAAAACCTATATAACCTATCTCCGTTAGCGCTTCAAACCATGTAGAATGCACACTCCTTGACCTACTACCTCCAGTATCTAAATCTTCTGGCAAATACCTTGGAGCATAAAAATTAAACCCTCTATAGCCACTACCCATTGGGTAATCTACAGCAATATCGATAGCCGCCCTCCAAAAATACACACGCGTACCACCCGACTCTTTTTCAACATCAACTTGCTGCTCTTGTTTAATGGTAAGCATTCTGTCTATAAACGCATCATCTGCCAAGTACACCCCTCCCCCCAATCCTGCCACAAGAATAAAGACCACTGAAAACTTTTGATTCTTTCGCTGAAAGGAAGAAAAAAACATATAAAATAAAAAAAACACAACGCTAACTGCCACGCCTAAAAATGCCCCTCTACTGCTTATCAAAATCAAAGCATTCGCAATAAATATACCCGCCAATGCAAATATCAATTTCAGATTAATCTTTGTATTTACCCAATAATAATAAAGCGCCAACACTAATGATGGAGCTAATGCCGCTGCCACACCATTAGCATCAGGCGAGTCAACCGTCCCTACTCCCTCAACACGACCACCTGAATTCCGACCCACCTGAAATATATAGAAACTTAAATACCATGCTCCAGCAATATAACCATACAAAACAAGGTCCAAACTTTTTTTACACCCACACAACTTATAAGCGATGAAAATAATCACCAGTAATTTGGCAAAATACTTTAACGCTTTGGCATGTTCTTCGGGATATACGGCGAACGACGACGCAACCGCATATAAACATAACAACAACAATGCAAATTTAAACTGACTTACTTTCATCAAATGGTTTTTTTTCAGCTTTGAATAATTAGCAACCAACATTAAAGCCATCATCAAAACTACAAAAAACGAATAACTGACATCAGGAATCATCTTCCCCCACCACCTATTCCCTGGATTAAAAAAATAAACGAGCTCATACAGTACAAATATATATATCGGCCTGTAAAAAAAACCACCTATCAAGCCCGAAATATAACTTCCAAGAAACAATAATATACTTAGCACAATCTAAATCGCCCCATTATGGCCCGGGCGTTCACACCCTAAAGCACAAAAAATCAAACAAGCCAACTACCCATTTTATAATTGCCTTATCCCCAACCATCTAAACCTAAGATTTTAGCTTGCACTTCCAGGCGGATAAATCCTTTTTTTGAATCGACTCGATCACCTCTATATCTTTTAAAAACTCATCCTTAACAGAATCTTTCAGCTCTCCATATATATTTTCTTTTTTATGCTTATGCGCTATATTTTTTATTTTTTCAGCAAGCGGTGTTTTTTTGATAAATTCAATTAACCACGTACAGCCTATTTTTTTTAAAAAATCCTGAGCATCAGGAAACACCACTCGATTGACTCTTTTACCTAAACTCTCCGGAACAAAGCTATCTTCCACCCCGACAAAACTAAATACATTTTTAATAACCAAATCAGGCCTATCATTTATTTCGTCATAATAAATAACATGGAGATTCTCCTTTGGAAAAACAGAGCTTATGTACCTTAAGTATTTTCCTTGCAAGCTATGATCTTTTATTCCATCATTCGTGTTTATGACCTCATAAAAATCTAAATCTTTAAAATACTTCTGCTTATATAGCTGATATTGAGAATAGGCCCTCGAAATAGGCTCCCTCAAAATAAAAATTATTTTTATATCAGGCAAGTCATTTTTAATTTTGTCTAACGCCCGATAATTATGATAGTAATTTGGCGTAATCTCACCCACAACCCTATTACCAGCCTCGCAAAAATGCCCCCCATACCAATCCAGCCCTTTTTCGTAATTTTCGTAATTTTCGTCAAAAAAATGGACCTCTTTATTATCAGGTAAGAATAGGCTAGGATGTTCACTCATACAGTCATGCAGCCAGGTTGTGCCCGCCCTTTGCGCGCCTATACATAAAAACTGCGGTCTATTTATCATATTAACTCCAAATTCTCATATTCAACTCCACTAAATAATAATGTTTTATCAGGGTACAATAACACCCCCCTCCCTAAAGACTGTTTCAAACACTAATATTTATTAATACTCGCGGTACGTCACAGACCAACAATTCCAAACCGACTATTATTATCTGTAAATATATTAGATTAAACGAATTACATTTTTTCAGAACAATCTACACAAGTTTCTTGACAAAATATACAGGATGAATTAGTGCTATACACTTTCCACCTTATCTACGACTGACTTGGAACTCACTTTTATGCTTATAAAGTATTACACCCTGCATTTAACGCAACCCTTAAAAATTTTACTGACCAGCCTTATTCTCTTAACAGCCTCAAACTCTTTTGCGGCGACGGACAATAAAGTGCTACTAAAGGGCCGGTATCTACAGTTCGAAGGGGGCTTCAAAATCCCGATTTTACAAGAGCTTGGCACGCCCAACATGAAGTACAGCGAGCTTGCAATCGACATGCACCCTACCACTAAAAGCTGGGCAATGGGACACCCTGCCGGCATTGTAATTGAGCTCATTGAACCGAGCACTCTAGGGACAGGAGATATCTCAAATTGGCCCAGTCTCACCTTAGCTCGCAGCAGTAAAGTGTTTGAATCCGTCGACAAGATCAACCCTCGAGGAGTGTTTTGGCTAGACGCAGATACAATCTTAACCTCAGGCCGAAAATCATACCGATCAGGATTTACAAACGACTGGATTGCAACCGTAAACATTAATAACTCGAAGAAGAAATACTATACAATCACCGCTCCATCCAACACTGAAAGTGACAATTTCCACATACTCCAAGCGCTTGGCGGGGGGTTTATGCGTATTACAGACACTGCATGGGCCACGCAAAACGCCAAAGGCAATAACTTTTTGTTAGGCCGAGGGGGCTATGATGTACTAGGCTCTCCTTTAGGGCCGGCATTAGCCTCTTGGAACATTGGAGACTCCAATGCCAGCTTTCTCCTAGACTACCCCACCGCCCACCCCGCACGCAGAGATCGCTATTACACCTACCCAAATCTCGACTTGAACACATATGAAAAAGTACAGCTGCCAATATGGAAGAACCCAGATAACACCGATGGTTTTTGGCAGGCCGGCGATGTCGGTGGCTTAGCGTTTATAAACCACCCCCAAGTAAAAGGCATAGTTGCCACGCATAATCTAGCCCGCGGAGTACTCGACTACCGAGCACAAGGTGACGGCGGATCAGGGTCTTATTTTTCAGTAAACTCCCCAACAGCATTCTATAGCGCGGACAGTGCCGGTGGTAATCGCGGCGATCACGAATCCGAAACTGGCAACGCAACTTATCCCGACGGAGTTTATGGTCGCGTAGGTCATGTTTTCGACCCCGACGACTTGGCCCTTGTTGTCAAAAATGAAATAGAGCCCTGGGAGGTTACCTCTAAGCGATTCGAATGGACTAGCGCTGGAGTAGTTATTTCAGATGAGGCAAGAAACCACACTAAGCTTGGTGGAGTTTACTGGGATAATGAGAGGCAATTACTGTGGGTTACGATGACATCTCCCTCTCCAATTTTAGTAGCTTATTCAATTGTGGTCGATGACTCTAGGGAGGAAGAACCGGTAAAATACCCCCCTGGCCTATACGAAGCTCCGCCATCAGCACCACCCACTAATGAGATAAAGTTTATCTATCCAAACCCCTAATATTAAGCACCCACCGCTCGAACAATAACTCTTACCGACACCAGAGAGAGGTATTATCAGTCGTGGGTGCCATCCACTAGAACCAACTAAATAGCTTACTTTGCCTTATTCCTTATATAAATTGCCAATAAAATTAGCAATACTGGGATCAACCAAATCAAATAATAAGAAACCTGCTCAAAATAATACCGCTTTGTAATAAAATGCCTCACCCCATCGAAATGCTTTGGATGACCATTAACATACGTACTGACTAGCGCTCGAATTTCACTATCACTATAACCTTCACCCCCATAAGCGCTTTTTATAAGCCCAGGTTGATGCTTAACTGACTGAAAACTACTCTTAATAACAACCCCAAAGTCTGGGTCCAAAGTCCACAAACTGCCTTCAATATTCGCCTCGACAACAACATGCCCATCGAAAGCCACTATACTGTTTTGAATGCCTTTTTCTCTCAATATCTCACTAAGTATCATTGAATGGTCGCCGCATACACCAATCCCCCTTTTTAGACTCCGCTTATAATCAGCAAAATGGTAACGCTCATAGAACTCTAACCCCGAGTATTCCCCCATAAAATACAATATATAATTATTCCAAATCGGGATCGTCTGATAGTAAATGTCCGGGGGGAACTGCTCCCATTCAATATGTCCTATAGCCTTATTAACAAGATCATTAGCCCGAATCACAAATCCCGACTCACTCGACACATCATTTAAACTGGCTAATTTTATCTCTGCCTCCTTGGAATCCATCGAAAAATCATTGGGGAACCTAAAGTTTTCTGATGGAGCGGTAGCAAGTAATGGGCTTCTATCAGGCATAAACACACCATAAACATTCAATCCTAGCAACCCGACCCCAGAAACCAGAACAATAACAAACACTGTGTTGATAAAATAATCTGATAAACCCTTCACTAGCACTACCCTTTAATTGTCAGTAATATTACGAAAAAGACTTTACAAAAGCGCTCAGATATAGTCACACTGACCCTCAACACTCTAATTTAGAGGCTAATATACACCCATGCAAAACAGATTAAATATGACATTCAAACTATTCTGTATGTGCACACTGATCTTCGCCAGCCATGCTTTCGCCGACATTATAAACGTAAAGTCAACAAAAGAGCTTTATCAAGCAATCAACAACAGCAACCTTAATGGCGGAAACACCACTCTTGAGTTAGATGATGGCACGTTCACTCTCAACAGCACACTAAAAATAGCCGCCGATAACATAACAATTACATCTAAAAGCAAAAATCGCAATAAAACTATAATCAAGGGAGCTGGGAGCTTCCCAAATTCCACAACGGGTAACTTAATCCGAGTAAGCGGTTCTTTTTTCTCGCTATCTCACATTACCTTAGAAAATAGCGGCAACCACTTAATTCAAATTGCTGGTGAAAATAATGCGGAAGCTCCTAAAATAACCAACTGCATCCTCAGGGACGCGAGAGAACAATTATTAAAAGTAAGTTATAACGCTAACAACTCTAACTCATCTGACCATGGCATAGTTAGTAATTGTATTTTTGAATATACAAAAGGAATCGGCCCTCAATATTATATTGGTGGAATTGATGCTCATGCCGTCAAACACTGGACCATAAAAAATAATATCTTTATAAACATTGCCAGCCCATCCAAATATATTGCTGAACACGCAATACACCTTTGGTCTAATTCTGAAGATAATATCATCGAGAATAATACTATTATCAATTGTGACAGAGGCATTGGCCTTGGCATGGGCGAAAAACCCAGCAAAGGCAATAAAGGCGGCATTATCCGAAATAACTTTATACACCACACAGCTAACAACCATCCTTTTGCCGATACAGGTATAACCCTTGAGAACAGCTCCAACACACAGGTATATAACAACACTATTTTCCTGGAAAATAATTATCCAAATGCCATTGAATACCGCTTCGCTGGCAGCACCGGCATACAGATATTAAATAATATTACTAATAAGGCGATAAAAAGTAGAGATGGTGGAACTGCTACTGTTACTAACAACTATGCCACCATTGAGAAAAACAGTTTTGATTTGTCAACACTAGGCGACCTTCGTTTAAGCGAAAAGAGCCAAAGCCATTCAATACCTAAAGGTATATTTATCAAAGCACTAAAAACCGACATCGATGGTAAACCTCGCCCCAACCCTCCAACATTGGGTGCTGCCGAACCTAACAGATAAATCACACTTACAACTGACTGCTTAATTGTCTGTACAAGCCCCTCCTGATCCGCGATCACTAATCACGTTTAACCCTTAACCAAAGGGTTATTAAGAAGCTATATTTTTAACATTTTCTTTTTGGACAAAGTGACTCCTACAAATCAGCCCAAACAATTTAAAAATATCCGCCCCCTTATGAGCTCGGCAAGCTTTATGAACAAACAAAAACAGCCCCCAAGGGAGCTGTGATTTATACCCGCTTACTGACTCGTTAACGAAGTAATTTACGGGTAACGCCAAGACCAATTAGGCCTAACACAAGTAAAATGAAACTGCCTGGCACAGGAACCCGCCACATTGTGTAAACGCCTTGCGCAAAAATTTGCTGCTCCATATTCTCGTCAAACTGATAGATCCTATAAGTGTTGTCACCATTGAAAATATCAAGCTCACAATCAAAACCCAACCCCCACTGGTAGCAAGGCCCCATAACTGTATCAGCAGCAAGCGTCGTCACGCCGGATAATTTTCCATCTACAGCCATAAATGTCGGAACACCATTCCTCCAATTATCAAAAAATATACCGTTGACGGTAGCGCCGAGCCACTTCACCACTTCTTTATCATAACCCACGGGAGAATCATAAAATCCGGTTTCTGGCATCAATGCCAAGTCGAACGAATCAATTGAAACGTGGCCATTTCCACTACTACCATTATCATCACTAAATAGCAGCTTATACGTTACTGGAATTGCGCTGGCGTTACTCGCTAAAGCTATAGCGACAACAAAGACACTTAAAACCAAGATTGTTTTTTTTATATTCATTAGTATTCTTCCATGTTTAGTACCGAGTAAATGCAGAGAACCCGACATAGATAACAGCGAAGAAATTGAAGTACTGCATGTGATAATGGAGCGTAATTTTAATCTAATAGTCATACCAATATTCCCTTGTGACTGAATCCAATTATTAATCTTTAATAATGCAAATAAACCGCC
>Ga0172382_10013077_pt1 | contig 10730 bp, 9 predicted proteins | sample Leawel138RmetaG_FD_122245 | JGI IMG/M metagenome (GOLD analysis project Ga0172382, IMG submission 122245) | Leachate microbial communities from a municipal landfill in Southern Ontario, Canada - Leachate well 138R metaG | ecosystem: Engineered > Solid waste > Landfill > Unclassified | place...
CCGCTGCAACAATATGAAAACTGTGTAGCGGAAAAATACCAATGGGTTGAAAAACACCTGGGCAGAGCTGCCACCCGGCAGCTCGTTCTGACCGCGGACAAGACCCTGGTAGCCGCTGATCTGCTGATTGATGACAAGCCTGAAATCACCGGCGCAAGAGCACCCACCTGGGAACATGTCTTGTTTGACGCGCCTTATAACCAAACGGTTGTTGGTAAAAAACGCATCAATTGGCAAAACTGGCGTGGTGTGTTGGCGGGTGTCATGTACGTGGGGGAGTATTGAGCGTCTTCCATCTTGACGCTCCTTTCATGAAGAAAACGCTTACGTAAATCGCAACGAAGGGATTGAGATCCCTCTATGATCTTGCAGGGCATTGGCCCCGCAAAAAGTATGGAAAGCTTGCCACTGATGCAGGCGCTGATTCTTAAGGATAGCTGAATGAAAATCGCCATTGCCGGCACCGGTTACGTCGGTCTGTCTAACGCGATGCTGCTGGCCCAGCATCATGAAGTGGTAGCACTGGACATTGTTCCTGAAAAAGTAGAATTGTTGAACCAACGGAAATCCCCTATTGAGGATACCGGCATCTCAGATTTTCTTGCCAACAGCGCGTTGAACTTTCGCGCCACGCTGAACAAGGAAGAAGCCTATCAGGACGCGCAGTTTGTGGTGATTGCCACGCCCACGGACTATGACCCCAAAACCAACTATTTCAATACCAGCAGCGTTGAAGCGGTGATCAAGGATGTCATGGCCATCAATCCGGATGCGGTGATGATCATCAAATCCACCGTTCCAGTGGGCTATACCGCTCGGATCAAGGAAGAACTGGGCTGCCAGAATATTATTTTCTCGCCTGAGTTCCTGCGTGAAGGTAAGGCCTTGCATGACAACCTCTACCCCTCTCGCATCATTGTGGGCGAACAGAGTGAACGTGCCCAAGCGTTTGCGGACCTGCTGAAAGAAGGCGCCTTGAAAAAGAACGTCCCGGTCTTGTTTACCAACAGCACCGAAGCGGAAGCCGTCAAACTGTTCTCCAATACCTATCTGGCCTTGCGTGTGGCTTACTTTAATGAGCTGGACTCCTACGCGGAAACCCATGGTCTGGATACTAAACAAATCATTGAAGGGGTGTGCCTGGATCCGCGTATTGGCAACCACTACAACAACCCCTCGTTTGGCTATGGCGGTTACTGCCTGCCCAAAGACACCAAGCAATTGCTGGCCAACTTCTGCGAAGTGCCCAACAACCTGATTGCCGCCATTGTTGACGCCAACCGGACGCGCAAAGACTTCATCGCCGAAAGCATTTTGGCTCGCAACCCGAAATTGGTTGGCATCTACCGCCTAGTCATGAAATCGGGGTCGGATAATTTTCGGGCATCAGCCATTCAAGGAGTGATGAAGAGGTTGAAGGCCAAAGGGGTTGAGGTGGTAGTGTATGAGCCGGTGTTGAAGGCGGCAACCTTTTTCAACTCTCGTTTAATAAGTGACCTGAACGAATTCAAGAGTATCTGTGACGTGATTGTGGCCAATCGCTACTCGGACGATCTGATTGATGTTGCAGAGAAAATATACTCTCGCGATCTATTTGGCAATGATTCGTAATACTTTATTTTCAGCTAGTCTATCTAATAAAAACCAATTGCCTGTGGACGGTATTAAATGAGTGGGTTACGCAAACAAATACTGCGAGGCAGCATAGGGAGCTTGATAGTCAATACGGTACGAGCAAGCCTAGCTTTTATTTTGGCGGTTGTACTAGCTAGACTTATGGGGCCGACAGAGTATGGGGCGTATTCATTTGCCTTTGCTATTTTAATGCTTGTAGCGATACCTGCCCAAGTAGGGGTTCCGCAACTGATAGTAAGAGAAACAGCAAAGGCACAGGTAAGCAAAGACTGGGCGTTAATGCGAGGGCTCTGGCGTTGGGGGAATTTTGCAGTGATGAGTTTTTCCTTGCTTGGCCTACTATTTGCTCTCGCTATCGTTTTACTATTGATAGTGTCAGGCAACACCACAGGGCGCCTAGTTGTTATAGGTGCTGGTATAGCTTTGATTCCCTTAATCGCCTTGATTGCTGTGCGGGGATCATGCCTTAGAGGACTGCGCATGGTGGTCAGCGGCCAACTGCCTGACGGTGTTATTCGACCTCTTGTTTTTCTTGGACTAATTGGCGGGTATTTCCTTATAGCAGGCTCAGGCGCATTTTATGCTGCGGAGTGGGTCATGAGTATGCATGTTTTTGCATCAGCATTTGCCCTTGTTTGTGCATCTATCATGCTGTGGAGAGTAAAACCAAAAGAGTTTAGTGAAAATATTAAACCTCGTTACGAAAGCAGAGATTGGCGTAAAGCCGTTATCCCTCTAGCGCTGATAACTGGACTGCATTTGATTAATAACTATGCTGATCTAGTTATATTGGGGATGTTTAGGCCTGATGTTGAAGTAGGCGTTTATCGGGCCGTATTCCAGGTTGCCCTCTTGGTTGTATTTGGGCTCCAAGCAATTAATCAGGTTCTCCACCCGCATTTTGCACGAATCTATAAAGAGAAAGATCTGAAAAAATTACAGCGGTTGGTTACGGTAAGTGCAAGAGGTATCTTGGCACTGGCTCTGGTTCCAGCGTTGATTTTAGTTTTTTATGGAGGACCCTTGATGGGGTGGGTATTCGGCTTGCAGTTTAAATCAGGAGCGATAGCACTATCAATTCTGGTTATTGGCCAGCTTGGTAGCGCTTTTTTTGGCTCTGTTGGAGCTTTGCTGAATATGACAGGGCATGAGCGAGACACTGTTCGAGGCCTAGGTGTTGCTATAGTGGTCAATATTCTATTGAATTTTATATTGATACCTTTCTGGGGCATGGAGGGGGCGGCGGTAGCAACCAGCTCTTCTTTATTGATTTGGAACTTTATACTACGTAATGCAGTATGGAAGCGACTTTCTATTGAAAGCTCAGCCTTGGCATATCGAAAAAGGAAAGTGTTATGAAAATGTTGGTTATTGGTATGGACGGAGTTTGTTTGGATACTTTTGATCGAGGTTGGACGCCGTTTATTAAGTCTCTTCTTGATAAAGGTGAAAAGCTACACCTAAAAGAAGACCTGATAAGCAGGGGTTGGTCAGAAGTTGTCACAGGTAAACATGCGATTGAAACGGGGGCTTTGTATGAAGGTCCTACGGGGAGAGGGAGTTTAGACTGGACAGAATCATTCAAAATCGCTGATGTGCCAGGCTTGGGTGAGAAAGTAAAACCGCTATGGCAAGTGCTAAATGAGCGTGGGTATAAAGTTGGTGTTATGAATGTGCCAACAACTTTTCCTGCACCGAAAGTGGACGGATTCTTGGTCTCTGGTGGTGGTGGTGGTGGGCCCACATCACAAGATGTGGCACCGGAACAGTGTTACCCCTCATCCCTATCCGCTAGGTTGAATGGAATGGGTTATATTCTTGACGAACGGAGACCAACTTTACTTTTTGAAAAGGGCTTGTATGCGCCCGCTGATTTTTTTGCTCGACTTAGAGAGAAAAACGACAAGCGTACTCAGGCATTTATAGAGTTAGCAAGCGAGTTCGGCATTGATTTTGGTTTCATCGTTTATAAGTCGTCTACTGTAACTACAGAGACCATGCTGATATCTGAGCTTGAAAAGCTTTCGATAGGTAAAGGCGAGGTTAACCACGACTTTATTAAGCAGTCTGAAATATTTTATCGAGAGCTCGATGAGAATGTTAGGTCTTTGGTTGAGAAATATAATGAAGCAGAGCTATTGCTGATCTCTGACCACTCTATGGTTATCAATAGGTATTCCGTAAATGCTAACGAATTCCTAGTTGAAATAGGATACCAAGTTAAAGACAAACGACGTAGAGGGTTAATGGATGTAATCAAGGCTTATAAGCACCTTGTTCCATACTCTCTAAAAGAAAAAATAAAGAAAAATAAAAAAATAAAAAATTCTTATCAGTCAATGGTGCCGTTTAATCCCAAAGAAACAAAAGCATTTAGTCAGTCATTCAGTAGTGGCCAGCACGGTATCTATATTAATGATGAGAAGCGTTTCGGCGGTCTGGTAAAAGAGGACTATATAAATGAAGTCGCACAAGAGATCGTTTCTAAGTTTAACTCTCATCCAGTATCTATAGAGCATGGGTTGGTGGCAAAAATCAAACCAAAAAGCAATTCTGCTGTAGCGTATAAATTTCCTGATATTGTTTTAGATTGTCCTGATGGATATTTTACAAACAATAAATTTCGAGAGTTTTTGGTTGAGACAGAAATCCCTGATGAGGCACTTGATCTGCATGATGTAAAAAAGAACCATAGAACAGCAGTGAAGGGACATACTCCTCTCGCTGTTAACGTGAATGATCAGTGGTCTGCTGAAGGCAGTAATGACCTTACGCTGGTATATCAACATATTCTTTCCAAGTTTTGATTGTCGAAATTACGTTGTCTTTGATGGCGAATTTATGAAATAAGTAAGGGGGATGAAGGTTTTCTCCCCTTGGGCATGGTTTTCTTTAATGAGCTTGCTAATGAAGATAGGTATTCTGACGCTTACGCCAAAAAATAACTATGGTGGAATATTGCAGGCGGTTGCCCTCTGCGGTCACCTTGAAAAGCATGGGCACGACGTTGTATTGATAAATAAAAATCGGTTTAAAAAATCTGTCTTAATAAGAATGGCTGTTGGATTTATCGAGAGACTACCATTTCAAAATATTAAAAACAAGAGGAAAGATTACCTTAAAACAAAACAACTCAAGCCATTCCTTGACAAGAACCTTCCTCAAAAAACAAAAGAAATAGTATCTTCTCTGGACCTAAAGAAGTTAGTAGAAAATGAAGGGTTTGACGCAGTTATTGTGGGGAGCGATCAGGTGTGGCGTTACCAGTATATTGGGGATGGTCACCATAATGTTTTCTTTCTTGACTTTGATACAGCTAAACCTGTCAAAAAAATTGCCTATGCTGCTTCGTTTGGTAAGGATGAATGGGAGGCACCTGAACATATCGCTCAGATTTCTCATTTGTTAAGTAATTTTGATGCCATATCGACGCGTGAAAAAAGTGGCGTTAAACTGTGTAAGAACACGTTTGGTGTTCCTGGTGTAATGAACGTTCTTGATCCTACTTTACTTGTAGGCGCTGATTTCTATGACCGTTTTTTTAGCAAGCTTAAAGAAAGACCCCCCCAAAAAACCATCGCCACTTATATCCTAGATCGGAACAAGGACAAGGAGGCAATAGTTAACGCTGTGATAGCTTGCTTGGAGCCTGCTTTCTGCACTTTGCAGCAAGTGAATCTTTCAGAGCAGAAAAATGAGGGCTTCTACAGCGTGGAAGAATGGATGTGGAATATAAAAAATGCTGAATTTATAGTAACTGACTCTTTCCATGGCATGGTTTTTTCTATTATTTTTGAAAAGCAGTTTGTAGTTGTGGGAAATGAAAAAAGAGGGTTGTCACGATTTACTGACCTGCTCAACGAAATTGGTTTGTCTGAACGTTTGGTTTTGGGAACGGAAATAGACCCAATCCTAATCAAGGAAAAAATTAATTACTCAGATAAAAATAAAATCCTAGCTGCTATGAGAAATTATTCTATAAATTTCTTGCATAATTCCATGAATTGTTAAAGACAATTTTATACTAACCTGATCCACTCCTGAGCCTGGTTGTTAGCTTCCATTCATGCTTAATATTAGTAGAAACAGTTTGCCACGATCTGCTATAGGGTTATTTGGGTTTTTAGCGTTTTCTCAAGTAACTTTTTTGCCGGTTTCTTTGTACTACTTCAGTCTTTTGTTTCTGGCTGTGACGCTCCTTTTCTTTTGTCTGTTATTAGAGCTTAGGATGGACGCTGGGCTGACGAGGTACTTTTCTTTATTTTTATCCTGTTTTTTTATTGGAGTGTTCTCATATCCAATAAGCATGGGGATCGAGAGTAGGTTTGACTATTTGGATATGGGGGTTTTTGGCCGAATAGTTAATCTAACACTTTTGTTTTTCATCTTTATCTCGATGTATGCTTTCCATAAGAAAACTGGGCAAAGCTATTTTGATAAATTTTTGGTGATTAGATCGTATTATTTTGGCGTTTTTATAGTTTTGCTAATTGGGGTTTGGCAGCTTCTGTCTTTTTATTCTTCTGTTCCTTTTCCTTTTGAGACACGGTCTCACGTGCATAGTACCTATGGTGGTGGCTATTCCTTCCTTCAGCGTTTAACCAGTATTGCAAGAGAGCCAAGCTTCTTTGTAATGCTTGCTGTTGACTTTATAGGCTTGTCACTACTGTTTTATTCCGGATTTAAAAAGACGGTAATGGTTGCCCTTGGTCTATTAATGGTTGTGTTTTCATTGGCGCCATCAGGCTTTATTTCTTTATTTGGGGCTGTCATTGGTGCTTGGTTTTTTTCAGGATTAAAATATTTTTCTGGAAGAATGGCTTTTAAGAAGCTTGTTTTGTCGGCGCTTGCTGTGGTTTCAGCTGTTGCGATCTTCTTTATGAATGAGGAGATTTTTCAATACATATACAGTAGGATATTTGATGCTACCCCAGACAATAGCGATAGATTTTATATGGTCGTTATGCCTTATTTGTGGTCTCTTGATGGAAGTCTGTTTAGTCTCCTCTTTGGATATGGAGTTAAGAGCTACTCCATAATAGGAAGCTATTACATCCTTCCTTCTGGGGAGGCGGTTCATGCTACATCTAACAATATTTATACTGACATTTTCTGGGAATCAGGATTAATTGGGTTGGTTCTTCTTTTGTCTTTCTTTATATTTGTTTTTGTATCTATATTTAAAGGAAAGATAGGAAGGAATTATTCCTTCATAGCTTTTTATTTTCTTTTTGATTTGGTGCTTTCAGGGTTCTTCAGGGCGGACTATGCCTCAGCCCGTTTTTTTATTATACTTTACTTAATATACTTAATTGTAAATAATCCTCATAGAAGTAGTGTGGGTAATTAGTTGCCAATGATTTATATAAGAGTTTTATTTGTTGTGGGGTATCAGTATTGCCAGTTACAAACGCTTTCGAACACCTTTAACGAAAGCGACGAAAACTTATGAGAGCGTTGGAGCGAAGCGCCGACATGGGTAGTATTTTTCTGACCTAGACCTCGAGTCGACCCAGTATCACCCGTCGATTTCGTGGGTTGCTGGCGGAAGGTGGAGTTGAGGAATAGCAGGTCAAGACCTTATGGTGGATCTCAATCTGAGTTTGATTGAATGCACCGACCCCCAATCTGTCAGTGTCGATGCCACTGTGCAAAGCAAGTCGGTGGTCCACGCGACCAGCAGCCAGTATTTGAAGTGACGAGGGACAAAGTTGGCCGACTAGCTTGGAACAGTCCAGCACTGTGATGGAAGCGGCGGACGGCCAGTAATACAGACTGAAGCACCGAGGCAAACTCAAGCGTATGACTGAAAAAGAGCGGCGGCTATTAAAACGATGCCAAGCAGTAGAGCCGATTATTGGACATCTGAAAGACGGTCATGGGATGAGTCGCTATTATAAAAGGCCGAGCGCGCGATGTGATCCATGCGGTGCTGGATTTAATAAAAATGGTTGCTGCGGAGGGTTGTCAAAAAGGGCATCCGTTCATTCTGTGTGTTTTTTTCCTAGGCTTAGTGCTGGTTCTGGCAGTTAACCCGTGGGGTGAGTTACTTCGGTAGTGTTCGGCGCTTCAGATCGCCGGAAATTTGGCCTGAAACGGCTGGAACGAATTATTCAGGAACGACTAATGAGTATCGCAGTTCTTCTTCCTAGCTATAAACCAGCCTGGTATTTAGAAAGATGCCTTGAATCCATAGAGCACCAAACACTGGAAAGATCCAGGTTTAAAGTTTATCTTGCCCTGAATGGGCCTAAAGAAGAATATGAAGTGTTCGCTCTAAATCTTTTAGGTAAGTTCTCATTTAATTATGAATATTTTTACGTGGAAGAAGCGGGCGTTTCTAATGCAAGAAACATCTTGTTGGAGATGTCCTCAGAGGATTACGTTACCTTCGTAGACGATGACGATTTAATTAGCCCCAACTATCTTGAAGAACTAATTCGCCATGCTTCGGACGAGTACATTTCGGTATCCAATGTTTTTAGTTTTACTGAATCAATACATAGTCTCAGAGAAAATTATATTGGGAAAAGTTTTTCAATGCTGAAAGATTGCGAGATATCACTTTTCAAATCTCGGAAATTTTTCTCTTCCCCCTGGGCAAAGCTGATTCATAGGAAAATAGTTGGATCTGCTCGCTTTGATACTAAGTTGAAGGTGGGTGAAGACTCCTTGTTTATGGCTGAGTTAAGCAGGAGAGTAAAGGGAGTAAGAAAAACGAATGAAACAGCATGTTATTACGTATATAAAAGAGAAGGCTCTGCATCAAGAAAAAAAACTGTCCGTACAGAAGAAATAAGAAGGGTGCTTTATCTTGTTGCGATTTATGGAAAGATGCTTTTGACAGGGTACAACCCGCCCTTTATTTTGAGTAGGGTCGCTGCCTCACTCATGCATTTTAAAAGGATTTTTTAAAAATGTCTGATAAGAATATACCTGTGATCAGTATTGTCACGCCATCCTATAATGCAGAGAGATATCTGCCCAATACGCTTAATTCCGTTCTCGCTCAAACCTTTCAGAACTGGGAGCTGCTGATCGTTGATGACTGCTCACCTGATAATGCTAATGAGGTAATTGAATCTTATGTGGCTAAGGATTCTCGTATCCGACTGGTCCGGCTCGCCGAAAACGGTGGTGCTGCTGTAGCAAGAAACAAGGCTATCGAGCTGGCTCGTGGACGGTATATTGCCTTTCTTGATAGTGATGACCGCTGGCTGTCTGAAAAACTGGATAACCAGTTGCGCTTTATGCAGGATAACGATATTGCTTTATCGTATACTGCTTACGAAAAGCTCGATGAGCACGGAAACTCTGTAGGTGTGGTTGCTGTTCCTGAAAGAGTCAGCTATACCGACTTACTTAAGGTTTGCTCAATTGGCTGCCTTACGGCCATGTACGATACTGAAAAGCTGGGTAAGATGTACATGCCACTCATCGACAAACGTCAAGACTTGGGTTTATGGCTCAGGATTCTCAAGCAGATACCCTATGCCTATGGGGTGACGAAGGTCTTGGCACAGTATCAGCTACGCTCTGACTCCATTTCTGCTAACAAACGCTCGGCTGCACGATACACTTGGCGACTCTATCGGAGGGTAGAGAAGCTAGGACTGATCAGGGCCGCATATTACTTTTCACATTATGCATTCAACGGAGTCTTGCGCACTAAATTTCGTAAGGGTGCCATAAGCTTCCCTCTGAATAGACGTTAGCTGATAGAGTTCCGGCGCCTTCACTTCATTGATGAGCTGCCAGATGCGCAGCGAGGACGGTGATGCTGCAGATCGCCTCCAGATTACCGAATCAGAATGCGAGACGAGGCATCAGCATAATAAACTGATCCCGCCCAAAGTCCAGTCACTGACATATTTGCACCAATTGTTGCAGTGCTACCCGTCACTGCTACTAGTGCGGCCCTGGATGAGTGCCCACCTTGAGTGATGATGCAATTGTCGAAAAAAACATTTTGGCATTGAGATAGTTGGACCCTTCCTTGTGTGCTTGCAGCAGATCGACCCGTAATATTGAGGCCCGCGACAGATAGCCAACAAGCAACGCGCTGGAACCTGAAATGACCGTTACTGTAGAGAGTCACAGCTGCTGGCGTAAGCTCCCCCACTGAGTAGACGTTAGCCGGTAGAATTTCGGAGCCTCCCCCGATATGGAGACTCCCTTGAAGAAAAGCAGATTTACAGAAAGCCAGATTGTGGCGGTATTGAAGGAAGGTGAAGCAGGCCTGCCCGTAGCGGAACTGTGCCGCAAGCACGGTATCAGCTCAGCTACGTACTACAACTGGAAGAGCAAGTATTCCGGCGTCGAGGTCTCAGAGTTGCAGCGCCTGCGTGAACTGGAGGCTGAAAACGCTCGGTTGAAACGCATGTATGCCGACTTAGCTCTGGAGAACGCCGCAATCAAGGATGTTCTGAATCGAAAATCCTGACGCCGTCGGCCAGGCGCGAGGTGGTCGAACGGTTAGTGCAAGCCAAACTTTCGATTACCCGCGCCTGTCAGATTACAGGCCTATCGCGGGCGGCGTACTACAAGAGGCCAACCCCAGCGTCCGAGCGGGATGCCGAGGTCATTGATGGGCTCAACGCCATCGTGGCCAAGCACGGCCGCTGGGGATTCTGGAAGTGCTTTACCCGGCTACGGCTTGACGGCCACGGCTGGAACAAGAAACGTGTCCATCGGGTGTATTGCGATATGGGGCTGAACTTGCCGCGACGAACTAAAAAGCGTTTGCCAGACCGACCGCGCCAACCGCTGGATCTGGCGACAGAGCCTAACCGTTGCTGGGCATTGGACTTCATGCACGACGCCTTGTACTGTGGACGACGGTTCCGGACACTGAATGTGATCGACGAAGCGAACCGGGAATGCCTGAGCATTGAGATCGGCACCTCGATCCCTTCGGCCCGGTTAATTCGCGTTCTGAACCGTCTTGTCGATTACTACGGAGCGCCAGATGCTATACGCCTGGACAATGGGCCGGAACTAGTATCTGGAGCGTTCACCGAATGGGCTGCCTGCAAAGGCATTGCCATCCGATATATCCAGCCCGGCAAGCCGAATCAGAATGCGTTTATCGAGCG
>Ga0172382_10013080_pt1 | contig 10730 bp, 6 predicted proteins | sample Leawel138RmetaG_FD_122245 | JGI IMG/M metagenome (GOLD analysis project Ga0172382, IMG submission 122245) | Leachate microbial communities from a municipal landfill in Southern Ontario, Canada - Leachate well 138R metaG | ecosystem: Engineered > Solid waste > Landfill > Unclassified | place...
ATTCCCTTCCCCGCACCTTTCACTGCCCCCTGGGCGTACGTTCATTTCCACCCGGCTACCTTTTCTGTTCGGGCGTCGCTCAAGAACACAAGCCGGCGATGGGCTGTACCCTGTGTTATCGTTTCGGGCTTTATTTTTTCATACATCTAAGTGCTTTTTCAGTTTGTTAATTAATTGCTTTTTTCGGTATTCAAAGAAATCATCAAATTTTGCTAAATCTCTTAGTCTTTTGTCTAGTGGCAGCAAATTGTCTTTAATAAATTCAGCCCTTTCTTTTGTTGTCTTTGCTTGAATATATTCGTTAAGTGTTTTTGATCTTTTGTTATTATTGTCTTTGTCTCCTAATAATTGGAGATTGGGTAACTGATTACATTTTTCGTTTTTCCAATATTCTATGGTTTTTTCATCGGTTATTCCAATGCTGTTTAGATTGCTTCTATTAAACTTACTTCTGGGATGTATATGGTCAACTTCATATTTTCTTATTTTGAAATCAACTGTTGGATAGATTAGTGATAAAATGAAATAAGCATGTGGACTTCCATAACTTGTATCTTCAATTTTTTCGTTTAACTCTTGAATTGTCAATTTTAATGATTTACCACCAGGTAATTTTGTTTCTGATAACTCTTTAAAATTTAGGTTTTTATCTTTTGATAATTGCTTTTTTATTTCTGCTCTTATTTTTTCTAAAATTTGGTCGCTCTGTCCTCCATATATACCATTTACTTGAGAAACTACATAATATAATTGAAGTGCTTTTTTAGCTTTTATCGTTTCAAATTTGCCACCTTTCATTATGTAATACGCGATAGGAATTAAAGCATTGTCAGAGAGATTCGGTAAATCCTTGTATCCAATTTCGGGTAGCAAATCTGTTAATTTCAAAAGACTTTTTTTAATGTCACTCCAGTTCTTTTTAATTAAGACAATATTTTTTTTCTTAAATGATTCAAGTTTATATTTAACTGGCAAGTCCGACAAAACTAAACAAGCTCTCATTACAAAATCTTGACTTATATTAATATTACTGTCACGCAATGATTCAACTAAATCTTTAATCTCGTCTCTGCCTTCATTCCATTGAGCTATTAATATTGAAAATAATAAGTCGGATTTTTTGAGAGTCATACCACCACTATTTACACGTGTAAATATGTCAACTACTTCATCTATATTTTGGCTATTGACGTCAAAGAAGTAAATTCTATTATCATTTACCATTTCATACAAGGCTTGCAAACTATTTATAATTCGCTCTTTTCGTGCTTTAAATTTTGAAATTAGCGTCTTTTTGTTAGTTACATTCACCTTTTGTTCAATTTCCTTAATGTAGTATTCTGCTTTATCTATTGATTTCCATGTCAGTATGTTTCCTACTTCAAACCACAGATTTCTATCATTTAAAAAAGAAGCATCTTCAATGCCCAAAAATTCAAATAATTGGTCATTATCTTCTCCTCCTTCTTTTGCTAGTAAATTGAAGTATAATTTCGATGGAATAAAATTTGATTCAATATTTTGAAGCCCTTTTCCACTTTTTTTGTATTTGTAAATTCCTGCAAGTCCTATGAAAAAGCTGCTTAGTCTTTGTTGTCCGTCAACTACAGCATACACATCTTGTTGCAACAGGTTCTGAGGAACATGTTCATTCTTTACTGGTTTATTTTTGTTTTCTGTAAATTCTTTGATAAATTTATATAGAGGATAATGCCTTGAAGTTTCAGGTTTTAATCTCCAAAATATACAGTTACCTATTGGATAGTTTCTGTAAAGTGAGTCAAAAAGATTTATTATTCTGTAGTAGTCCCAAACAAAATTTCTTTGAATCGGAGGTAAGAATATTCTTCCTTCTTCTATGTCAATTACAGCTTTTTTAATGCTAATAGCTTCAAATTTCATTTATGTTCTTATTAGTTGATGTATTGTCTTTTAGCCTAACTGCTAACGGTAAATTGTATGAGTAGTGGTAGATTGCGTGGCACTTTCCTGTCAAACCACAACTCAGATTGAGCGGGCTACAAGCCTTAATATTTAGCACTTTACCTGCCATTAATTATACAAAATGTTAGCTGCTGGTGTTCATTCATTGTCAGTTAATTATCAAGCTATTACAATCCGAAATTCGCTCAAACGAAGCACTGCTGTTCCTTAAAAAATTAGTTTTTAGCTTCGGCAAAAAAGCGTTGGCAAACGGACAAGCTCCTTTGCCATTTTTGTTTTCTGTATGGCTTGTGCGAATTGCAAATGTGCCTGGCTGTGAGCGCAGGTTTATCTTACGCAATGTTATCTTTAAAAAATCCATTATTAATATCGATTAACAAGCCTCTGTCAAGAAAACTATTAAATTCTTCGCATGAAGTCTCAGGCAGTAACGAACATGAATAGCAAGCAGCCATATTCAATCCACCAACTCCTTGACCGTCCATGGTGTGAAAACAAATTGGGTCAGAAGCACAATCCGTTGCTCTATATAGTGCAGATTTTAGAATTCTTTCAAAAATTTCCTCAGTCCCTTGTGAAACAAGACCACCAAAACTTCCTTCAGCACCAGCAACTGTATAAATTAACACACCTGACATTTCCATTTCATCAATAAAAAGTCTTTCGTTTAAAGAAGTGGCAGGATAACCAACAAGAAATTCAAACTCTTTAATCAGAATATGAGACACCGTATGAATTAAAATAAATTTACCCAAATGCCTATCACTTTTAAATTTATCTTTCTCAATGTAATCGTGATTTTGGATATTTTCTTTAATTGTTATTATTCGTTGAGCAAACTTTTCATTTTTAAAAGATTCATCTAACCATGTTTCTATTTTATCATTATTTAGACTAATAAAAATGCCTTCACCAAAACTTTCAACAGCAGGCAGATATTCGGTTTGATTTGCCCATTTTGAAGTGTATTTTGCTTTAATTTTTGAATCTTTATCAATACCTTGTAGAAACTCGTTTTGGCTAAGTGGTTCTTGACGAGTATATGCAACTTGAACTGTTGTTAATTTAAGTCTTTTAATTTGTGTAAGATTTGAAATTCCATATTTTTCAAGAGAAGATATTTTTTGTCTCTTAAAAATCAGATTTCTATTTTCTGAATCTTTTTCTGGGTACGAAATACGCTCAGGAAATGTAATGAAATTGTATTCTTTTAAACGATATTCTTCTTCAGGTTCAAAAATATTTTCAACATTTCCATTGATGTATTTTAAAATTGATTCTTCAGAATATTCGCCCTCAAAAACTTCAACAATGAAGTCTATTGACTTTCCTTTTTCCAACCACTTATCTATTTTGTCAGAATCACTTCCGCTAATTTCTAATTGCGCAGGTAGATAAATACTACTTACTAAAATTGGATAGTAAACACTGTTACTGGTTCTTATAACAATCTTTCGGTTTAGTTTAGTTGATTCATTTGCAATCATTTCTAATTTAAACAATCCTGCCAACGTATTTGATTTTTTACAACTGTCACATGATATTCTAATACCTGACAAATCTGAAAACTTTTTTGATTTGTAATACTTTAGCTGCTGATTTTCACAGCACAGTTCGTCATCATCCATTCTTATTGTAAGCCTCGATTCATTATCCTGACTTACTTTTACTGCAATATTCCATTTATCCCAAGGAATATCATAAATATCGCCTTTGGGTGAGGTTATAATAAATCGAACTTGCTCTAATTCATAATAAAATTTCCTACGTTTTTTATCTCCTTTATGTTTGCTTTTTGCACTGTCATAGCAATAAAAGCATTTTGGCGAGTTATAGAACAAATCTCTAATTTTATCATTCGGCTCTTTGTATTTTGAAAGAGTTCTTTTCCAACCCTCCCACCATTCATAGATATTATGAAAACGCTCACATTTATTGCAATAAAACCATTCAGGAAAATATTTTGAACTAATAAACCGAAAAGGGTGTAAAGGTGCACTTTGATTGTTTGGGTTTGCAACATTTGATGGAACTCTTAAAAAAAAAGATAATCTTGGAAATCCGTTTTCATTCTTTAATCTGTTTAAAAGCCGATTGTCTTCAATTATATAATCTAATTTTTCAAGATTACCATCTATTATTGCTTTAGAGAAAGGCCATTGGTCAAAATTTTCTATCATCATTGCCCCATTTGGAGTTTCAATAATGGAACCAACCCCTCCGTAGGGGCTAATAACTTTACGTGTTTGTATCTCTGTATGTGGCATAATTATTTGTTTCCTTTAATTTGTATGTAGGTATTTGTGTCAACTTCTCGCATAGATTGCATCAAAATCCAATCTTCATTATCTCCATCATGCTCACCTGGTTTTAATAAAATCTCATCATACTTTTGTAAATTGACTTGACTTATCTTTTCCTCCCATTCATCTGCTAATCTTTTTATTTCTCTCTCAAACAATTCACAATCATCTTTTTGATTAATAAAACGGTTTTTTATAAAATCTAATAACGGTTGAATTTTATCTTTAGTGAAATAGCCAGCTTGATTCTTTCGGTTTAACTCTCCCGGGTAGTTTTGACGAATAAAAGCAACAAGAATACTTGATAGCATTTTATTAATTGTATTCTCAGTAAATGGAGTAACACTTAATGGCTCTACAGATTTGTAAAAAGTTTGATGGAAGGTTTTAAAATGCTCAAAATAAGATTTTTCTCTTGCCCTATTCGGATCATAAAGAGTTATTGCAAGTCCCTTTGTGCTTCTGCCAACACGACTTGATGCCTGAATGTATTCTGCAATATTCTTTGGCATTCCATTCAACAACATGATATTCAATCGACTTATATCAATTCCAACTGAAATCATGTTTGTTGCAAGAATTATATCGACAACGTCATTCAAATATTTCCGACCTTTTTCGTCTGTTGAAAAGTTTTTTTCGGAAAATTCTCTTTCAATTTCACTTAGCGTTTCCTTAATTCTTTCACTTTGAATTCTACTTGTAAGTTCTTTTGTTCTTGAGTAAATTCCTAGGTAATTATACATATAGTCATCGATATGACCAGGAAAAATAGATGCTAGTCTGTTTTGTAAGAATCCAGTATAAGTTGTTATTTCATCCCCAACTTTATTATTTGTGCGCCCTACATCGCGTAAGCTGTTGTAATAAGAAACGATGCTCCAATAATTATTCGCAGAACCTTTGGTTTTGTCATCAAGATACACTTCTAATCGAGCAACCAATAAATGAGCAAGTATTTGTAACTGTGTGTCAATTGCAGTTTTCCCAGTTGGCATAAAACCTAAATATCTTTTCTTGCTTTTACTGATATCTTCCCTAGCGAAAAAGCTGTCTTCTTGTGTTATTCCTGTAGGTGGAAACACATTTACATTTCTATTCCCATACAATTTTTTTATTTGCGAATCTGTATTTCGAGTTGTCGCCGTTGACGCAATTATTTTTGGAGCATGCCCATTTTTTGTGGAAAGTAATTCTATTACACTTTCGTAAATACCAGTTATAGAACCTAAAGGTCCACTCAATAGGTGAAGTTCATCTTGAATAATTAAATCGGGTGGTAGTTTACTATCGTCATGAGTGTTGAAAAACATAAATGCTTTTTCTTGCCAAGCTAACATTGCAAATTTGTCGACCGTTCCAAAAAGGAGAGTTGGTGGATTTTCGTATAAAAGCTCATCAACAACTTGTATGGGAAGCTTTTTATGGAATGCGCAATTTTTATTGAGGCAGTTAAGATTTAAATCGGTTCGGGTATAATCAAAACCATAGTCCCATTTATCTTCATTTTTCGAAATAAGTTTTGTGCCACACCAAGGGCAGGCACTTATTTGAAATATATTTTTTTCTTTAGGATTCCCATTTTTGCGGTCACATTCTTTTTCAATTTCATCAATTTTCTTTTTTGCAACTTCAAGTTTATTTGGAGTTGAGGCCATTCCAACCCAAAGACCAATTGAAATTGGTTCTGTTCGTAAAATAGCTTTAAATTCTGGTTGTTGCCTCAGAAATTCAAGTGCCGAAATTAAACGTGATGCCCTTTCAAATTGTTGAGCTGTTAACAACCGTAAAGTATAACGCATTATTACTGTAGTTCCTTCATATCCAATTTCATTATTTAAACGTCTCCAAATAATTGTAAGAGCAGTAACAGCAAGATATGCTTCGGTTTTTCCACCACCAGTGGGAAACCATATCAAATCAACAATTTCTTTTCTCGACTTACTTAGATTGTTTACAACACCATCAATACTTAGAAGCATAAACGCTAATTGAAATGGTCGATATTTTAGAATGAATTTTATTTTGCCATCAATTTTTCTTTGCTCAGCATTGTATTTCCTGAAAAAATCAAAACTATTGTAATTAATATTATTGGTAAGTTCCGATAGTTCCTTTTCGTCTTTCCCAAAATCCTTATCGTTAGAAGTTATCATTTGGATATACATTGCTGTATTTGCCATTTGAAAGGCTTTGAAGATATTATCCTCTTCAAGCAATACAATGCTTTCTTTTAACCTGCTTAGGTTTTCTGTTTGTTTTGAAATAATATCTAAACTTGTTTCAATATCGTTAAAATCAAGATTTTTCGTTTTCAATTCTTGATTTATTATCCATTGTTCATATAGTGAAATGAAATATTTCAAGCTTTCTATAACCTTGTTTTTGGGAAAACCAAAGGTTGATAGATTCTTAATATTTAAAGCATCATTAAGTTTTGTGTCATTAGTATCTTCAAAATCGTTTTTTACATCTTTGATATCAGCATGAGGTAAAAAGCTTGTCTTAATTGTAGTCGGTTTTTCACCTTCCCAATCCACGGCACAATTATGTCCTATTCCGAATGATTTAATTTTTCGGTAAATGAAATTTAATTTTTCGGCTTCCTTGTCGAAAGGAAATCGCTCATACTGCGTTTTATAAGGTAAAATTTTATTTGACGTAACAGATATATCTGTTTGAAATAAACATTTTGAATTTAATTTCTCATTTTTATTAGAGAACTTATTTTTTGGATGGGGAACTGAAGTATTTACGAGTTGTATCTTTACATATTTCCTACCTTGATGAAAGTATGTTTTTACATTGTAGCCTACCTTTAGTTCTTTGTGTAAATTATCTGGAAGTTCAATTGGAATTGGTTCTGAAGTCGGTTCTACTTTAATCGTGAGTTTTCGCAAAATATGCTTTCTTTTCCATGCCCTGCTAATTAATTTTTCAAGATAACCAATGTAATATTTAGCAGAAGTACCGACTAAGTTTTCACTGTTTCTAAATTCGTCAAAACTTTGATAATCCCCACTACGAGTTTTATCACCTCCACCAGAATGACCTTCCAAATCATTTTCAAGAAACATAAACTCACCATCAAATTTCAGTTTATCTTTAAATGGTAATTGGTAAGGAATTTTATCTTCAAAAAAAGAGTCATATCCAGCTTTATTAATTTTGATTTTTTTTTCTTTAAAGGTTGGTTGATAATAAAGTCCAAATGAAAAATCAACATCTACGTTTTCAACTGAATCGGTAAGACAAATTGTAAGACCAATATTTGTTGGGAAAAAACTATTTTGGCTAAGTTTCAAATCTTCTCCATTTTCCTTCTTTGTTGAAACACTATTCTCTTCTCTAATATCTAAAACTTCTTTTTTAATATTGGATTCTTCCAGTTCTTCATTCTCTTCACTTTCATTTTCAACTTCCGCAGTATCGCTGTCTAACTGTGTATCAGGATTAGTTTTGTCTGGAAATAAAACTCCTGTAAAATATCTTATTAAGGGATAATCTGAGATGATTTCTTCATTGTCGGCTACTCCCCAAGTATCAGAACCTGGTCCCAACATACCTTTGGTTATTCTGTCCTGAAATTTTTTCCTTGCTAAATTATCATCTATATTACTCATGTTCACAATTTTCAATTATTTGAATTCTTTCAATTGTTTGTAATGGCGCACTTGCATCAATAAATTTAGCAATCTGTTCTTCGCTAAATTGTTCTAAAATTTTACCAATAACTTTTTTGTCAGAAATTATGTAATCCATTATTTCATCGCTTAGGTCTCTTCCCAAGGCTATCATTATACTTCTGTATGCTTTTTTGCAACGTTTAATGTCATCGAAACTATTATTAAAGACATTACAGCCTATGGTCTTTTTTATTGCTATTAAGTTCAGTGTTTGCGATGGAAATAAATCCTTATCTTCTAGGCTGAGCCATTTTTTTAGAGTAGTGATTTGAATTTTCGCACCATTAACAACAAGTTCAGCTAACAATTCTTCAAAACCAAAGTTTGTAGATTCTTTTTTAATAAAATAATTTTTAAGACATTGCTTCCATATTTTGGAGGTTTCAATGATTTCAATAAGTCTTCCTTTCTTGTCATTCTCTGTTGCAATTTGAAATAGTCTTTCCTTTGAAGTATTCTCGTAAATCCTGATTTTATCTCCAATAATAAGATTTGAAACTTTCTCTTTTCTTTTTAATTTATCTTTTGAAAGTAGTATTGCCTTACTACCTTCCAAAATGGTATTTTCACCATCAGTAGAAGTGATTTCATATTCTACATTTTCACTATACTCATAATGATATGATTTATTTTCAAAGCTTTCTTGTTCGTAAAATTTTAAAATGATATCGGAGATATCTTCATCCTTTTCAACTATTGGGTATTCTATCTTGCTCAAACTATATCGTTCTGTTGACCCGAATTCCTGAATTGATTCATTCTGACATTTATTTAGAAGCTTCTCAACAAGTTGATTTTCTTCTGGATATAGTACTAATGAAAAATTATTGGATGTTTGAGAAATAATTCGCAAAATATCAGTTGGAATATCTGAGAATCCAAATATTGTAAGTATTGATATATTTTTTCTTGATTTAAATTTACCATTTTGCTGCTTGAATTCTTTGAAACTAAGCAGCTTTGTCTTCCTAAAAGTACTGACGAATTCTATACTATTAAGATCTTCTTGCCAAGTATCCTTAAATCTGTCTGGAACAATTAAAATATCTGTCTTTTCTAACTGAATTAACCGATTGAATTTTTCAGTTGAAATACTGTTTATTATTTCTTTCGCTAATCCAGTTAGTTCATTTATAATCTTTTCTGGGTCCTCATTAATTTCTATAAAGGATTCAGAAACGATGCTTTTAATCTCTTTTTCATAAATATGATTAATGTATTCGAACTGACTTGCAAGGCGAAGCGATTTGCTCGGCAAAACAGTTGAATAGAGTATCTTTTTAAGTCTGAAAAGAGTTTTAATATTGAAACAATATTCATTATCAATCTCCGAAATCCGTTTCTCAAAATTTTCAATATTATTTAAAAATTTTTCAGGCTTAACGGTTATTAATTCAATTGAACTGTCTTCAATGTTGTTGAAGTAATTTGTTTCTGTCTGAGTCCATTTCCAAGTCTTAAGATTATAAAAGCGTTCAATATTATTACTGCCAATAAATATTGCTTTAGGGATATTGCCTTTCCGTAAATCACGCTTTATTTGAGTAATAAAAGGCTCATACTTATTTTCCCCTATAAAAATTACCGAATCTAAATTCTCAATTTTATCAAATACCAACTCTTTAAATGTTACATAATCAGGCAAAAGATAAATCATTGGTTCAATTGGAATAAAGTCCGATTCATCTTTTTCAATCCCTTTTTTAGTTACCCATTTAAAAGGGATTGCCTTTTTCAATTCAATCTCAAGTATCTTCTTATTATTAATGGTTTCTAAAAAATCTTTCTTTTCTAGAATAATTACAGTTTTATAAGTGAATTTCGAGGGGACATAATCTTCTCCAAATATCAGTTTGAAAAGGTTTTTATAATGATTGAATTTTGTTTTGACTTTTCTGTCTGTAAGGTTTGCGGTTGTTACAATATACTTTTTTAATGATTTATCCTTTACACTTGGTAATGTGAATCCATTTCCAGATAATGTATGAGTGCCGTCAATGTTCTTTTTGTCGTACCTGTATCTTTTTCCGTCTTTTTGTAAAATATCACCTTTCTTGTATTTTGTTTTATCGTCAATGTAGTTTTGAAAAAATAAGGTCGCTGCAACTGATAATATTGCAGGGATGTAAAAGTCCCTTTTATCATCTCTTTGCGGAACATTAATTGCCAAATTATATTTGTCTTGATTTAGAGTTTTATTAATCAGGTAGAAGTTGATAATTTCAAAATCGTCAAATCCAATATCTTCTAAATTATAATGTTTTTTCAGTTCTGTTTTTGAACGAATAACAAGTTGACTAATATATTCGGGATTTACCATAAAGAGACGGTTTTTGTACGGTAGCTAAATTGCACTCTGTTTCAAGTATTAGTCTGTGCGTCGGCTTTTGCTATTTGCAAATATGTGCAATGTTTGTAGGCTTCTCCAATAGACCGATAAGGTAAAGGTGCGTTGGCAAAATCTAATTTTTTCTTGCAAAAATCTTCAATAAATGAGTCAATATTTTCAATCAGGTTTTTCAAAATATATAATTAGCTTTCAATATTCAATTTTGGTTTTTTACACTTGCAGCTAACGTTTACGTGTAAGATTAGGCGCGGTTTTCGGGCATCGTTCCAGTCCGCATACACACCGAATTTGAAGCGGGGCAGTGGGCAGAAATACAGCACTTTACCCGCGATTAATTTTACACACTGTTGAACTAAATCCGCCTTCGCGGATAGCTGTTTAAAATTACGCGATTCTTTCTATACTCGGAGATTATTCATCACTAAAATTTCTGAATATGAGAAAGAA
>Ga0172382_10013081_pt1 | contig 10729 bp, 5 predicted proteins | sample Leawel138RmetaG_FD_122245 | JGI IMG/M metagenome (GOLD analysis project Ga0172382, IMG submission 122245) | Leachate microbial communities from a municipal landfill in Southern Ontario, Canada - Leachate well 138R metaG | ecosystem: Engineered > Solid waste > Landfill > Unclassified | place...
GGGTGATCAATGAAACTGTCATTATTCAAGTCATGATACCATTGATGTGTATTTCCATGAACCAACAACATTGTGCTGAGATTTTCATTAACATCAAAGTTACCGTATGAATTGACTTCCATACGTCCTAAGTGGTCTCCATAAAAATTTAAATGAGTCGGATTTTGATTCTCAGGTTTCTTATATTCAATATTAATTTGACCTGTAATTGATTCAAATCCGTTGACGACTGATGAAGTTCCTTTTGAGATTGAGATTGACTCCATCCAAGGACCCGGGACGTAACCCAATCCGAATGATGTTGCGAGACCTCTCATGGAAGGTACATTTTCAGTCTGCAATTGAGTGTAAGTACCTTTCAAACCAAGTAACATGATTTGTCTGGCACCTGTCATTGCATCAGAGTACTCAACATCCGCTGCTGCATTGGTAACAAAGCTTTCTGCTAAATTGCAACATGCTGCTTTTTGCAAACCACGTTCAGTGATTGTAACTGAGTTTACGACGGTAGCTGTAGAAATAAGGGAGTGAGGCGATTCGGCAACTACATTTACCTCGTCTGTAGTAAGGCTTTGTACCAAATTTATATCCAATTTCTTATCATTGGTACCGATATTCAGTGTATCAGATTTATACCCTACATAACTTATGATGAGTTTATTTGATTGCTCGGTTCTGGCTATTGAAAACTCGCCTTCGGAATCAGTCAGTACACCAATTCCGGTATTCATCCAGCGAATACTCGCTTTGGAAAGAGGAACTTTCTCAGAATTTTCATCAGTACCGTAAACAGTTCCATGCACTATGTCATTAGCTGATGCCGATGACAGTAAAATCAGCATCATTATCATATAATTCTTAATTCTTTTCATTATTAATACCTGTTCTTAATTGATTAACTTGATTTTTTTTTAAATTGCCGTAAATTCTATAACATAGAATAGTCATGATTTAAGCAAATGTATTATGCAATTGTGTGCATAATACCCGACAAACTCAGATGTCGAAACAGGTATTTAGTGGGGGAGTTCGGATTTGTTAATTCCGGAAGACTTAATTATATGCCGGACAATTGAGAGGGCAATTTCAATAGGTGGTTCCAGAATCGCGTGTATATTTAAGAGTTTATAACGATATTCTTCAATCTTCTTACTTAATATATAATAATCTGACATATATTTAACGTAAGGAAGAAATAGGCTCGTATTACTCTCAGAAAATAAAAATCTGTCTTTTATCAGAATATCGAATATTTCATCCTGACAACAATTTAACTCATTTATGGATAGTTTATTGTTAGCGTCATTAGTCATTACACAGGCACCATGCTCGGTATCACTTGTTGAATTATTATGAGATAAACAGCATGATTCTTCAGCAATTTCGATTGTCTCGCAATGGCATGACGATGTTTCCGTAATCTGAAAGATTCTATTGCCGGTCTTACCACAAGTGTGATAATGAAACTGCAAACCTACAGCCGTGAAAATCATCGAAGCCGTGATAATAATAGATGTAATATTTAACAAAAGTTTTTTCATACAATCAAAAATACGAAATATTTCTTATATTATTATAATATTTAATTATTTCTGTAAATTATATCACACCCATTTTAATAGGGGTAGAAATTGTAATCTTATGTTTCTGTAACCAATCTAAGCCGTCGGTTACAGCTTTTGCCGCAGAAATATTGGTTATACACAAAATTCTGTCATTAAGTGCTGCCGACCTGATAAGTAAATCATCTTGATAAGCCTTTCTTCCTAATGGAGTGTTTATTACCATTTGAATATTCCCGCTGTGCAACATTTCAATAACATTCGGATGACCTTGGTCAATTTTATGTATAAGATTTACATTAATTCCATTAACATGTAAAATACTATAAGTTCCTAATGTTGCATATATTCCATAGCCGAGCTGTTGGAGTTTTTTTGCGATGGGAACTACGAGCTTTTTGTCATAATCATTTACGCTGATAAAAATATTACCGTTAAGAGGAAGTTTGTGACCGGCTGAAATTTGAGATTTTACATAAGCTTCGCCGAAAAATTCGGAAGTTCCCATAACCTCACCTGTAGAACGCATTTCAGGACCTAAAACAGTATCAACTCCCGGGAATTTTGCAAAAGAGAAAACAGGCGATTTCACTGAGTAATTGTCACTGGCTTGAGATTTTGAGATGTTAAAACCTGCAAGGTTCTCACCGAGCATGGCTCTGATAGCGAGTTCAGTCATTTTAATTCCTGTTGATTTAGAAACAAAAGGTACTGTACGAGATGCTCTTGGATTGACTTCAATCAAATAAACATCTCCATTAAGAACAGCATATTGAATGTTCATAAATCCATATACTTTCAATGACTTTGCTAATTTATATGTAATTTCTCTGATATTATCTCTTATTTGTGGAGAAATTGAATATGTCGGCAAGACTGAACTGCTGTCGCCGGAATGAACACCAGCCTCTTCAATGTGTTCCATGATACCGGCTATTATCGTATAATTCCCGTCTGATACCGCATCAACATCAATTTCAACGGCATTCTCAAGAAACTTGTCAATAAGTACAGGATGATTATCACTTACTCTAACTGCTTCGTTCAAATATGTTAGAAATTCATCATCATTATATACAATTGCCATGCCCCGTCCACCAAGCACATACGAAGGACGGACTATCACAGGGTAACCGATTTCTCGAGCAAAATTCAGTGCTTCATCCTTTGAAGTTGCAGAGTTGCCTTTAGGATAGAGAATATGCTGCTCTTCAAGAATACTCAGTAATTTACCTCTGTCTTCAGCTGCATCAATACTCGATTGTGATGTTCCGAATATTTTGACTTTATTTTCTTCAAGTTTTCTTGACAACTTCAATGGTGTCTGCCCGCCTAATTGAAGAATTACACCTTCGGGCTGCTCCAAATCTATTATATTCATTACATCTTCAAAATACACCGGCTCGAAATATAATTTATCTGATGTATCGTAATCGGTTGATACTGTTTCAGGATTACAATTTATTAGTATGGTTTCATAATCGGTGTCTTTCAATACTAATGCTGCCTGCGAACAACAATAATCGAATTCTAAGCCTTGGCCGATTCGGAAAGGACCGCCTCCTAAAATTGCAATTTTCTTCTTGTCTGATTTTAATGATTCGTTTTCACGTAAATAAGTAGAGTAAAAATAGGGAGTGTAAGCTTCGAACTCACCTGCGCAAGTATCTACACTTTTGTAGGTTGGGAGAACTCTTAATTGTTTTCTCAGTTCACGGATTTCTAATTCGTTGACACCTCTTAAACGAGCTATTTGTTCATCAGAAAATCCATTTATTTTTATATATTTTAAAAATTCGGCAGTCAAATTGTCAACAGATTTAATTTCTGATTCAATTTCAATAATTTGTTTGATGTTGTCGAGGAACCATTTGTCTATACCCGTAATTCTGTTTACTTCATTTAAATCGGCACCTGACTCCAAAGCTCTTTTAACAAGGAATGGTGTGTCAGGAGTAGGTTTATTTAGTTTGTTCAAAATTTCATCGAGACTCAAATCATTAAATTTATCAGACTCAAATCCTGATGCTCCGATTTCGAGAGAACGGAATGCTTTTTGAAATGCCTCACGGAAATTCGACCCGATAGACATAACCTCACCGACTGATTTCATCTGAGTTGTAAGTACCGGCTCTACTTTGAATTTTTCAAAGTCCCATCTTGGAACTTTGACAACAACATAATCCATAACAGGTTCGAATGATGCAGGTGTTGAACGTGTGATATCGTTTGTTATTTCGTCAAGAGTATAACCAACGGCAAGCTTGGCAGCTATTTTTGCTATTGGGAAACCTGTAGCTTTCGATACTAAAGCAGAACTTCTTGATACTCTCGGATTCATTTCTATGACCCTGACATCTCCATTTTCAGGATTGACGGCAAACTGAATGTTAGAACCACCGGTTTCAACGCCAATTTCCCTAATAACCGCAATGGAGTAATCTCTTAATCTCTGAAATTCAACTTCGCTCAATGTTTGTGCAGGAGCTACAGTAATACTGTCTCCTGTGTGTACTCCCATAGGGTCGAAATTCTCGATTGAAGCTACAATAATAGCATTATCTTTTCTATCTCTAATGACTTCAAACTCAAATTCTTTCCAACCGACCAAAGATTCTTCTATTAATACTTCATCAATCGGTGATAGTGTTAACCCGTTGATGACAATATTTGTAAATTCTTCGAGATTAGTAGCTATACCACCACCTGAACCTCCCAAAGTCAATGATGGTCTGACAATAATCGGGAAACCTAATTCACTTTGGAAATCCAATGCTTCCTTAAGAGTGCTTACTGTTTTACCTTTGGGAGATTGCAGTCCGATATTGTCCATGGCTTGTCTGAATAATTCTCTTCTCTCTGCCTTTTCGATAGACTCACGGTTGACACCTAATAACTCAATATTATATTTTTCGATTATGCCTTTATCATATAAATCAAGACTTACGTTTAATGCAGTCTGTCCTCCAACTGTAGGAAGTATGGCATCAATTTTTTCTTTTTGTATCAGCTGCTCAATAATATCACTTGTTATAGGTTCGATATAAACTTTATCCGACAGTGTCGGGTCTGTCATTATGGTTGCCGGATTACTGTTGAGAACTACAACATAATATCCGAGCGACTTCAAAGCTTTTACTGCCTGCGAGCCTGAATAATCAAATTCTCCTGCTTGTCCTATAACTATAGGACCTGAACCTATTACTAATATTCTGTTTATATCACTTCTTTGCGGCATATTCTTTAATTAAGTTATAAAAATCATTGAAAACTATATTGTTTACATCGTTAGGTCCGGGTGATGCTTCCGGATGAAACTGAACTGAGCAAATCGGTAAACTTTTATGCTGTATCCCACTGACTGTTTTGTCGTACAAATGCAACCAAGTCAAGTTCCAATCTTGATTTGAAGTCAGAGATTCTAAGTTGATGGCATAGTTATGATTTTGAGAAGAAATATAGACTCTGCCATTTGGGATATACTTGATTGGATGGTTAGCACCGTGATGACCAAAAGTAAGCTTGTCTATCCCAAGTTCAAAAGCTTTACCGATTAATTGATGACCAAAACATATTCCTGTAACTGGTATGTTTTGGGTCGCAAAATTTTTAATAAAACTAATGTTGTCCACAATTCTTGGATCACCGGGACCATTTGACAAAAATATACCGTCAAATTCTAAATTTGCCAAGACTTCATCAAGATTCTCCGAAAACGGAATGAGTATCACTTTAGAAAAATATTTCAGCAAGTCATTGATAATAGTCTGCTTAATACCAAAATCTATTGCAGCGACAACGAGATCATTATCGGAGTTGCCTGTAAATGTACGAATCTCATTATTTATAACCGACTTGAAAACATGAGAGTCGGATATTGAAGGAGATGTTCTAATCATGGTTATGAATTCGTCAGGGTCTAAAAACTCAGTACTTATACCGCCTTTGACAGCTCCGTGTTTTCTTAATTGTTTAGTCAAAGCACGGTTATCGAGCTTGTGTAAACCAATAATACCGGCACTTTCAAGATACAAAGCCAAATCAGTGCGAGCTGAATGATTTGATGAAATCCGAGATAACTCGCGTATTATCATAGCTTCTGCCATAATTTTATTACTCTGTGGGTTTTCACCTGTTATTCCGTAATTTCCGATTAGCGGATATGTAAAGTTAACAATTTGTCCCTTATATGAAGGGTCGGTCATTATCTCTTCATATCCTGTCATTGATGTATTAAATACAACTTCACCGAAAACAGTACCGCTGCCGGAAAAAGCCTCAGCAAAGTCAAAATATCCGTTTTCGAGAGCAACAATTGCTTTATGCATTCTTTTTTCTTTTATTTAAGTTAATAACTAACAAAGGTAAACTTATCAGCAAGGTAACGAGAGTAATCCATTGACCGATTGCAAAGGATTCTGAAGCAAACCTCAATTCGATTTTTGATGCACCTTTTGGTATTTCAACTGCTCTTAAACTGTAGTTTGCTCTGTGTAGTTTTGCTGGTAATCCGTCAACAAATACTTTCCAGGAAGGATACCAAATTTCTGATAAAACAAGTACCACATTTGATTCAGGATTTAGTATTTCGTACCGTAAGTAATTTGTTTTGTATTCTTTACAAACTACTTTTGATTTAATTTCCTCGTCAGAATTGAGCTTGATTTTTAAAGGTTCTTCAAGAATAACCTCTTTACTAAAGTCAAAACTTCCTTTTTTCATTTTTTCACCTACTTGATCGGCAGGGAAGATATGGGCTCGATTTACCAACCAAGCGTTTGGCAATCTGTCATGATTCTCTTCAAAATACGGCTGATTGGTACTTGTATCAAATTTTAAAATATATTTTACATTTAGTAAGTCATATATTTCATCAGTTTCATTCAAGGAAGGATTCACTCGCTGTAAAACCAAAGGATTATATCCTTCTGTGTTCATGAATCTGTCAATCATACCTTGATTCCTTTTAGTTGCCATATAGGGTGGGGAATAGGAACGTGTATTTACTCTGAAAATATCATCCGGCGGATTGGGCTTAAATGATTTCAGCATGTTCTGTTCCATTTTATATGTTAACTGCGGGTCTTCCTTAGAAGCATTAAAATCACCACCGGCTAAATACAAGTCCATGAAAAGTATTAATATCAAAAGAAGACCTGATAAAGTGAATCCGATTTTACGAGTTGATATCATGAATATGATGGCTATCGAAATAGCAAAATATAGTAAGCTCATCAGTGCTGTATTCATCGGGACATCACCTGTACTTACGCTCGAAAATGCTATTAAAATCAACAATGCAACTAAAGATGCTGATATTATTATGCTTATTATCATTTCATTGTAAGTTGATTTGAAAAGTTTATCAAATCCGAATGAAGCGAAAATACTGAAAGCAAAAACAACATACACCATCATTCGAGCTGGGTTTCGGAATTGCCCGAAAAATGGCAGTTCATAAAATATCCCGTGGATGAAAAAGTTCGAACCTAATGCATGAAGCAATCCGAGAGCTGTCATGATGAGCAAGAATTGAATAAACTTATTCTTTTTACAGGCAACAATTCCAATTAATCCAAGTAAGAATACAACTACACCAAAATAAAAAGCAGTTTCCCAATAATAGAAATACGGTGCCGGTTCACCATTTGCAAGTTTCATATTAAAGTTGGCTTGGTTTACATCATCTCCACTAATTTTTCCAAATTGGTGAGGATTGACAAAATTTGTAATCTGCTGAAATTCAAGAGAGCCCTCAGCACTCTTTTCAACAGTCATCTCGGCTCTGAGTGATAAATCAGCCAGTTCACTCGAAGTCAAAAACTGAATTTGGAATACTCCAAGAGCCACAATAAAAACTATTACAGCTGAAACAACAGACAAAAGCAAAATTTTCTTATCAGGAGCTCGAAAATTATCAGATATGTACCATAATAAGTATATACCGAGAAAGAATGCAAGGTAAAGTGTGGTTTGAGGGTGTCCGGAAAGCATTGTTATGCCGAGAATTAATCCGGATGCGATACCGTATCTGTAGTCATGCTCATCCAATGCTCTGATAAAGAACATAAATATCAGAGGAAACCAGGCAAGATGATAAACTATCATAGGGTGTATTACATGACAAATCATCATCATCGAAAATGTATATCCTATGGCACCTATTGCTGCAGCTAAACTACTTACTTTTTTATACCTCATCAAGTAATAAAATGTAATCTGAGCAATAAAGAAGTGTAGTATAATTATGAATTGCAATCCCCATACTGATAGATGTCCATCGGAATCAATAAACAAAAATAAAAGTCTGTTGAATGGATAGAAAAATCCAACTTGTAAGTCGGCTATGAAAGGCATTCCACTGAATGCATAGGGATTCCAGAAGGGAATAGAACCTTGACCGGCAGCAACAGCTGCATAGGTTTGTACGGGATATACGTATTCAACAAAATCCTCCCAGAAAAATGAGTTCCCAAACAACTGCCCGAAAAAAAATATTACCGTAGTTAAAAGAAATAATCCTAAGAAATAAATGTTCGGAAATTCCTGTATTTGAACTTCGGTATTTTTCAAATTCTCTTTCTTCTGATTTTTTTTCATAATTATTTGTCTTTATTTGATTTACATTTTCTTTGCAACAAGTATTATTGAAAGTCCGAATGGTAACATTAGATTAGGTATCCAATTCTTTTCGATAAGAAATATTTTGGTAAACAGTGAGTTGATGAATTCCGGTACTTCGTCAATCGGTGCATCATTCTTCTGATCTCCACCGGTAATCTTATCCATAATTCTTTTTAAAACCGCAGGCAATAATAAAATTGAATTATAATATGAATTGTACATGACTTTGAATCCCGCATCCGTGAAAAGTCGTTTAAAGTTAGGAATAGTATATCGTCTGTAGTGCATGTGTATTTCATCATGTCTGCTCCACAGCCATTGATAAGCCGGAACAGAAGCAATCATAATACCGCCACTCGGCAATAAATCATAAGCATCTTTGACAACTGATTTATCATCTTCAATATGCTCGATGACATCAAGCATTGTAATTGCATTGATAGTTCCATACATAGACGAGTCAAACTCGTTGAGAAGACAATTATGTAAGTTGTTTATTCCGCGTTTACGTGAATATGAAAGCGCCGTATCTGATGTGTCAATTCCAATAACATTACAATCATCTTTTAAAAGTGTGGCGAAACCGCCTGTTCCACAACCGACATCAAGCATGTTAAAATTTGGGTGCAAATCACAAAATGATCTAACGGTTTTTTCTAAAATTCTATTGCGTGCGACAAACCACCAGTATTTATCTTCAGCTTCAAATTGCGAATGATATACTATTTCTCTCATGTTTTTTTTATTTCGTGACAAATAAATCTATGTAATATAATATTAATTTGTTAAATAAAAAAAATGTGTTGAAATCAATTTCAACATAAAAATAGGGGAGATGCTCATATTTTTTCAAAATACGAAGAAATTGTTGAAAAATGTAACCTTTTTATCTTTTAGTTGTCTTTAATCAAAATATTAAAAATAATATAAAGTGCCATAATTATGTTATTTCTGTTCTTATGTTTACTATTGTTTATGGGGTATGAAACTTCATATTCCTCAGATAGGAATTATTTTCCGCAGGATTACACTCTGAATACAGACGGGCTTAATATAAGCAGATTAGTAATCAAAACAAGGGAGTTTCAAATCAGCGATACCCTGATACAATATTTCAATGAAAACTCAAAGGAAGTAAAATCATATTTTGATTTTAATCATAATTATGAGTCGAGTATATCAATTGGGGAGAGACAATCTTCGGTTACCGAGTTATTGAAATACTGGATATTAGTCTTAGACACAAGTGATATCAGCAAAGCCATAAGTATTGCATACTATTTAAATTTATCAGCGGAAATTCATATAGCGTATTTTGAACCATTTCCAGTAAAACCTCCAACTGAAACACCTGATTTTTCTGAAATGCAAACCTACCTTAACCCGGCACCTATTGGGATGGCTTACGAAGAAGTGAAGAATATTGCCGGAGCAACAGGAGCAGGCGTAAGCTATTGCGATGTTGAGTATTCTGTAATTGAAGGGCATGAAGATTATGACGACAGTAAATTTTCTTATATCAATCCTAACGGCTCCTTTCCAAACAAAACATGGGAAGACCATGGTGCAGCTACTCTTGGATTACTTTGTGGAATCCGTGATGACAAAGGTATAAACGGAATGGCTCCGGAATCAAAAGTATATATTGCTTATCCTTGCCATGCAATTGATTGCAGTAATTATAGTGTTGCAAATGCAATAAAAAATGCAGCTGATGAATTGGAATACGGTGATATTCTGCTAATAGAGCAACAGACTTCACTTCCTTATCCCCAGAGCTTAAAATTAGGACCGGTATCCTACTATGATGCAAATTATGATGCCATCAAATATGCAACAGATAAAGGCATTATAGTAATAGAGCCCGGCGGTAACGGTGGGATAAATCTTGATACAAACTTTCTGAACGAGAGATTTGACAGAAACTTGAGAGATTGCGGTTCAATTCTCGTAGCTGCTGCAAATCTGAACAATTTGAGACGTTATTCATTTTCACCCTACGGTTCAAGAATAGATTTGTTTTCTGCCGGAGGAGCAATAACTACATCCGGTTACGGGGCTTTGTTTACCGACAAGAATTCAGGTAATCGAAGAGATTATACGAATAATTACGGTGGCACTTCCGGTGCTTCTGCTTTATGTGCAGCAGCTGTTACATCCTTACAGGGAATTTATTACGAATTAAGTGGAAATAAACTCGGTCCAAATGAGATGCGTGAATTATTATATGAAACAGGTACTAACAGTAATTCACCGCCCTCTGAAAATATTGGCAGAATGATAGACTTGGGGAAAGCTTATCATAAAATTTATGATAATCATACCGATGTGAGTGAAGATTCTGAAAATCATTTTGCTGATTTAACATTTGTGTCTCATCCGAATAACATCGTTGAAATCAAAGGATTGAACAAAGTTTTCAAAAATCCAGAAGTATATATTTATGACATTCGAGGCAGACTCGTAAAAAGGTTTGACAGATTAAATTCTGACAGGCTTGACTTAAATTCAATTGATATCGAAAGAGGTATTTATTTTATTAA
>Ga0172382_10013082_pt1 | contig 10729 bp, 11 predicted proteins | sample Leawel138RmetaG_FD_122245 | JGI IMG/M metagenome (GOLD analysis project Ga0172382, IMG submission 122245) | Leachate microbial communities from a municipal landfill in Southern Ontario, Canada - Leachate well 138R metaG | ecosystem: Engineered > Solid waste > Landfill > Unclassified | place...
CGCCATGGCCATCCCCAAGGGCTTCACCGCCGCCGCCCACTGGCTGGACTACGCCTCGGTGACGACCACCGAGAACTTCATCATGTGCGCGGCGACGGCCAAGGGGACCAGCCGTCTGACCAACGCCGCCTCCGAACCGCACGTGCAGGAGTTCTGCGCCTTCCTCAACGCCATGGGCGCCAAGGTGCAGGGCGGATCTTCCCAGGTGGTGGTCGAGGGCGTCGACCAGCTCGGCGGTTGCGAGTTCACGCTCGGCGACGACTTCCACGAGATCGCCACATTCCTGGCCATGGGCGCGATCACCGGCGGCGAGATCCGGGTCCGCAACGACCAGCCCGAACAGTTTCCGCTGATCGACCGCACCTTCGCCAAGTTCGGCGTCGAGGTGAGCCACGAGAACGGCTGGTCTTCTGTGAAGGCCAACGGCGCGCTGCGGGTGCGCGAGCCGTTCACCAGCCACATCCTGCAGAAGGTCGAGGCGGCGCCATGGCCCTACCTGCCGGTCGACCTCCTGCCGATCTTCATCGCCCTCGGCGTGCGGGCCGAAGGGCAGATGATGTACTGGAACAAGGTCTACGAGGGCGCGCTCGGCTGGACCTCCGAGCTCGCCAAGTTCGGCGCCCATGCGGTGCTGTGCGACCCGCACCGGGTGATCACCTTCGGCGGCAAGCCGCTGACCCCGGCGGTGGTGGAGAGCCCCTACATCATTCGCGTGGCCATCGCCCTGTTCATGGTCGCCGCCAGCATCCCCGGCCGCTCGACCATCCTCAACGCCAGCCCCATCCAGCGGGCCCACCCGAAGTTCGTCGAGAACCTCAACGCGCTGGGCGCCGAGGTCGAATGGGTGTCGGCGGACTGATGCAATCCGGCAGGTGAAAGCCGCGCGCGGCGCGCCTAAGCTGGCGGCCATGATCCGACACGCCCGCACCGCCGACCACCCGGCCATCAGAGAAATCAACGAGACCGCCTTCGGCAAGGACGACGAGGCGCGGCTGATCGAGGCCCTGCGCGCCAACGGCGACGTGATGTTCGAGTTGGTCGCCGAGGCCGAAGGCGCTCTGGTCGGCCACATCCTGTTCAGCCGCCTGTGGGCCGACCGCACCGGCCTGATCGCGGCCCTCGCGCCGATGGCCGTCTGGCCGGGACATCAACGCCGGGGCCTGGGCGGTCGGCTGATCGAAACCGGCATCGACACCTGCCGCGACTTCGGGGCCCACGCCATCGTCGTGCTGGGCCACCCCGACTACTATCCGCGTTTCGGCTTCTCGGCGGAGGCGGCCAGGCTGATCAGCTCGCCCTACTCCGGTTCGCCGGCCTTCATGGCCATGGAGCTGGAGCGCGGCGCCCTGGCCGACCCGATGTCGGTGGCCTACCCCGACCCCTTCTCGGCCGCCGGCTAGGACTCGCTGCCCGAAGGGGCCTGGGCGGGTTCGGCCGCCGCCTGCGCGGCCGGCCGCGCCGGCCCGGTCTCCAGCGCCGCCAGCGCCTCGTTGATCCGCCTGACTTCCTCGGGCGTCGGCTTGCGACGGGCCGGGGTCAGCGTCCCGACGACGCGGGTGCGCTCGCCGCCCGAGGCGGCGGCGTCGGCCACGGTGTAGGTCCTCACCTCGCCGCCCACCGACAGCGACACCGTACGACCGGCCGGAATGCCCTGCGCCTCGGGCGCGATCAGCCCGGCGGTGCGCGGATCGTCGCTTCCCAGGACGGCCGGCGTCAGGTTGGCCTCGCCGCCGGCGTAGCGGCCGGTGAAGGCGGCCGGCCGCCCGGCCGGGCCGGTCCAGCGGTAGAAGATGTGCGCCCCTACCTTGGTCAGCTTCGCCAGCGTCGGCGCCCAATAGGGCGCGACATAGTCGGCGTGGTAGTGGGTCGCCGGCCCGACCTCTTCGGCCACGTAGCCGTTCAGCGCCGCTTCGGCGACCTTCTGGGCCCTGGCCCAGAGCGCCGGCTCCGGCTTCCAGCGCAGCGAGCCGTCGCAGGTGAAGCTGAACTGGCAGCCGGTGGTCCGGGCCGCGCCCTGATAGACCACGCCGCAGACGCTCTTCGGGTATTCCGGGTGGCGCAGGCGATTGATCACCGTCTGGGCGACCGCCCGCTGGCCCTCGATCGGCTCGCGCGCGGCCTCGTAGTAGACCGCCTCGGCCAGACACTTCAGCGCCCGCCGCCGGTCCTCGCCCGGGGCCTTCAGGACGAATGGCCGCATCGGCAGGATCTCGCCGTCCGCGAACGGCAGCAGGGCGTTGATCTGCTCGGCGCTTGCGGGCAGCGAGGTGAAGAGACCCATGTCGGGAGCCTCGGCCAGGTCCAGCGAGGCCCAGCCCTCGGCGCGGCCCCAGGGGGTCTGGCGCACGGCCGGATCGTGGCGGCGGGCGACGGCCAGCATGGCCGCGTCCATGCCGGCGGTGTACCGAGCCAGTCCCTGTTCCGACAGGTCCGTGATCCGCGGCGCCTCGGCCCTGTGCGCCTCTTCCCGGCTGGTCGTGCAGGCGAGCAACGCCACCGCCGCCAGGGCCGAGGCGAACACCCCGCTCGAGCCGATATGAAGCCTCGGGCCGGCCACTCCGTCTCCGTCTCGTTGCTGCCTGGAACGCCCCCGACGGACCGCCCCTCTAGCACGCGCGATGGGGCCAAACGTGGACATCGCCCCCCTCGCCCGCAAGGTCCCCCGCCCGCCGATCGGCCGGATACCGGCGGTTGCGCCTGCGCCGCCCAGCTTGCATGGTCGAGGCTCCGGCACGTCGGCCGGGGAGGAATGGGCCGAGCTATGTCCCACATGACATGGCCGCTGCGGCTGGTTCCGGTGGTGCTTCCGCCGTGGTGGCAGGCGTTGCTGATCAGCGCGATGGCCATGCTGGCGGCCGCCGTTCCTCGCGTCGTGGCGTTGGGCCCGGCCTTCGGCCTCGCCACCACCTACCCCGCCCTGGTGATCGTCGCGCTCTATGCCGGGCCCCGCTGGGCCTGGCTGGTGCTGGGCATCGAGTTCGCCCTGACCCTCGCCGTTCCGCCGCCCGTGCCGGCGGCCATGGCGCGCAACCTGGCGGTCCTGATGCTGCTGGCGGGCGCGGTGACGGTGGTCGTCTCCACCTTGCTGCGCCAGGCGCTGGTGCGCCTGTACGAGACCAACCAGCGGCAGGCGGCGATGAAGGCCGCGCTCGACCGCAGCGAGGCGCGGCTGGAGCTGGCCCAGGACGCCGGCGGCGTCGGCCTGTGGGACTGGGATCTCGTCACCGGCGAAGGCTGCTGGTCGCCGATCACCTACCGGAACCTCGGCCTCCCTCCCGAAGCCGAACCCAGTATCGACCAACTGCTGACCGTCGCCCATCCGGAGGACCGGCCCCGCATCCTCGAGGCCTTCCGCCGCGGTCGGGAGGAAGACGCCTTCGAGCCGATGGAATGCCGCGTCGTGCACCCCGACGGGTCGGTCCGCTGGCTGCTGTCGCGCGGCGAGTTGATCTTCGACGAGGAGGGCCGCGCGGTGCGGGCGGTCGGCGTCAACATGGACGTCACCGAGCGCCAGGCGGCTCACGAGCAGCTCCGCCACAGCGAGGCGCGGTTCCGGGCGCTGGCCGACAGCGCCCCGGCGTTGATGTGGATCAGCCGGCGGGACGGCCGCCGCGAGTTCATGAACCGGATGTACGTGGACTTCCTGGGCGAAAGCGACTCGGCCGCGCTCGAGTTCGACTGGCGCGAGCGGCTGCACCCGGACGATGTCGAGCGGATCGCGACCGAGCACGCGGCGGGCGAGGCCTCTCGGACGAGCTTCACCCTGGAAGGGCGCTACCGCCGCGCCGACGGGGAATACCGGTGGATCCGCTCGGTCTCGCAGCCGAGGTACGCCCACTCCGGCGAGTTCGAGGGCTTCATCGGCATCGGCTTCGACGTGACCGAAGCCAAGCAGGCCCAGGACGACCTCAAGCGGGTCAACGACCTGCTGGCCGAACGGGTGCAGGCGGCGCTGGCCGAACGCGACCAGGCCGAGGCCGCCTTGCGCCACGCCCAGAAGCTGGAGGCGGTCGGCCAGCTGACCGGCGGCGTGGCCCACGACTTCAACAACCTGCTGACGGTGATCATCGGGGCGCTCGACCTGATCCAGCGCCATCCCAACGACGCGGCCCGGCGCGCGCGAATGCTCGAGGCCGCTTTGGGCGCGGCCCGCCGCGGCGAGCGGCTGACGCACCAGCTGCTGTCGTTCGCCCGCCGCCAGGCGCTGAACCCGCAGCTCACCTGCCTGGACGAGCTCCTGGCCGAAGCCGAGCCGTTGCTGCGGCGGGCGGTCGGCGAGGCCGTCGACCTGACCGCCACGCCGAACGCGCCGGGCGCTGCGGCGCTGATCGATCCCTCCCAGTTCGAGGCGGCGCTGATGAACCTGGTGGTCAACGCGCGCGACGCCATCGGGGCCGGCGGTTCGATCCGCATCGAGACCCGGCTGTGCCGCCTGGACCGCGGCGAGGTCGCGGAGGTGGAGGCCGGCGAGTACGTCTGCGTCACGGTGCACGACACCGGCATCGGCATGTCGCCCGACGTGCTGGGGCGGGTGTTTGAACCCTTCTTCACCACCAAGGGGGTCGGCAAGGGCACGGGCCTGGGCCTGTCGCAGGTCTACGGCTTCGCCCGCCAGAGCGGCGGCGGGGTGGCCATAGAGAGCGCCGTCGGCAAGGGCAGCTCGGTGCGTCTCTGCCTGCCCCGGGCGGCCGAGACGCCTGCGGCCGCCGAGGCCCAGCCGCAGGTCCGGGACGCGACCGGCCGGCCCCGCCTGCGCGTGCTGCTGGTCGAGGACGACGCCGAGGTGGGCGACCTGGTCAGCGCCATGCTGGAGGAGCTGGGCCACGAGGTGGTCCGCGCCGACGGGGTCGAACCCGGGCTGCAGCTGCTCCGCGCCCCCGGGCCGCTCGACCTGCTGCTCACCGACCTCGTCATGCCGGGCGGGCGGAGCGGCGTAGACCTCGCCCACGAGGCTGTCCGCCTGCGCCCGGGCCTGCCGGTGATTCTCAGCTCCGGCTACACCGGCGAGGCCCTCGGGCCGGCCGAACGAGCCCCTTGGCCGCTGCTGCGCAAGCCTTACTCCGCCGAAGCGCTGGCGGCGATAATCGAGGACGCGCTCGAGCGGCGCCCGCAGACGACTTGACCATCGTTCGCCGAATTCAACCTATGGGGCCTTGGCGCCGCAGAGCTGCGGGTCTATATGTCTTGCACCGGTTATGCTCAAAGAGAGCATATCCGGCGACGCCGACGGAACCCAAGAGGGCGCCCCCGAGGCGTTTTCTTAGGCCTGACAAATGCTCACTTTGAGCATAACGAGGGACGCGACATGGCCGACGGAACGCAATTCGCTTTCACCCCCGAGGTCGAACGCGCCACCCACACCCTCTGGAACAAGGTCAAGAAGCACGTCACCCCGATGGAGTGGCGGCTGCAGGCCCCGCTGATCGCCGAGATCAACCGGCTGAAGCGCGAGAAGAACGCGGTCATCCTGGCCCACAACTACATGACCCCCGAGATCTTCCACGGGGTCGGCGACTACGTGGGCGACAGCCTGGGGCTGGCCAAGGAGGCCGCCAGGTCGGACGCCCAGGTGATCGTCCAGGCCGGCGTCCACTTCATGGCCGAGACGTCCAAGATCCTCTCGCCCGAGAAGAAGGTGCTGATCCCGGACCCGCTGGCCGGCTGCTCCCTCGCCTCCTCGATCACCGGCGCGGACGTGCGGCTGATCAAGCAGCGCTACCCGGGCCTGCCGGTGGTCACCTACGTGAACACCACCGCCGACGTGAAGGCCGAAACCGACATCTGCTGCACCAGCGCCAACGCGGTGCAGGTGGTCGAGCAGGCCGCGCGCGAGTGGGGCGTCGACCGGGTGATCCTGATCCCGGACGAGTTCCTGGCCCGCAACGTCGCCCGCCAGACCAACATCGGCATCATCGCCTGGAAGGGCCGCTGCGAGGTTCACGAACGGTTCACCGCCGATGACATCCGCGAGATGCGCGAGGCCTATCCCGAGGCGCAGGTCCTGGCCCACCCGGAATGCCCCGCCGAGGTGCTGGAAGCCGCCGACTTCGCCGGTTCGACCGCGGCGATGAGCGACTTCGTGCTGTCGAGGAAGCCGAAGCAGGTGGTGCTGATCACCGAATGCTCGATGGCCGACAATGTGGCCTGCGACGCGCCCGAGACCGAGTTCGTGCGGCCCTGCAACCTGTGCCCGTACATGAAGAAGATCACGCTGCAGAACATCTACGAGGCTCTGCTGCACGATCGCTACGAGGTCACCGTCGATCCCGCCATCGCCGAACGCGCGCGCCTGGCCGTCCAGCGGATGGTCGACCTGCCGCCGCCGGCGGTTCCCGCCCGCTATGACCTCGTCAAGGCCCGCCACCACGTCGACGTGGAGCTGATCTGATGGAGCGCGTCGCGCACGACGGCGTGCTCGTCGTCGGCGCGGGACTGGCCGGCCTGTCCGCCGCGCTGGCCGCCGCGCCCCGCAAGGTGCTGGTGCTGACCGCAGCCCCGATCAACCACGGCTGCTCGTCGGCCTGGGCGCAGGGCGGCGTCGCCGCCGCGCTGTCGGAGAACGACGCGGCCGAGCTGCACGCCCGCGACACGATCGCCGCCGGCGCCGGCCTGGTCGACCGTTCGGTCGCGCGCCTGCTGGCGGAGGAAGGTCCGGAGGCCGTCCGCCGGCTCGCCGAGCTCGGCGCGCCGTTCGACCGCACCGATGACGGCCGCTTCGCCCAGAGCCTGGAGGCCGCCCACTCTCGGCCCCGCGTCGCCCGCGTGAAGGGTGACCAGGCCGGCCGGGCGATCATGGAAGCGGTCAGCGCCTCGGCCCTGGCGGCCCGCCACATCGTCGTGCGCCCCGGCTTCCGCCTGCGCGGCCTGCTGCAGGACGTCCGCGGCCGGGTGCGTGGCGTGATCGCCGAACACCGGGGCCGGCTGGTGGAGATCACCGCCCCGGCGGTGGTGCTGGCCACTGGCGGCGTCAGCGGCCTCTACGCCGTCACCACCACGCCCGCCGAACTGCGCGGCGAAGGCCTGGGGCTGGCGGCCCTGGCCGGCGCGGTGATCGGCGATCCCGAGTTCGTCCAGTTCCACCCGACCGCCATCGATATAGGCAGCGATCCCGCGCCGCTGGCCACCGAGGCGCTGCGCGGCGAAGGCGCCAAGCTGATCAACGCCGCGGGCGAGGCCTTCATGGCCCGCTACCATCCGGACGCCGAGCTCGCGCCGCGCGACGTGGTCGCCCGCGCCATCCACGCCGAGCGCGAGGCCGGCCGCGGCGCCTTCCTCGATGCGCGCGATGCGGTGGGCGAGCACTTCCCGCACGAGTTCCCGGGCGTTTTCGCCGCCTGCATGGCGGGCGGCATCGATCCGCGCACCCAGCCGATCCCGGTGGCGCCGGCCTGCCACTACCACATGGGCGGGATCGTCACCGACGCTCAGGGCCGCACCACCCTCGAAGGGCTCTATGCCGCCGGCGAGTGCGCCTCGACGGGCGTGCACGGGGCCAACCGTCTGGCCTCCAATTCCCTGCTCGAAGCGGCGGTGTTCGGCCGCCGGGCCGGCGAGGCCGCGCGCGAGGCCGAGGCGCCTGATGGCCGCCCGCTCCGGACCGCCCCGCCGCCGGTGCTGCCGGAGACCGCTCTGCAGCAGCTGCGCCGGGCTATGAGCCGCGACGCCGGCGTGATCCGCAACGCCGAGGGCCTCACCCGCCTGATCGGCGAGATCGACGAGCTGGAGGCCCGTTACGGCCGCACGCCGGAGCTGGTGGCCGCCCGCCTGGTCAGCGCCAGCGCCCTGCAACGCGGGGAGAGCCGCGGCGGCCACTACCGGACCGACTTCCCGGACCTGGCTCCCGCCAGGCGCACCTTCGTGACGCTGTCGGACATCCCCGCCAGCGCGGCCCTGCGCTTCGCCGCCGAATGATCCAGCCGCTTCCCGACCTGCTGGTCGAGCCGATCGTCCGCGCCGCCCTCGCCGAGGATCTCGGCCGGGCCGGCGACCTGACCGCCCAGGCCTGCGTGCCGGCCGACGCCGTGCTGGAGGCGACCTTCGGCGTGCGCAAGGCCGGCGTCCTCTCTGGCCTCGCCTGCGCGCGCCTGGCCATCCAGGCCCTGGATCCGTCGGCCACGTTCGGAGCCGCGGCCGCCGACGGCGAGGCCGTGGCGCCCGGCATGGCGGTCGCGAGAGTGAGGGCCAACGCCCGCGCTCTCCTCGCCGCCGAGCGCACCGCGCTCAACCTGATGGGCCGGATGAGCGGCATCGCCTCGCTGACCCGCCTCTATGTCGAGGCCGTCGCCGGAACCCGCGCGCAGATCGTCGACACCCGCAAGACCACGCCCGGCCTGCGCAACCTCGAGAAGTACGCCGTGCGCTGCGGCGGCGGAGTGAACCACCGCTTCGGTCTCGACGACGCCATCCTCATCAAGGACAACCACATCGCCGCCTGCGGCTCGGTCGGCGAGGCCGTGCGGCGCGCCCGCGCCTTCGCCGGTCACCTGGTGAAGATCGAGGTGGAGGTCGACAACCTCGACCAGCTGCGGGAGGCGCTGGAGCACGGTCCCGACGTGGTCATGCTCGACAACTTCGGCCCCGACCAGCTGCGCGAGGCGGTCGCCCTGACCGCCGGCCGGGCTGTGCTGGAGGCGTCCGGGGGCGTGAACCTCGACACCGTTCGCGCCATCGCCGAGACCGGCGTGGACATCATCAGCGTCGGCGCCCTCACCCATTCCGCGCCCGTGCTGGACATCGGGCTCGACGCCTAGAGAGGCCACAAAAAAGACCCGGAACATCGCCGGCGCCCCCGTGTTCCCCTAGGTCCACACGGAGGACCTCGCATGTCCAAAGCGCCCCCGATCCCCCCGGATCAACGTTCCCACGCCGGCGAGAAGCCGCACGTCGAAGGATCGACCCAAGACCGCCGTGACGAGCGGACCGGCCTGCAGTCCAGCCAGCCGGGCGACGACGATGTCAACCTGAAGCAGCAGGGCCGCCAGGGAAACATCCGCCAGAACACCCATCACCAAGGCTACCAGCAGGACCGCTGACATGCCGCATCAACATCCCAACGCCGACCGCTGGGGCGGCCCGGGCGCCAGCCACGAGAACCGCAAGAAGCCGAGGCCGGACCCGCGCGTGAAGCCGGGTCCCGACGAGCCGACCAACACCCGCTTCAGCCATGTCTCCGGCGGCGGCGGCGAGCGCGACAGCCGACACAGCCACGACCCGAAGATGAAGCGCGACTTCCAGCAGAACTCCGAGCAGCGGCGCACGCCGAACTCGGATGGCGGGGACGCCGGCCCCATGCCGACCCCCGAGACCCGCGGACGGGCGGAACGCTAGGCCAGCCGGAATCGACCCTCCGCCAGGCCGTCGCACAGGGCGGCCAGGCTCTCCGCCTCGGTCTGGCCGGAGGTGTCGAGAACCTGTCGCGCAATCTCCCCCCGATGGGCGTCGAACGCGGCCCACATCTGTGAGACCACCGCGGGCTCCTGCAACGGGTGGTCCTCGCGGGCGGAGTTCAGGCCGTCTCCAGCCGCCTGGCGGCTTCCAGCGCCGCGGCGCGGCGTTGGGGGACGAGCCCCTCGAAGACCATCGAGACCTGCTTGCGGGTGGCGGGCGCCGCGGTCTCTGGGCGGCCGGAGTCGAAGGGCGGCGCCGGCGCGTATTCCAGGGTGAGCTGGATGGCCCGGGCGGTCTCCTCGCCGGCCAGTTCGGCGGCCAACACCAGGGCGAAGTCGATGCCGGCGGTGACGCCGCCGCCAGTGATGACGTTTCCGTCGCGCACCACCCGGCCCTCGTCGACGATCGCGCCGAACGGTTCCAGGAGCTCGCGCCAGGCCCAGTGGCAGGCCGCCCGCTTGCCGCGCAGCCGACCGGTGGCGGCCAGGATCAGCGAGCCGGTGCAGACGCTGGTCAGGTATCTGGCGCCGGCCGCCAGCCGCCGCACCTCGCCCATGTAGGCCTCGTCGAGCATGGCCGTAGTCGTGCCGAGGCCGCCCGGCACGCAGAGCACGTCCGCACGCTCCACCTTGGCGAGGTCGGCCAGGGCGCCGAACGTCAGCCCGTCGGCGACGATGTCCTGACCGCCCATCGAGGCGACCACGACCTGCACGCCCGGCAGCCGACAGAGCACCTGGTGCGGGCCCGTGAAGTCGAGGTGGGTGACGCCCGGATAGAGCGGGATGACGATCTGAGTGGTCTCGGCCATGGATCGGGCTCCTCGTCAGGCGCAGGCGGACTTGGTCGACCGCACGCGCGTGGTGGAAGGCGGATAGCGGGTCAGAAGATGAGCCGGGCGGATCGGCCGCGCGACGAGCCCCCCGCCGCAGTTCGGGCAGACGCCGGCCAGGCGCGTGTCGGCGCAGTCGGCGCAGTAGGTGCATTCGAAGCTGCAGATGCGGGCGTCCCGGCTCTCCGGCGGCAGGTCGCGGCCGCAGCATTCGCAGTTGGGTCGAAGCTCGAGCATCTCCGGCTCCCCGTTTGACGGCTGAACCTCGCAGGCCTAGCCTGCGACCGAAATGACAATCTTCCCTCGTTTCTTGTCATGCGCCGCCGTATCGCCGTCCTGATCTTTCCGGACTTCCAGCTGCTCGATGCGGCCGGGCCGATCGCCGCCTTCGAGATCGCTGACCGGCTGGCGGGCGAGGCCTACGATATCTCGGTGATCGCCCTGGAGCCGGGGCTGGTGGGCAGCTCCGCGGGCGCGACCATGCACGCTCAGGCGCCCGACGGGCGGCTGCTC
>Ga0172382_10013084_pt1 | contig 10728 bp, 8 predicted proteins | sample Leawel138RmetaG_FD_122245 | JGI IMG/M metagenome (GOLD analysis project Ga0172382, IMG submission 122245) | Leachate microbial communities from a municipal landfill in Southern Ontario, Canada - Leachate well 138R metaG | ecosystem: Engineered > Solid waste > Landfill > Unclassified | place...
ACTGGCAACGTGACACCACAGCCGATGTGCTGCGCAAGATCCGCAGCGCCGACGGCATGCCCGGTTTGCTCGATCACCTGCACGGCCGTGACTGCTACCTCTACGATGCCCATGCGGCGCCCGGACTCCGGGGAGAGCCGGGTGCGGTGATTGCACGCTCGGGACCCGCACTGTGCCGTGCCACGGTCGACGGTGCCGTATGGATCGGCCACCTGCGCGACAAGACGCACAAGCACCCCTTCAAACTGCCTGCGACGACCCTGCTGCACGATGAACTCGCGCCTGTGCCCGAGATCGCCATCGACAGCGACGACGGATACCGGGAAATCAGCTACGAGGAACACGACGGTATCGGCTACCTGCATTTCAGGTTCTACAACGGTGCCATGAGCAGCGAGCAATGCGAGCGGCTGTTGCGAGCCTATCAGGCCGCCTGCGAGGGTGACTGCCGGGTTCTGGTGCTGGCCGGCGGCCCCGACTACTGGTCCAACGGCATGCATCTGAATGTCATCGAGGCGGCGGCCAGCGCCAGTGACGAATCGTGGCGCAACATCAACGCCATCGACGACCTGGCCGCCGCCATCATCACCAACGAGCGCCAGCTGACGGTGGCGGCGTTGCAGGGGAATGCCGGGGCCGGCGGGGTGTTCCTGGCGCGCGCGGCTGACCGGGTGTGGGCGCGCCGCGGTATCATTCTCAATCCGCACTACAAGGACATGGGCAACCTGTACGGCTCGGAATACTGGACTTATCTCCTGCCGCGCTACGCCGGAGAGGAGAACGCCCAGCGCATTTCCCAGGCGCGCCTGCCCATGGGTGTGGACGAGGCCAATGAGCTTGGCCTGGTGGACGAGATCCTCGACGGTGATGTCGCGCGCTTCCAGTCCGAGGTACGCGCGCGGGCCGGGCGACTGGCGGCGGCCGATCGTTTCGCCGCCCTGCGGGCGGAAAAGATCGCGCGCCGGCGCCGTGACGAGGCGGAAAAACCACTGCAGCGCTATCGTGAAGAGGAATTGGAGCGAATGCACGTCAATTTCTACGGCTTCGACTCCAGTTATCACGTGGCCCGCTATAACTTCGTTTACAAGGTGCCGAAGTCGCGCACACCGCTGACCATCGCGGGACATCGCCGCAAAGGGAATCTGAGGAGAGATGCATGAGTGAGCTGCCCACCGTTCTGGTCGTGGACGATGAGGTACGCAGCCTCGAAGCCCTGGTGCGCGTCCTTGAAGACGACTTCGAGGTACTAACCGCGAGCAACACCCTGGAAGCCGAGGCCTTCCTCGCGCGCGAATGGGTGCAGGTGATTCTCTGTGACCAGCGCATGCCCGGCACCTCCGGGGTCGAGTTCCTCAAGCAGGTGCGCGAGAAATGGCCCGATGTGATCCGCATGGTGATCTCGGGTTATACCGATTCAGAGGAGATCATCAGCGCCGTCAACGACGCAGGCATCTACCAGTACATCACCAAGCCCTGGCACCCCGACAGCCTCATCCTCACCCTGCGTAATGCGGTGCACCTGTCGGAGCTGCAGCGCCAGAATGAGATGCTGTCGGTGGAACTGAAGCGCATGCCCCAGCCGCTGGAGGAGAGTGTTGCGGAGAAACGGGATCTCCTGCGCGACCGCTATCGCTATGAGGATGGCATCGTGCGCTCTCCGCGCAGTTGCATGAATGCGGTGTGCGACCATGTTGCACGTGTCGCACCTTATGACGTGTCGGTGCTGCTCATGGGAGAGTCCGGCACGGGCAAGGAACTCATCGCCCGCGCCCTGCACTACAACAGCCTGCGCTGGCACAAACCCTTCGTGGTGGAGAACTGTGCCGCCCTGCCGGATGAACTGCTGGAAAGCGAGTTGTTCGGCTACAAGCGCGGCGCCTTCACCGGCGCCGTGGAAGACCGCATCGGTCTGTTCGAGCGTGCCAACGGCGGCACTGTGTTCCTGGACGAGATCGGTGAGGTATCGCCGGCCTTTCAGGTGAAGCTGTTACGCGTGCTGCAGGAAGGCGAGATCCGGCCGCTCGGCAGCGGTCGTACCCGCCAGGTGGACGTGCGCGTGGTGGCGGCCACCAACAAGCATCTGGAGACGGAGGTGCGTGAAGGCCGCTTCCGGGAAGACCTCTATTACCGGCTTGCCGCGGTCACCGTCCAGTTGCCGCCGCTGCGCGACAGGCTGGAAGACATAACGGTGCTCGCGGAGGCGTTGTTGCAGGATGCCATGAAGACGCTGGGCAAGCGTGTACGCGGCTTAAGCGAGGAGGCGCTGTCGTGCATGCGTGCCTATCACTGGCCGGGCAACGTGCGCGAACTGCAGAACGAGATCCGGCACATGCTGGTGATGGCGGACGGTGACTGGCTGGGTGCGGAACTGCTGAGCAAACGTGTCCTGCATGCCATGCCGGAAGAGGCCACCGATATGACGGAGCTGCTCACCGAGGGCGGCAGTCTGAAGGACCGCATCGAAAGCCTGGAGGCGCGCATCCTCAAGGAAACGCTCATTCGCCACCGCTGGAACAAGAGCCGGGCGGCGCAGGAGCTCGGGCTTTCGCGGGTGGGTTTGCGCAGCAAGTTGGAGCGTTACGGTCTGGAACCGGCAGCCGGCCAGCCGGATGATGCCGTGGCAAACGGTTAGCGGGGCGCTGAAACGTGGTAAGCGACCACAAACCCAGTCTTCTCGATAAAGCGGGCGTCAGTGGGCAGATGGCCCTCAACGCGTCCACCGAGAGCGCCTGGATCGAGGTGATCCAGAAGATGGACCAGGTGTACGCCGACCTGGTGAGTTACCAAGTGGCGTTGGAGGAAAACAACGCGGCGCTGGAGGAGGCACAGCAGTTCATTCGCAGCGTGCTCGCCTCCATGACCGACGTGCTCATCGTGTGCGACAACCGCGGGCGCATCCAGCAGGTCAACGCCGCTCTGGAGACACTCACCGGGCGCAGCCCCGCGGAACTTCTGCAGCAACGGATCGGCGCCCTGTTCATGCCCGATTCCACGCCTCTGGCGGAACGCTTTCCGGAAAAGCTGGCCACCGGCGGACTGGTGGATTGCGAAGTCAACCTGCGCGCCGCCAACGGCGAGCCCATCCCGCTGGCCATGAATTGTTCCTCACGTTACGACCACGAAGGGCGCCTGGTGGGCATGGTACTCATCGGCCGCCCCGTCGGTGAGCTGCGCCGCGCCTATGACGAGCTGAACCGTGCCCATCACGAGTTGCAGAAGACCCAGCAGCACCTGATCCATTCAGAAAAGATGGCGTCCCTGGGTAGGCTGGTGGCCGGTGTGGCCCACGAGCTGAACAACCCCATCAGTTTCGTGTACGGCAACGTGCATGCACTGCGGCGCTACGGTGAAGGTATCACCCGCTACCTCAGCGCGGTGGAGGCGGGCATGGACCCGGCGGCGCTGCGCGAGTTGCGCGAGGAGCTGAAGATTGACCGTATCCTGCGCGACCTGGGCCCGCTCATCGCCGGCACCATGGAAGGGGCGGAGCGGGTGAGCGAGATCGTGCAGGACCTGCGGCGCTATTCCGCCAGCCGTCAGGAAGAACCGCGTGAGTTCGACGTGGCGGAGGCCATCCAGAAGGCACTGAGCTGGGTCTTCAAGGTGGAGCGCCGCATGCCGGAGGTAAGCTTCGACATGCCGGAGCACCTGGTCATCCTGGGCCGGCGCGGCTATGTGCACCAGATCCTGGTGAACCTGGTGCAGAATGCCATGGACGTCATGGATGCCATGGATGCACCGCGCCTGGACATCGGTTGCCGGGCAGATGGCAACGCGGTGACCATCACCATCCGCGACCATGGCCCCGGCATCCCCGCCGAGGCGTTGTCGCAGGTCTTCGACCCCTTCTACACCAGCAAGCCCGTAGGCAAGGGCACCGGACTCGGGCTGTACGTCAGCTACGGCATGGTCACGGATCTGGGCGGCGATCTGACGGCCGCCAACCATCCCGAAGGTGGCGCGTTGTTTACCCTCACGCTCCCTTATGAGGACGCATTGCATGACGAGCCCTGACAGGCAGAAGCTGCTCTGGCTGCAGTCGGGTGGTTGTGGCGGCTGTTCCATTTCCATGCTCGGCGCACAATCGCCCGACCTCATCACCGCCCTCGCCAGCGCGGGCATCGAAGTGCTGTGGCATCCATCACTGAGCCAGGAGAGCGGCGCCGATCTGCTGGAGTTGTTGCAGGGCATCATCGCCGGCGAGACCCGCCTCGACATCCTGTGCGTAGAGGGCGCGGTGATGCGCGGCCCGGGCGGTACCGGGCTGTTCCACGTGCTGGCAGGCACGGGGCGGCCCATGATGGCCTGGATCGAGGCGCTCGCCATGCGCGCGCGGCATGTCGTCGCGGTGGGCAGTTGTGCCGCCTTCGGCGGCATCTCATCCGGCGGCGGCAATCACACCGAGGCCTGCGGGGTGCAGTACGAGGGTGCCGAACCCGGCGGCCTGCTGGGCGAGGTGTTCCGTAGTGCGAGCGGGCTGCCGGTGGTGAACATCGCCGGTTGCCCCACCCATCCCAATTGGGTGGTGGAGACCCTGGCGCAGCTCGCCATGGGCGAAATGGATACGGACGGGCTCGATCCGCTCAATCGCCCGCGTAGCTACACCGATCATCTGGTGCATCACGGCTGCCCCCGCAACGAGTTCTACGAATACAAGGCGAGTGCCGAGCACGTCTCGGAACTGGGCTGCATGATGGAGCACCTGGGTTGCATGGGTACCCAGGCGCACGCCGACTGCAACACACGCCTGTGGAATGGCGAGGGCTCATGCCTGCGTGGCGGCTTCGCCTGCATCGCCTGTACACACCCCGGTTTCGAGGAGCCGGGTTACGTGTTCGGCCTGACCCGCAAGATCGCCGGTATCCCGGTGGGCCTGCCCACCGACATGCCCAAGGCCTGGTTCGTCGCACTCGCCTCGCTCGCCAAGGCGGCGACCCCGCCACGCCTCAAGGAAAACGCCGTGGCCGACCATATCGTGGTGCCACCCAAGACCCGGGAGAAGCCATGAGTCGCCGTGTGGTCGGACCGTACAATCGCGTGGAGGGCGATCTTGAGATCACCCTCGACGTGGGGGCGGGCAAGGTGCGCGAGGCGCGCGTATCGGCGCCGCTGTATCGTGGCTTCGAGCAGATGCTGGTCGGGCGCGATCCACGCGATGCACTGGTGTATACGCCGCGCATCTGCGGCATTTGCTCGGTGGCACAGTCGGTTGCGTCGGCGCGTGCACTCGCCGCGCTCACGGGACTCACCATGCCTGAAAACGGCCGCCTCAGTACCAATCTGGTGCTGGCCAACGAGAACGTGGCGGACCACCTTACCCATTTCTATCTGTTCTTCATGCCCGACTTTGCGGGCGAGGCCTATGCCGGCGAGCCGTGGCATGCGCAGTCGGCGGCGCGCTTCGCGGCGGTGAAGGGGACCGCCGCACGCGACGTGCTGCCGGCACGGGCGGAATTCCTGCAGCTCATGGGACTGCTCGCGGGCAAGTGGCCACACTCCCTGGCCATTCAGCCGGGCGGCACCACGCGTGCCATCGCCGCCCAGGAGCGCATGCGTATCCTGGCATTACTCCACAGCTTCCGGCGTTTTCTCGAGACCACGCTGTTCGGTGACTCCCTGGAGGCGGTGGTGGCGCTGGACAGCGATGCGGCCCTGATGGCCTGGTTGGCTTCGGGCGATCCGCTGCGTTGTGACTTCACTCGCTTCCTGCTCATCGCCCAGGCGTTGCAACTGGAACGCCTCGGCCGCGCCACTGACTGCTTCATGAGTTATGGGGCCTACGCCGAGTCGGAAGGCGCACTGTTCCGTGCCGGCGTCGGCGAGGGTGTCGAATGCCTCCCGCTTCCCGTCGAATCCATCATGGAAGACCTGAGCCACAGTTGGATGGAGTACCGCACCATACCCAGGCATCCCTTCGATGGCGTGACCGTGCCGGCCGTCCCGGATACGGAAGGCTATAGCTGGTGCAAGGCGCCGCGGCTGGGCGGGCGGGTGGTGGAAGTGGGTGCGCTCGCCCGGCAGGTGGTGGACGGGCACCCGCTGGCCTGCGATCTGGTGGCGCGCGGGGGCGGCAACGTGCGCAGCCGGGTGATCGCGCGCCTGCTGGAGATCGCCCGCGTCACCCTGGCCATGGAACGCTGGGCAAAGGAACTGCGCCCGGGAGAACCTTATTGCAGCCATGGCGAACTGTCCGACTCGGCGCAGGGCATGGGACTCATCGAGGCCGCGCGCGGCAGCCTGGGCCACTGGCTGAGCGTGCGCAACGGGCGTATCCACAATTACCAGATCATCGCACCCACCACCTGGAACTTCTCACCGCGTGACGGTGCCGGGGTGCCGGGCGCACTGGAGCAGGCGTTGCAGGGCGCGCCCATGAGCGAAGGTGAGCGCAATCCCATCGCCGTTCAGCACATCGTGCGCTCCTTCGACCCGTGTATGGCCTGCACCGTCCATTGATGAGCGCCACCGATCCCGTCCACGGCGAAGCGGTGCGCGTGCGCGGTACGGTGCAGGGCGTCGGCTTTCGCCCCACGGTGTGGCGGCTGGCACAGGAATGCCAATTGCGCGGCAGCGTGTGCAACGACGCCCAGGGCGTGTTCATGGAGATCTGGGGTACGGCGGCCAATCTGCAAACCTTCATTCAGCGGCTGCAGGATGAGGCACCACCACTGGCGCGCATCGAGACCATCGAGCGCATGCCCCTGCAGGGTGCAGGACCCGAGGGGTTTCACATCATGGCCAGCGGTGACGGCGCGGTCAGCACCGCTGTTGCGGCCGATGCCGCCACCTGCCCGGCCTGCTTGGCCGAGGTGATGGACCCGGCCAACCGCCGCCACCGTTACGCCTTCACCAACTGCACGCACTGCGGCCCACGCCTGTCCATCATCCATGCCATTCCCTACGACCGCGCGAATACCAGCATGGCGATGTTTGAACTGTGCCCCGAGTGCGCGCGCGAATACCGCGAGCCGGCCGACCGCCGTTTCCATGCCCAGCCCAACGCCTGCCCCGCATGCGGCCCGCGGCTGTGGCTGGAGGATGCAATAGGTGAGGTGGTGCTCAAGGACCCGCTCGATGCCGTCGTGACCCTGTTGCGCGAGGGGCGGATCGTGGCCATCAAGGGCATTGGTGGTTTTCACCTCGCCTGCGACGCAGGCAACGAGCAAGCGGTGGCCGAATTGCGCCGGCGCAAGCTGCGCTATCACAAGGCCTTCGCGCTGATGGCATGCGACGTGGGCATGGTGCGTCGCTATGCCCGTCTCGGCGCAGACGAGGAAGAACTGCTGCACACGCGCAGCGCGCCCATCGTGATCCTCGACGCCGCCGGCGACCCACTCGCGCCATCGCTTGCCCCCGGCCAGCGCACCCTCGGTTTCATGCTGCCGTACACGCCGTTGCATCACCTCCTCATGGCCGCGTTGGAACGCCCCATCGTGCTCACCTCCGGCAATCGCAGTGATGAGCCGCAGGCCATCGACAACGCCGAGGCACGCGAGCGCCTGGACGGCATTGCCGACTACTGGCTCATGCACGACCGCGCCATCGTGAACCGCCTGGACGATTCCGTGGCGCGCGTCGTGGATGGTGCGCCGCGCCTGCTGCGCCGTGCGCGCGGTTATGCGCCGGCGCCAATCACCCTCCACAAGGAATTCGCCCTGGCGCCGCCCGTGATGGCCATGGGTGCCGATCTCAAGAACAGCTTCTGTCTGCTGCAGCAGGGCCGCGCCGTGGTTTCACAGCACATGGGCGATCTGGAAAATGCCGCTGCCTGGCGCGATTACCGGCACAACCTGGAGCTGTATCGAAATCTCTTCGAACACCGTCCGGCGGCCATTGCCGTGGATCTGCACCTCAATTACGCCTCCACGCGACTTGGCCGCGAGTGTGCCGTGGAGGAGGGACTGCCGCTCATGGAGGTGCAACACCACCATGCCCACATCGCCGCCTGCATGGCGGAGTACGGCCTTGCACCCGACGTGCAGGTGCTCGGTGTGGCACTGGACGGCCTCGGGCTCGGCGAGCATGAGGAGATCTGGGGTGGTGAGTTCTTGTTGGCGGGTTACCGCGGCTTCACGCGCCTGGCGCGCTTCATGCCGGTGTCCATGCCAGGCGGCAATCGGGCCAGCATCGAACCCTGGCGCAATGCCGTCGCCCACTTGCACCAGGCGTTCGGCTGGGAGTACGTGCGCGAACGTTTCCCGAACCTGCCGCTACTCCGGTTTTGCGAGTCATCGCGCGCGGCCCCGCTGCTGCAGATGATCGACAAGGGCATCAATTCACCGCACGCATCGAGCTGCGGGCGCTTGTTCGATGCCGTGGCTGCGACGCTCGGTATATGCGTGGAACGCGTGAGCCACGAAGGCCAGGCGGCCATCGAACTGGAGGCCCTGGCACAGCCCGTGTTTGCCGCAGAGCGAGGCGCCGGATACACAGTGAGCGAGCAACCCTGCGACGGGCTGGTCACCCTGGGCTGGCGTGAGCTCTGGGAGTCATTACTGCACGATCTCACCGCGGGTGTGGATAAGGCCGTGATCGCCGCGCGTTTCCATCACGGCCTCGCCGTGGCGGTGGCAACGCTCGCCGTCCGCCTCGCGGGGCATGCTGGTGTGGACACACTGGTGCTGGGCGGCGGCGTGTTTCAGAACCGCCTCCTGTGCGAGGCCGTGGCGCAGCAGTGTCGCGGGGCAGGACTGCATGTGCTGGTCCCGCGCCAGGTGCCCATCAACGATGGCGGTGTCTCCCTGGGCCAAGCGGTGGTGGCCGCCGCACACCTGCGCGGCGACTGAGCTCAATCGGCCTCGCGTACTACCAGCCGGTTCGACTCGGCAAAGCGCAGCACGAACTCATACAACCGTGTGTCCCGTGCGCTCAGCGCCGGTGACACCCACACCCCCGTCACCCCCTCGTACGTGACCACCTTCACCAGTGGATTACAGGGCAGTTGTTTCGACGGCCCGCAGTATTCGCAATCGATCGTTGCCGCCGCGGCCACGCGCTGGGCCCAGTCGCTGGGGCGGAAGGTCTTGCCGTCGGTGGTGATACCGAGGATCACGAACGGCTTGGCAGGATCGGGACGAACCGGCTTACACGCCTGGAGCCGGGGTTTGGCATCGAGCAGTGACTGAGAGGCCATGTTTCGCATTACTTTGGAAAGTGGAAGCAATATTTGCACCGGGCTCACCGCGGAACCGGTAGCGGTGCGCATGCAGACCGCAGGAACCTGCCAGGAGCATGCGCAAACCTAACAGGAAAACACACACCTAGGCCTTGTGCCGGCATGCTGCGGGAGAGAGGGACCCGCAGCGGGACGGATGGGGCTGGAGGTACAGTTGCAAGTGCCGTTCCAAGTGGATCGCGTACGTGAGTCGCTCACTGGCAAGCCCCGATTTCCTGCGCAATTGTCTAAACAATTCCGGCTTCCAGGCCGATGCGCCCCCTTGTCAACGATAATGTTGCAAAACCTGGGTGTGGAAGTGATCGCTGTCAGCGTGGACAGCCATTTCGTCCACAAGATGGAACGACCACGAATTGAGCAAGATGGTGCAGGGCGGCGTGCCCTTCCACATGGCCTCCGATCAGGCCGGCAATGTGGGGCGGGCCTATGGTGTCTGGGATGAGGGCCAGGGCATCGAACTGCGCGGACGCTTCATCATCGACCCGGACGGCATCATCCAGGCCATGGAACTGCTCACACCGCCGGTCGGCCACAAGCTCGCGGAAACCATTCGTCAGGTCCAGGCCTACCAGCACGTGCGCAACACGGGCGGCAAGGAAGCCATGCCTGCAGGCTGGGAGCCGGGCAGGCCGACCCTCACCCCGGGCTCGGACCTGGTGGGCAAGGTGTGGGAGGTGTGGAAGCCATTCCATGGAATGACCGGTCGTCCCGGCGTGTGAAGGAAACACCATCCGGCTGCGATCCGGACGGTGTTCTTGCAGGAGCGGTCATTGCGGTAGCAGCGATGCTGCGACGGAGCGTTCCAGGCCGAACCCGGCCAAGTCACGTAGGCGCTTGAGCGCCAACGTGACCTACGACGTATGTTTTCCCCGCAGGTCACGTTGCGAAGCTACGTGACATTCTTTGAAGCTATACGCCATTCACACGCCAATGGAACCCGCCTGATGCACCTCATAGACATCAACGCTGCCGATGAACCGCAGCGCCACGCCGCCGCGCACATCCTTCGGCGTGCACTGGCCCATGTGCCATCGGCCTGGAACACGGATTCGTCGGCGCGCGCCGAAGTGGACAGCTTCGTGGGCAATGCGGAGCGCATCGCCCTGCTGGCCCTGGAAGGCGATGCCGTGCGCGGCTGGATCGGTGCCATCCGCCACACCCGATTCGCGTGGGAGCTGCATCCGCTCGTCGTGGATCCAGCCTTCCAGCGGCAGGGCTGGGGCACGCGGCTGGTCACCGCCCTGGAGCAGGCAGCGCGCGCGGAAGGCGTGATCACCCTCTGGCTGGGCAGCGACGACGATTTCGGCGGCACCAGCCTGTACGGCCAGGACCTCTATCCCGACGTCCTTGGCAAGCTCGCGGACCTGCATGCAACGCGGGGACATCCCTTCACCTTCTACCAGCGCCTCGGCTACACCGTGACCGGCGTGCTCCCGGACGTGGACGGACCGGGAAAGCACGACATTATCATGGCCAAGCGGCTGACGCCGGCGACCATGCTGGCTCGCGGGGCCCCGGACCCCGACCGAGCGTAACCAGGCGCCCCATCAAGC
>Ga0172382_10013085_pt1 | contig 10727 bp, 12 predicted proteins | sample Leawel138RmetaG_FD_122245 | JGI IMG/M metagenome (GOLD analysis project Ga0172382, IMG submission 122245) | Leachate microbial communities from a municipal landfill in Southern Ontario, Canada - Leachate well 138R metaG | ecosystem: Engineered > Solid waste > Landfill > Unclassified | place...
CGGGCAGGGGGCGGGTGATGAGTTCCAGCAGGGATCCGGAATAGTCGGTGGTGATGCGCGCGTTGGTCAGCGCCGATCCCAGGGCGGCCGGGTGCGGGGTCATGGCCAGATTGCCCGACACGTCCACCCGCAGGCCCTCTTTTTCGATCCCGCGCCGGATGGCGCGCAACAGTTCTGGTTGCGCCGCCAGATGGGCGCGCCGTTCCGAGGCCAGGCTCATGATGAATGGGTACCGGGTTGGTCTGAATAAAAGGGGATTTTAGCTGCATCGCCGCCCCGGATCGCGCGCGCGGATCGGGGATCGGGGCCGTACAATGCGGCCGACGGGCGTCGCGGGCGGGCCGCGCGCGATCGGGACACGTTCGGAGGATGACATGCTCAGGATGCTGGCGATCGGTGGGTGCGCGGTGCTGATGGCCGCTTGTTCGCCGACCTTCGATTGGCGGCCGGTGGCCTTCGGCCAGGCCGGCGCGGCGGGCGTGTTGCCGGATACGCCTCAGGCGCAGACCCGTCCGGTGCCGTTCGAGGACCGGACGCTGAACCTGACGATGCGCTCGGCGCGGGCCGGCGGCGTGCTGTTCGCACTGGGGGCGGCGGAACTGCCGCCCGGCTGGGCCGACGACGCGGCGGTCCGTCGGCGCCTGGCCCGCTGGGCGGTCGATGCCCTGTATCGCAACGCGGGGGCCGAACCGCCCGGCCCGGAAGCCGATCCACAACAGCGGTTCTCCTTCGAGGGCCGTGGTCCGCGAGGTCCGGTGCGGGTCGAGGCGCAGGTCAGGGTGACGGCGACCGAATGGCTGGAGGCCGTGGTGATTGCCGCACCCGACGACCATGCGCACGCGCCGGTGGGTGATTTCTGGCTGTCGCTGCGCTGGCCTGGCGGGGAGGGGACAGCAGCGCCTGGCTCATCGCCGCAGTGATGGCGGCCTGGCGCGTGCGCACGTCCAGTTTGTCGCAGAGGTTGGCGATATGAAAATTGGCAGTCCGTTCGCTGATGCCCAGGATGCACCCGATCTCCCAGCTGGTCTTGCCCTGTGCCGCCCAATACAGGCAGTCGTGTTCCCGTTCTGTCAGCAACTTCATGTGGCGCGTCCCTCCTCCCACGGATCCAGTCATGTCTTGCCGCACACTAACGTGAGCAAATGTATCATCGCCCCTCGGTTGCCCGGGCGAGGAATCCGGAAAACATTGATATGACTTAATTCGAGGTCGCGATGCCGGCACATCCGGGGCGGCTTGCCCGCGTCACAAGACGCGGTGATAGAATGAAAAAACGAATTCGCGCCGATTTGCCTGATCCGCTTGCGGGCGCTCCATAAATCCAGCTAAAGAGGTCTCATGACCAAGACCGCCGTTCCTTTCGCGCCCGCCACCGGGCCAACCGCCTCCGCCATCGATCCGCGCCCCGTGCCGGAAGGCAGCGTCGGTTTCGTCTCCCCCGAATTCCTGCATTTCTCCGAACCCCTGACCTTGTCCAGTGGCCAGGTGCTGCCATCCTATACCCTGGCGGTGGAGACCTATGGCCGTCTGAACGCCGCGCGCAGCAACGCGGTGCTGATCTGCCATGCGCTGAACGCCTCCCACCACGTCGCCGGCATGGACGCCGAACGGCCGGACCAGATCGGCTGGTGGGACAATATGGTCGGTCCCGGCAAGGCCCTGGACACCGACCGCTTCTTCGTCATCGGCGTCAACAACCTGGGGTCGTGCTTCGGTTCCACGGGACCGGCCACGATCAACCCCGCCACCGGCCGGCCCTGGGGGGCCGCGTTTCCCCTGCTCACCGTGGAGGACTGGGTGCATGCCCAGGCGCGCGTCGCCGACCATTTCGGCATCGGGCGCTTCGCTGCCGTGATGGGCGGATCGCTGGGCGGCATGCAGGCGCTCAGTTGGGCGATCACCTGCCCGGACCGCGTGGGCGACTGCATCGTGGTCGCCAGTACGGCGCGCCTGTCGGCGCAGAACATCGCGTTCAACGAGGTCGCACGCCGCGCCATCCTGACCGACCCCGACTTCCACGGCGGGGATTACCACGCCCACGGCGTGGTGCCGGCCAACGGCCTTTCCGTGGCACGCATGGTGGGCCACATCACTTATCAGTCCGACGAGGTCATGGCCTCCAAGTTCGGGCGCGCGCAGCGCGCGCCCGGGCCCACGGGCGACTACCGCTACAACTACGACGTCGAATTCGAGGTCGAGTCCTATCTGCGCCACCAGGGGGAAAAATTCTCCCGCTACTTCGATGCCAACACCTATCTGCTGCTGACCCGGGCGCTGGATTATTTCGATCCCGCGCGCGCGCACGGCGGTGATCTGGCCCGCGCCCTGGCGGCGGCGCAGGCGCGCTTCCTGCTGGTGTCCTTCACCACCGACTGGCGCTTCGCGCCCGAACATTCGCGCGAGATCGTCCGCGCCCTGCTGAAAAACCAGCGCGAGGTCACCTACGCGGAAATCGACGCGCCGCATGGCCACGACGCCTTCCTGCTGGGGGACCGGCGCTATCATGCGGTGGTGCAGGGCTATTACGATGACATTGCCGCCCGCCTGGGCCTGGGCGAACGCCGCCGTGTCGCGGGGGTGCTGGCATGACGGCGATCCAGGACGCGGCGACGTCGGCGCCGGACACGGTGGCGGCACAGGGCGACCCATTGCTGCGGATCGACCTGCTGCGGATCGCGGAATGGATCGAGCCGGGCAGCCGGGTGCTGGACCTGGGTTGCGGCGATGGCCGGTTGCTGGACTACCTGCGGCGCACCCGCCAGGTGCGCGGAGCCGGTGTCGAACTCGACGACGAGCGCATGATCGCGGCGGTGCGGCGCGGCGTGCGCGTGATCCAGCAGAACCTGGAAGAAGGCCTCGCACTGTTCGACGATAAGCAGTTCGACACCGTGGTGCTGTCCCAGACCCTGCAGTCCATGCACCATACGGAACACATCCTGCGGGAAATGGCACGGGTGGCGCGCTACGGCATCGTGTCCTTTCCGAATTTCGGCTATTGGCCGCACGGCTGGTCGATCCTGCGCGGACGCATGCCGGTCAACGACCAGATGCCCTATCAATGGTACGACACGCCCAACATCCACCTGTGTACCCTGCGCGATTTCCAGGATCTGGCGGCGCGGCTGGGATTGCGGGTCACGCATCTGGCCGCGTTCTGCGGCAACCGGGAAGTCCACTGGCTGCGCGGCTGGCGCAGCCAGCTGGCGGTCTACCGCTTTGAATCGCCCGGGAGTGTCCGCGCATGACGCAAGGCTGGCGGGTCTATGGCGGCCGGCGCGTGGCGCCGCTGCTGTTTCTGGGTTTTGCCAGCGGCCTGCCGCTGGCGCTGACGTCCGGCACGCTGCAGGCCTGGGCCACGGTGTCCCAGGTCTCGCTGCAGAGCATCGGTTTCCTGACGCTGGCGGGCACGGCCTACACGCTGAAATTCCTCTGGGCGCCGCTGGTGGACCGCTACGCCCCCCCCTGGCTGGGGCGGCGGCGCGGCTGGGTCTTTCTGGCGCAATGGCTGCTGGCGGCTTCGATCGCCGCCATGGGCCTGTTCGATCCGGGATCGGAATTACGGGTTCTGGCCTTGCTGGCGGTCTGGGTCGCATTCCTGTCGGCCACCCAGGACATTGCGTTCGATGCCTACAGCACCGATGTGCTGCGCCAGGACGAGCGCGCCGCGGGCGCGGCGCTGAAGGTCATGGGCTACCGGCTGGCGATGGTGGTGTCAGGCGGCCTGGCGCTGATCCTGGCCGACCAGTGGCTGGGCTGGGGGGCCATGTACATGCTCATGGGCGGGCTGATGGCGCTGGCATCGCTGGCGACGTTGTGGGCGCCGGAACCGGAGCGCGCCGCGCGGCCGCCGCGCACCTTGCGCGAGGCCGTGGCCGAGCCGCTGAAGGAATTCTTCGGCCGCCGGGGGGCCTGGGCCATCCTGCTGCTCATCGTCCTGTACAAGCTGGGCGACGCGTTCGCGGGCGCGCTGTCCACCACCTTCCTGATCCGGGGGGCCGGCTTCGACGTCACCGAGGTCGGCATGGTCAACAAGGTCTTCGGCCTGGTGGCCACCATCGTCGGCGCGCTGGCGGGCGGCGCGCTGATGACGCGCCTGGGGCTGTATCGCGCCCTGATGGCCTTTGGTCTGCTGCAGGCGTTCTCGAACCTGGGCTACTGGATGCTGGCCGTCACCCCGCCGCACCTGTACTCCATGGCGCTGGTCGTGGCGGTGGAAAATCTGTGCGGCGGCCTGGGTACGGCGGCCTTCGTGGCGCTGCTGATGGCCCTGTGCCGGGCGGAATTTTCCGCAACGCAGTTCGCGCTGCTGTCGGCGCTGTCCGCCGTGGGGCGGACCTATCTGGCCGGGCCGTTGACGCCGGTGCTGGTCGCCGGTTTCGGCTGGCCGGTCTTCTTCGTCCTGACCGTGGCGATCGCCTTGCCGGGACTCGGTCTGCTGTGGTGGATGCGCGGTAGGATCCGGGCGCTAGAGAACCTCTGAATGAGTGCCCGTGGCGAACGCCCTGGGCGTGACGCCGGTGTGTGCGCGGAAAGCCGCGATGAAGGATGACAGGCTGTCGTAGCCGCAGGCCAGGGCCACGTCGGTGATGCGGTCGCCGCGTTCCAGCAGCGGCAGGGCATGCACCAGCCGGGCGCGCTGGCGCCACAGGCGGAATCCCAGGCCCGTCTGCCGCTGGAACAGCCGCGTCAACGTCTTGTCCGAGAGGCCCAGGCGACGGCTGAAAGCGCCCAGGTCCGGCGCGCTGTCGGGGTGGTTCTGCAATTGCCGGCACACCGACTGCAGGCGCGGGTCGGTGGGCCAGGGCAGGATCAGCCCGGCATCGGGGCTGACGGCCAGTTGATCGGCCAGCACCCGGGCCAGGCGCCCGTCCGGGCCATCGACGTCGTATTCGATGGGCAGGGTGCTGAAGCGCCGGATCAGTTCGTGCAGCAGCGGGCTGACGGCCAGCACCCGGCAGACGGGCCAGTCCAGCCCCAGGGCCTCGGCATCCAGGTACAGGCTGCGGATGACGGCATGGGTCGATTGCCGCGCCACTTGATGCGCCACCCCGGCCGGGATCCAGACCGCCCGCTGCGCCAGTGCGACGAAGCGGGCGTCCGGTGTCCAGACCTGCAGGTAGCCCTGGGTGGCGTAGGACAGTTGAGCCCAGGCGTGCTTGTGGTGCCGGGGGATCAGGATGTTCGACTGGCTGTCGATGTGCCCATAGACGGGGCGGGGCAGGTGTCGAAGCCCGCCGCGTCTGCCGGGGACGGCTGCGGCGCCGGTGCCCTGGCCGGGTCGTCCGGTTCGCGCAGGGCTTGAGAACGCGCTTTGAGTGTCCGTTCGCGAATGTTTCATAGCTGTTTACCGCCAAACATGGCTTCCAGCCCAGTTTAACCTTCTCTTCGAGAGCCCCGGACCGCCGGAGCACCCACTGCCATGATGTCGAAATTACGTCTGCTGTTCGATCGTTTCACCCTGATCCTGATTGCGGTCGTCACGGCCGCCACGGTCTTGCCCGCACACGGTCAGGGCGCGGTGTTCTTCGAATGGCTCACGGCCGCGGCCATTGCGTTGCTGTTCTTCCTGCATGGGGCCAAGCTTTCCCGCGAGGCCATCATCGCAGGCGCCACGCACTGGCGGCTGCATGGGGTGATCTTCACCTGGACATTCGTGATTTTCCCCATCCTGGGGTGGGTGCTTCGGCCGGTTCTTCTGCCCTTGCTGGGCGAACCGCTCTACGTGGGCATCGTCTACCTGACGGTACTGCCCGGCACGGTCCAGTCGGCCATCGCCTTCACCTCGATCGCGCGCGGCAACGTGCCCGCCGCCGTCTGCGCCGCTTCGGCTTCCAGCATCGTCGGCATCGTCGTCACGCCCCTGCTGCTGCAATGGATGCTGGGCGCGGATACGTCCGCCCTGGGCGGCAGCTCGCTGCTGCAGGCCATTGGCCGCATCAGCGTGCAGATTTTCCTGCCTTTCGTCGCCGGCCACCTGATGCGCCCGGTGATCGGTCGCTGGATGGACGGCCACCGCAAACTCGTCACCAACGTGGACCAGAGCTCGATCCTGCTGGTGGTCTATACGGCGTTCAGCGAGTCGGTGATCGGCGGGCTGTGGCAGACGGTGGATACGGCTTCGCTGGCCTGGCTGGTGGTGGCGTGCAGCGCGCTGCTGGCGCTGGTGCTGGCGCTGAATACCTGGTCGGCGCGCCGCATGGGCTTCAACCGCGCCGACGAAATCACGATCGTGTTCTGCGGCTCGAAGAAAAGCATGGCCACGGGCGTGCCGATGGCCGGGGTGCTGTTCAGCGCGGGCGCCATCGGCCCGGTGCTGTTGCCGTTGATGATTTTTCACCAGATCCAGTTGATGGTGTGCGCGGTGCTGGCGCAGCACTATCTGCGGGCGGGACAGCAGGAAAAGCGTGCGCCCGGTCCGCGCGCGGCGGCTTGATCAGGGGGCCTCTGTCCGGCCCCGCAAGCATCTGAATCGCGATCTGCCGCTGAAAAACCCCGTTGATTCTGCACCAGGCGAATGGCGCGCTATTTCATGCCCTGGCGAAAAGAAATATCATAGGCGCTTTTCAAAAGCGGGGAAGAACAATGAAGAAAGTACTGGTCGCGGGGATCGTCGTGCTCCTGGCGGGTTGCGCCACAAAAAACTATGGCCGCCAAGGCGAACTGACGGATTACGAAAAGAACACCATGAGTTGCCGGGAACTGGCCCTGGAGCAGGCAAAAGTCATGGGGTTTCTCGATCACGTCCAAAAGGAAAGCGAGTTCGACGGGCGGTCGGTGCTTTCTTTCCTGGGTGACTTCGGCATCGGCAATATGATGGAAAAAGACAATGCCATCAAGAGCGCCAACACGCGGCTCAAACAGTTGCAGAGCGTCGCGGCGGAAAAAGGATGTGTCCAGGACGGGCCTTCCGGTGCCGCCGCCTCGCCCACGCAGCCGGCGCGCACGAATTGATCGCGTTGCCGATGCCGGGCCGCGCTGTCGCCGCATAGCGTCAGACGCGCCTAACGAAAAGGGGCCTGGAAATCCAGGCCCCTTTTGATTGGCGGATCCGCGGTCGCGTCAGGCGGTCACATGCAGCAGCGTGCCGACCATGCCGCCGTTGGCCAGTTGCGGGGCGGAGGGCACCGAGTTGACCAGGCTCATGATGGTATTGGCCTGGTTGTCCAGCACCTTGCGCAGCAGCAGATTGTCTTTTTCCTGCATCATGTTGGCCTGTTGCAGGCCGACGGCGGCGCCGACAGTGCCTTCGATGGAATTCGACATCAGGGACTCCTGTGAAAATGGATTTCCATGCCGAGCGGCAGGAAGCGGTCCAGCGAACTTCGTCTCTTCTACGGTCCCGATTGTACTTTCTTTAGGCCGCCCATGACTACCATGCGCCTCGTCGGATGGCCATGCGCCACGCTATGATTGATCACGGCCAACCGGCGATATTTCGAGGACGTGATCATGTCATTGAGCCCGAACCCCCCTGATTGCACCAGATGCTGTGTCGTCGGAGGCGGCCCGGCCGGCATGATGCTGGCACTGCTGCTGGCGCGTGCGGGCATCCCGGTGACCGTCCTGGAAAAGCATGGCGATTTCCTGCGCGATTTCCGTGGCGATACGGTCCATCCCTCGACCCTGCAGATCCTCCAGGAACTCGATCTGCTGGAAAAGTTCGAACAACTGCCTCAGCGGCACGAGCGCCTTCTTCGCGGACTGATCGGAGGGGTCGAGCAGCCTGTGGTGGATTTCAGCGGCTTGCGGCCGTTCGATTATCTGGCGCTGGTGCCGCAATGGGATTTCCTCAATCTGCTGGCCGATGCCGGCAGGCGCTACCAGACCTTCGATCTGCGCATGCGCCATAAAGCCACCGGCCTGATCAAGGAAGGCGGGCGCGTGGTCGGCGTTCGGGTCGAATCACCCGAGGGGAATCATGATCTGCGCGCCGATCTGGTGGTGGCCTGCGACGGACGCCACTCCCTGATGCGCGAGGCGGCCGGCTTGCATAGCAAGAACTACGGCGCCCCCATGGATGTGCTGTGGTTCCGGGTGCCACGCGAGGCACACGATCCGCAGGGCACTTTCGGCATCGCGGACGACGGTCATTTGATGATCCTTCTGAACCGCAACGATTATTGGCAGACGGCGTTCGTGGTGCCCAAAGGCAGCGACGCCGCCTTGCGTGCGCAGCCGATCGACCGTCTGCGCGATGCGGTGGTGCGGCTTGCGCCATTCCTCTCCGACCGCAAGGACAGCATTGAAAGCTGGGATGCGGTCAGCACGCTGGCCGTGCAGGTCGACCGTCTGGCGTGCTGGCACAAGCCGGGTTTGCTGCTGATCGGGGACGCTGCGCACGCCATGTCGCCGATCGGCGGCGTCGGCATCAATCTGGCGATTCAGGACGCCGTCGCCGCCGCCAATGCGCTGGCGGCGCCGCTGCGCGAGGGGCGCCGGATCGACGAGTCATTGCTCGCTTCCCTCCAGCGGCGGCGCGAGCTTCCCGTGCGCGTGGTGCAGCGGGTGCAACTGGCCATTCAGAACCGCATCATCAGCCGGGCGCTGGAGGCGGACGGCGGGCAGCCGCGCATACCCTGGCTGCTTCGCCTGTTGCTGAAATTCCGCGTGGTGCGCAACCGCCCCGCCCGGCTATTCGGTTACGGGCTCCGCCAGGAACATGTGCGCACGCCGTGCATGGGCCAAACCGGAGATGGCGTTGCCCCGGGCGCTCACGACCACTCGTAGTCGATGGTCAGCGGCGCGTGGTCGCTGAATCGCGGTTCCCTGTGGATGGAGGCGGCGCGCGCCCGGGCGGCGATGCCGGGGGTGGCGATGTGGTAGTCGATGCGCCAGCCGACGTTCTTGGCCCAGGCCTGGCCGCGGTTGCTCCACCAGGTGTAGGCCTCGCCGGTCGCGTCCGGGTGCAGGCGGCGGTAGACGTCCACCCAGCCGTGTTCGTCCAGGACCTTGCTCAGCCAGGCGCGTTCTTCGGGCAGGAAGCCGCTGTTCTTCAGGTTGCCCTTCCAGTTTTTCAGGTCGATTTCCTTGTGGGCGATGTTCCAGTCGCCGCAGATGACGAATTCGCGGCCGCTGTCGCGGTGTTCCCGCATCAGTCCTTCCATCCAGGTCTCGAAGTGGTCCAGGAAACGGTATTTGGCCGTCTGGCGTTCGTCGCCGCTGGATCCGGACGGCAGATAGGCGCTGATGACGGTCAGGCCGGGCCAGTCGGCGCGCAGGATGCGGCCCTCGGCGTCGAACTCAGGGCAGTCCATGCCTTCGGTCACGGTGTCGGCCGGGCGGCGCAGATAGAGGCCCACGCCGCTATAGCCTTTTTTCTCGGCGTGATGGAAATGGCCGGTCAGGCTGTCCGGATGGCGCAGGTCGTCGGCCAGGTCGCCGTCCTGGATCTTGATTTCCTGCAGGCAGACGATGTCAGGGCGGGCGTCGGCCAGCCAGTCGGCCAGCCCTTTGCGGAAGGCCGAGCGGATGCCGTTGACGTTCAGGGAAGTGATGCGCAGCACGTGGGTGTCCGGTTGGTCATTGCAAGCTTGAACTTTACCCTACCCGACGCGCGAGACCCGGGACGACGTGCCCGTCAATCGGGTGGGACGACCCGGATTCAGTCGAAGCGGAAGCTGGACACGGTCAGCCCGCCCGCCGCCTCGGTCTCGTGGTGGCAGAGGCTGGCGGGGGCGTCGCCCGATGCGCCGTTGGCGACGAACAGCGGCACCAGATGGTCCTCCATCGGATGAGCGATCCGCGCGGCGGGTGCCGACTCCCAGTCGCGCAGCCGGTCGTGGCGGGCCGCCGCCGCGGCGGGCGCGATCGCCGTCTGCAGCCAGGCGTCGAACCGGACGGAGGGATCGCGGCCCGCCGGACCGAACAGGCGCAGATTGTGATAGCTGAGCCCGCTGCCGACGATCAGGACGTTCTCGTCGCGCAGCGGCGCCAGGGCGGTCCCCTGCTGGCGGTGCCAGTCCGGATCGAAGCCGCGTTCGATCGACAGCTGGACCATGGGGATGTCCGCCTCGGGAAACATGACGTGGGCGGGCACGAAGGCGCCGTGATCGAAGCCGCGTTGTGCGTCGAAATCGACGGAGATGCCGTCGGCCCGCAGCAGGTCCGCAGCGCGCGCGGCCAGTGCCGGCGACCCGGGGGCGGGGTAGCGGATTTCGTAGGTGTGGGCGGGAAAGCCGGAATAATCGTACAGCATGCCCGGCCGCGGGTGGCTGCCCAGCAGCACGCCGCCGCGCGTGATCCAGTGCGCCGACACCATCAGGATCGCGTCGGGCCGCCGGGGCAGGGCGGCGGGAATCGCCCGCAGCGCGGCGGTCAGGGGTGCGTAGGATGCCTGCATGTCGGGCATCCAGGGCCAGGGGCCGCCGCCGTGGGACAGGAAATAGACGGGTTGGCGCATGGGGGCCTCGTGGGATCGGTGGGCGTGGAAAGCACATCATAGCCCCGCGCGGGGAAGCGCCCCATCGTCAGCCTGCGGTCATCGCGTGCGATGGATGGACAAGCCCGGCCCACCCGTCCGCGGACGCGACCACCCCGCCCAAATATCCGATAATGTGGCCTTTCCCGCACAGAGATCATTCGCCATGCCCGGTTCCCGCGCCCAAGCCTTCGTCCGTTTCGCCCTGGAGCAGGGTGTCCTGAATTTCGGCGACTTCACGATGAAATCCGGCCGTCGCAGCCCGTATTTCTTCAATGCGGGCCTGTTCAACGACGGCGCCAGCGTCGGC
>Ga0172382_10013086_pt1 | contig 10727 bp, 8 predicted proteins | sample Leawel138RmetaG_FD_122245 | JGI IMG/M metagenome (GOLD analysis project Ga0172382, IMG submission 122245) | Leachate microbial communities from a municipal landfill in Southern Ontario, Canada - Leachate well 138R metaG | ecosystem: Engineered > Solid waste > Landfill > Unclassified | place...
CAGCACCACGACCACGTACTCGTCCAGCGGCACGTCATCGCGCCCCGCGAACCAGAATCGGGAAGCCAGCCACGCCACAACAGCAGCAAATACTGTCAGTACTGCCAGCGATCGCAAGCCGCGTTGGCCGTTGGGCTCGACGTAAATGCGAGCTTCGGCCGGCAGGGCCGGCGCTGCCGACGGCCTGAATAACGACACAACGACCACGTACAGGATATAGCTGCCGGCCAATAACAAACCGGGCACCATCGCCCCGCGGTACATGTCGCCAATCGAACGGCCCAGCTGGTCGGCCAGAATAATCAGCACCAGCGACGGCGGAATGATTTGCGACAAGGTGCCCGCCGCTGCAATCACGCCCGTAGCCAGACGACGATCGTAGCCATAGCGCAGCATGATCGGCAAGGAAATCAGCCCCATCGAAATCACCGATGCCGACACCACGCCGGTCGTGGCGGCCAGCATGGCACCCACCAGAACAACAGCGATGGCCAGGCCGCCACGAATTTCACCAAAAAGCTGCCCGATGGTTTCCAGCAGGTCTTCGGCCATGCCCGAACGCTCAAGAATAAGCCCCATGAGCGTGAAGAACGGCACCGCCAGCAACGTATCGTTGGCGACAATGCCAAATACGCGTTGCGGCAACGCCTGAAACAGCGCCGGCTGGATCATGCCCAGCTCAACCGCCACCAACCCGTACAAGACCCCGACAGCCGCCAGCGTGAATGCCACCGGAAAACCCAGCAACAAGAACACCACCAGATTGAAAAACATGATGGGTGCGAGGTTTTCAATAATGAATGACAACATCATGCCCCCCGGCCGGCTGAAGCGGCATCGGCAGACATATCGGCAGCGCCGGCAGCCACCGGCAGCATCGGGTCGCTACACCGACCCCACAAATAACCAGCACATTTGATCAAGTGGGACACCCCGGCCAGCACCAGCAAACCAAACCCGGCCGGAATGAGCAGTTTGGCAGGCCAGCGAACCAGCCCGCCGGTGTTCGACGACTGCTCGTTAAGCACAAACGAGTCGACAAACATAGGAATGGACAGCCAGAATACCAGCACGCACACAGGCAGCATGAACACCAGGACGCCAAAAATCTCGATCTTGACCTGCGTACGCCGCGACAAGCGCTGCGACAGGATATCGACACGCACATGCTCGTTGCACAAGAACGTGTAGCCCGCCGCCAACAGGAAAATGGCCCCAAACAAATACCACTGGAGCTCGAGCCAGGCGTTGGAACTGATGTGAAACGTCTTTCGCACCACTGCATTACCTGCGCTGATCAGCACCACAACCAGCGTCAGCCAGATGACAACACGCCCGACCAGACGATTCAGGGCATCAATCGCCCCGGCCAAAGATAAGAGAAGGTTCATGAGGGTCTCGCTGATACAGGCGGACGATGGGGAATGTTCGGCAAAAGCACGATTCTAACGCCATTCATCATCAGGGTATTCACGGGTACCAAGCCTCGGCCAGCAGGCCACTTTCCCGGGCAACTCAGGCGTAGAATCTGGCAAAGGATCATTTCAATATGCAAGGTAGTCTATGAACCTGTATCAAGCGGCGTTTGAACACTCGCCCGACGCCCAGGCCATCATGACCTACGACCCCGACCGAAACAGCTTTCGCTACGTTGCGGCAAACCACTGTTTTTTCCGTGATACCGGGCTTGCGCCCGAACTTATTATCGGCAAGGCCCTGCACGACCACCTTACCCCCGCGCATGCCAACGCCCTGGTCAACAACTTTCTGCGTTGCCTGAAAAACGACACCGTGCGTTCATTTGAAACCGTTGTCAGCGTACCCAGCGGTATACGCAACTGGCATATAACGGCGGCACCGTTACGTACGCCGAACGGCGCACCACCCGATACCGTCGTTGCCACCGCACGCGATATCACCTGGTCTGGCGACCTGGCACAACAGTTGAACCTTATCGGTGACGAACTGCCCGGCTTCGTCTACCAGTTATGCCATCACCCCGACCGCCAATGGTATTTTACCTATGTGGGCAACCGGGTCGCCAGCATGTTCGGTGTCAAGGCCCGTGATGTACTGCAAGACGCCAATGCGCTGCTGGGGCTCATCCACCCCGACGACTACGGCCGCATCGTCATCAAAAGCAACCGCGATGTGCAAACCCATGCGCATTGGCACGCCGAATTTCGCATGCAGCACCCTGCCGGCCAAACCGTCTGGGTTGAAGCCTACGATATGCTGCAGCAGGTGGCCGACGGCACCATGATCTGGACCGGCTATCTCAACGACATAACCAGCAAGAAAACGCTCGAGGCCTCTTTGCAACACAGTGAAGCCCGTTTCAGGACACTGGTCGAAAATGCCTACGACATCATCCTGAACCTTGACCAGGACGGCACACTTGATTACGTCTCACCCAGCTGGCGCGGGTTGCTGGGTGGAACGCCCGGTCAAATTGTTGGCCGCAACCTGTCAGCGCTTTTACACCCGCAAGACACCCCGGCATGCAAGGCCTACCTGGGCACACTGCTGTCGGGTGAAGCCAACCACGACGGGCTCGAGTTCCGTATCCGTCACGTCAATGGCCAGTGGCGATGGTTCGTTGCGCACGGCACCACAGTCAGCCAAAGTGCACCCGATAAAAACCACATCATGCTCATCGCCCGCGACGTCACCGAGCGGCGAAACATGGAACAGGAAATCCAGTATCTGGCCCACCATGACACGTTAACGGGGTTGAACAATCGCGTGTCGTTCATGGCGCGCGTCGAACAAGCAATTCAGAACTCGCGGCGTACCGACAAGCACTTCGCCATTTTGTACATTGATCTTGACCGTTTCAAACCTGTCAACGATACCCTGGGTCACGCCGCGGGCGACCTGCTGCTGCAACAGGTCGCCCGACGCCTCAAAGAAAACCTTCGGGCTCTCGATACCCTGGGTCGTATCGGCGGCGACGAATTCATGGTTTTGCTGGGCGAAATCGCCAACGAAAATGCGGCCCTGGGGGTCGCCAAAAAATTGTGCCAGGCGCTTGAAGTGCCGTTTTATCTTGGCCATACGCCGGTCAGCATTTCGGCTAGCATCGGGGTCGCACTCTACCCGCTGCATGGGCGCGACTTTGACAGCCTTTCAAATGCCGCAGACCAGGCCATGTACATCGCAAAAACCCAAACCAACGGTATGCAAGGCAAAACGCAGGCGTTCCGACCCGACATGGCCAGCCCTGGTGCAGCAGGTACGGGCAATGGCCTGCCTGCCTAAAACGGCATCAACCCCGAACCTGCCAACCCCAGGTGGTCAACAAAGGCCGTGTGTGCATCGGCTGCGGGCAGCCCATAGACATCCGGGTAATCAACCCGGGCAAAATACAGCCCGTTCGCGGCAAATGTGGGTGCTGCCAGACGGCGGTCACGTTCAGCCAGCAGCACGTCCACCCAGTCGGGTTGCTGTCGCCCCAGGCCCACATACAGCAAGGTGCCCATCAGGTTGCGCACCATATGATGCAAGAATGCATTGGCCTTGAAGGTAAAAACAAAAAACTCGCCATGCTGCTGGATATTGGCCACTTGCAAGTGCCTTACCGGGCTGGCCGCCTGGCACTGTGACGAACGGAAACTGCTGAAATCGTGTTCACCAAGCAAACGGCTGGCCGCCAGCTGCATGGCGTCAAGATCAAGGGGTTGATAAACCCACCCGGCACGGGTGCGCGTCAGGGGCGAGCGCACCCGGCTATTGCGCAGCACATAGACGTAGGTGCGGGCGGTTGCAGAAAACCGTGCATGAAAATCATCGGGAACGGGGTGCGCCCATTGCACCGCAATGGTATCGGGCAGCAAGGTATTAAGCCCGCGTACCCAGGACTCAAGGGTTCGCCTGGCCTGCGTATCCAGATGCACGACCTGCCCTACCGCATGTACACCCGCATCGGTTCGGCCTGCACACACGGTTTCTATGGGCTCAGTGGTGAAACCGAGCAGGGCTTTTTGCAGTTCGTCCTGAACGGTCTGACCACCTGGCTGGGTTTGCCACCCACGCCAGGGTGACCCGTCGTAGGCAAGGCCCAGAGCTATACGTGGCATAACAACTTAACGCGGGGTGTTTGTGTTTGAACCACCCTGCGCAGGCTCGTCAAGGTCAAGATTGATGCCCTGCAAGCGCTCACGCACCATGTCTTCGGTAATACCGCTACCTGCCTCAGGCTGCCCCCCGGCCCGGCGCAGCAGCCAGACAACAATGACGACAACCAGCGCGAAAATACCGGCGAGAACCGCCCACAAATTATCTTGAAACCAGGACACGAAAGAAAAACTCTTGGAAGATTGACCCGGGACGGCAGACGCCGGCCCCGGTAATGACGACGACGAAACGCCGGTGGATGTGCCGGGGGAAACCAACCCCGAAGAAGGCAACGAAAGAGCGGGCAGAGCGGCGTCTGTTCCCGCCGCTGACGTTGCGGAATTTTCTGAACCAGAAGCCGTAGCGGATGACGAGGCAGGTGCTGTCCCCGTTGACGTACTGCTGCCGGAAGACGCTGCTGCTGTTGATGACGCTGAAGTCTCACCCGACAGTGCCCCTGAAGCCCCTGAGCCAGCCGCGCTTTGCGGGCCTGAAACTGGCATACCGGTGGCACCACCGGTATGCGTGGCAGCGGTACCCGAACCTGAGGCGCCTTCGGCACTATTTGATGCAGTATCAATAGCCTGGTCGACAACATCGGCTAGTGCCTGCATGCCTTCTGCGGCAACTTCAGAGGCAGCAATGCCCTGCTGCTGCAAGGCATTACTGAGATTCTTTACATTATTTTCAAGGGCGACAACCCGGCTTTCGGCATCTTGAGTGTTTTTCTGCAACGCCAATGCATCGTCTGCCGTACCATTCAGGGAGCTTGCTGTCGAAAGCACCACCTTGTCGGTACCACTGGTTTGGGGTTGCCCGACCGATGCATCAACAGGCGCTGACACCGTTCCGCGACCGGTGTCACCCGATTCAAGCGGCACCGTGGTGCGTGCCGCCATACGTTGGCGATAACCGGCAAAGGCCTGGCCATGCTGCTGGTAAACACGTCGTGCCTGGGCATCGGACAAGGCAACAAGTGCCGCCTGGTCGGGTACGACCAGCGTTGCGCCTGCCTTGAGCAAATTAACGTTATCTTGGATGAACGCTGAAGGATTGGCCGCCTGAACGGCGACCATCCATTGATGCAATGAGACACCCGGTACAGCATGACGACGCGCCAGAGAAAACAGCGTATCGCCGCGCTTTACCTGAATAGATTGCCCGGTACGGCCCGGGGCCGACGCAGACCCCGACACCGTCTGACCCAGTACCCGGTCGGCCTGGGCCGTAGCCGCCGCAGCAACCTGGATATCGGCCGGGGCCAGCACGCTGACCTGATGCTGTACCTGCCCTGAGGATGAACGCACCACCAGCAACAAGTCTGCCACAGCTGACAACAAGGGCTGGCCGGAACTGACCGTTACCAGTCTGGAACCCGGCCTGACACCATCAAAAACAGCGACTTGCAACGAAGACAGGTCTACGGGAGGAACCAGACCTGCTTGTTGCCAGGCTGAAGCCGGCGCAACGCTGACGGACAGTGATTGACTGTCTTGGGGCGAGACCCCCAGCAGCGGCGTCTGGATGCGCAGCGGCTTCCCCACGGGCGACAGCAACCGTGAATGCCCGATACTCATCGAGTGAACTGCCGTACTGAACGACGCTGCTGCCAACGCAACCGCTGTTATCAGCCCGGCCATACCGGCCCTGGCAATTACCCGATGAGATCTTTGCATATTACAGTTCGCCCAATGTGATGCGCAGCATGCGACGCAAGGGTTCGGCCGCGCCCCACAGCAACTGGTCACCAACCGTGAACGCGCTGAGGTACTGAGGACCCATCGACATCTTGCGCAAGCGACCGACAGGAATGTCGAGTGTACCGGTAACCGCAACAGGCGTCAGCCCCTGCATGGTCGCTTCGCGCTCGTTGGGGATAACCTTGGCCCACTTGGAGCCCTGGGCGATCATGTCGGTAATTTCGTCTATGGGTACATCACGCTTCAGGTGCATGGTCAGTGCCTGGCTGTGGCAACGCATGGCACCGATACGAACACACAAACCGTCGATACGGGTAGGTTCGGTACCGAACGCCTCGCCACGGCCCAGAATCTTGTTGGTTTCGGCTTCAGCTTTCCATTCTTCACGCGATACGCCGTTACCCAGATCTTTGTCGATCCAGGGAATCAGGCTGCCCGCCAGCGGCACGCCGAACTGGTCACGGGGCAGATTGGCATCTTTCTGGGTGTGCAAAACCCCGCGATCGATTTCCAGAATGGCCGATGCAGGATCGTCGAGCAAAGACTTGACCGACTGGTTGATGATGCCGAACTGGGTAAGCAGTTCGCGCATGTGCTGGGCACCACCACCGGATGCAGCCTGGTAGGTCATGCTGGTCATCCAGTCGACAAGGTCATTGTTGAACAGACCGGCCAAACCCATCAGCATGCAGCTGACCGTGCAATTGCCACCCACAAAATTCTTGACACCACGGCCAAGAGCAGCGTCGATGACCGCACGATTGACGGGATCAAGCACGATGATGGCGTCATCTTTCATGCGCAGGGTGCTGGCAGCGTCGATCCAGATGCCGTCCCAGCCTGCCGCACGCAGTTTGGGGTAGACCTCGGTGGTGTAATCGCCGCCTTGCGCCGTAACGATAACAGGCAGCTTTTTCAGGGTTTCAATATCGTAGGCGTCTTGCAACGGGCCTGCACCATCGGCCCAGGCAGGTGCTTTACCGCCGGCATTGCTGGTCGAGAAGAAGACCGGCTGGAATAAAGAAAAATCGTTCTCGTCGCGCATGCGCTGCATGAGCACCGAGCCCACCATGCCGCGCCAGCCGACCAAACCTACAGATTGAGTCATAAAATTTACCTGAAAGTGAAAGAAAAACGTTTTATTTTAGCGCCTTGAGTACCGCGTCACCCATTTCGGACGTTGAAACGCGTGTCGTGCCCTCTTCGTAAATGTCGGCAGTACGCAAGCCTTGCTGCAGCACCGACTGCACCGCGGCCTCGATACGTTCGGCCTGGGCGGCCTGTTCAAGCGAGTAGCGCAGCATCATGGCGGCAGACAACATGGTCGCCAGCGGGTTTGCAATATTCTTGCCCGCAATATCGGGGGCAGAACCATGGCTGGGCTCGTACAGACCCTGATTTGATGCATTCAGCGACGCCGAGGGCAACATGCCGATAGACCCGGTCAGCATGGCGGCTTCGTCGGACAAAATATCGCCAAACAGGTTGCCAGTGACGATCACATCAAAGGCCTTGGGCGCACGCACCAGTTGCATGGCCGCGTTATCGACGTACATATGGCTGAGCTCAACATCGGGGTATTCTTTGGCGACATCAATCATGGTATTGCGCCAGAACTGTGAGGTTTCAAGCACGTTGGCCTTGTCGACACTGCACAGTTTCTTGCCACGCTTGCGAGCCGCCTGAAAGGCAACATGGCCGATGCGGCGAATTTCGGTTTCGGCGTAGTGCATGGTGTCAAAGCCCTGGCGCTCGCCCTTGAACGGGCCGTCGTCTAGCTGACGTACACCGCGCGGCTGACCAAAATAGATATCGCCCGTCAGTTCGCGCACGATCAGGATATCAAGCCCGGCAACCACTTCAGGTTTCAATGACGAGGCATTGGCCAGTTCTGGGTACAACACGGCCGGGCGTAAATTGGCGAACAGGCCCAGCGCGCGGCGCAAGCCCAGAATCGCCTGTTCGGGACGGTGTTCACGCGGCAGGTTGTCGTATTTCCAGTCACCGACAGCGCCAAACAAAATGGCGTCTGAACGCTTGGCCAGTTCAAGTGTAACCGGCGGCAACGGGTGGCCATGCACATCGTAGGCGGCACCACCAACCGGCTGGGTTTCCAGCTCAAGGTCAAGACCCAGCGCACCCAGAACGCGAACGGCTTGCTCAACAATTTCCGGACCAATCCCGTCACCGGGCAATACTGCGATTTTCTTTGTCATGTCGTATCTTTGCGTGAATACCGGGTCAAAACCAACAGGCCTGCCAGTATGGCAGGCCTGTAGACCCGTTAGTTCGGCTGACCAACCAGCCAGGGATGCCGGGCTAATCGCTCGGCTTCAAAGGCCTTGATTTTATCGGCTTTTTGCAACGTCATGCCAATGTCGTCCAATCCGTTCAGCAAACAGTGCTTGCGGAAGGGCTCGATGTCGAAGGCAATTGCACGCCCGTCATCGGTAATGATCTTCTGCCGGGCCAGATCAATTTCAAGCGAATAGCCTTCTTTGGCACCGACTTCTTCAAACAAACGAGAGATTTCAGCCTCGGGAAGCACGATGGGCAACAACCCGTTCTTGAAGCAGTTGTTGAAGAAAATATCAGCAAAAGACGGCGCCAGAATGGCGCGAAAACCGAATTGAAGCAAGGCCCAGGGTGCGTGTTCACGGCTGGAGCCACAACCAAAGTTCTGGCGAGCCAGCAATACGGAAGCGCCCTGATAGCGGGGCTGATTCAGCACAAAGTCGGGATTCAGGGGCCGTTTGCTGTTATCCATGCCGGGCTCGCCATGATCCAGATAACGCAGGGTGTCAAACAGGTTCGGGCCAAACCCGCTGCGCTTGATGGATTTGAGAAACTGCTTGGGTATGATCAGGTCAGTGTCAACGTTCTCGCGATCGAGTGGCGCTACCAGACCCTTGTGTGTGGTAAATGCTTGCATGAAACTACCCCTTAAATACTACGAACATCAACGAAATGACCTGCAACGGCTGCCGCTGCGGCCATGGCCGGACTGACGAGGTGGGTGCGCCCCCCCTGACCTTGCCGACCTTCAAAGTTGCGGTTCGATGTGGACGCACAACGCTCGCCAGGTTCAAGACGGTCGGCATTCATGGCCAGACACATCGAACAACCCGGATCGCGCCATTCAAAGCCGGCTTCCAGGAATACCTTGTCCAGGCCTTCTTTTTCGGCCTGGGCTTTAACCAGCCCGGAGCCCGGCACAACCATGGCCTGCTTGATGTTGGCGGCCACACGCTTGCCGCGTACAACGGCTGCAGCCTCGCGGATATCTTCAATGCGCGAGTTGGTGCACGAACCAATGAACACGCGATCAGGACGAATGTCGGTGATGGGTGTATTGGGTTCAAGCCCCATGTATTTAAGTGCGCCCTCAATACCGCTGCGGCGTACCGGATCAGTTTCTTTGGCCGGATCTGGCACATGACCACTGACGGGCAAGACCATTTCGGGCGATGTGCCCCAGGTTACCTGCGGCACGATATCGGCAGCATTCAGTTCGACCACGCGATCAAACGCCGCACCCTCGTCTGAATGCAAGGTTTTCCAGTACTCGACCGCCTGATCCCATTGCTCGCCTTTGGGTGCATAAGGACGACCATGGAAGTAATCAATGGTCTTTTCGTCGACGGCAACCATACCCGAACGGGCCCCGGCTTCAATTGCCATGTTGCACACTGTCATACGGCCCTCGACTGACAAGGCACGAACGGTACTGCCACCAAATTCAATGGCGTACCCGGTGGCACCTGCCGTGCCGATCTGGCCAATGATGTACAACACCAGGTCTTTTGCGGTGCAGCCTTGCGGCATGTCGCCTTCGACCTTGATAAGCATGTTCTTGCTTTTTTTCATGAGCAAGGTCTGGGTGGCCAGTACGTGCTCGACCTCGGAAGTACCAATACCAAAGGCCAGCGCTCCAATGGCACCGTGGGTACTGGTGTGCGAATCGCCGCACACCACCGTCATACCCGGCAGGGTTGCGCCCTGCTCGGGCCCGATAACGTGAACAATGCCCTGGCGCAGATCGTTCATGCGAAATTCGGTAATGCCGAAGACCTCGCAGTTGCGATCAAGCGTTTCAACCTGAAGACGTGAAATGGCATCTTTGATGCCCTGGGCACGACCTTCGGTAGGTACGTTGTGGTCCGCCACCGCCAGGTTGGCACTGATGCGCCAGGGTTTACGGCCAGCCAGTTCAAGACCTTCGAACGCCTGGGGGCTGGTAACTTCGTGCAACAGCTGGCGATCGATATACAGCAAACAGGTGCCATCGGTTTCTTCGTGCACAACGTGCGCACGCCATAATTTGTCGTACAGGGTTTGGGCCATGACTTGACTCTTGAAAAAGGTTAAACAGGAAATAAGGACTATTATGACAGCACATTAAGCTAGTACAAGTACACTACATATACTGGTATACACAGTAACAGGTACTACCCTGACAGATTGTGCCAACACAACCCGGCTACACCCCGACAGCCACAGCGACCATCCACGAAAAACGCCCCTGCCATGCGCCTTGGCACGGCAGGGGCGTTTTATTTTGTAAAACAGCCTAACGACGGCTTTGCTGGTACAGCGGCATCATTTGGGCGGCAATGGCCTTCAGGTCAGCAATGCGGGTGCTGGCCGACGGGTGAGTCGACAAGAACTCGGGCTGCCCGCCACCGCCAAGGCTACCCATTTTTTCCCAAAGGGTAACCGCTGCGTAAGGGTCGTACCCGGCACGGGCGGCAAGTTCTACACCCATGCGGTCTGCTTCAATTTCGTGGGTTCGGCTGTTGGGCAAGGTGAACATCACCTCGGTCAGGGTACCGCCCAGATCGGCAGTGGCCTGGCTGCCGGTAACGACCGCCAGAACCGACAAGCCAACATTGGCCGCCATTTTTTGGGACA
>Ga0172382_10013093_pt1 | contig 10724 bp, 13 predicted proteins | sample Leawel138RmetaG_FD_122245 | JGI IMG/M metagenome (GOLD analysis project Ga0172382, IMG submission 122245) | Leachate microbial communities from a municipal landfill in Southern Ontario, Canada - Leachate well 138R metaG | ecosystem: Engineered > Solid waste > Landfill > Unclassified | place...
GATGGGCTTTAAAGGCCGGGCTGTGCGTCCGCCGACGGGGTAACGGGGTTGGTTCCGGGCTGATTTCTTCTAGATAGTCCATACGTGTCCATTTGCGATAGTGGACAAGTATGTTCATATTTTTTTTATTAGCGACTTGAAAAGATGACTTTACCGGATAGTTACCCTAAAAATAGATTGGAACTTATTGTCGTTTTTCTACGAGGGAATTCAAGACGGCATTGGCCGGAGCATTACAAACCAAGCCAGTACATGTTGAGCAGATCCGTCGGTCGCGCAGGAGTTGTGAGCAGGCCAATGACTTCAGTGCCAAAGCGTTTGACCAGAGCCACACCATCCACATCAATCCCCTTTGCCATCAACCTGCCTGCAAATCCGGACGTGGCCGAGCCGCCAGTTCGGCGGCAACATCGGCTCCTATGCCGGTCATGCAAAGTAAACGTATGACAATATCATCCTGACTGATTGGGGGCGCTTCATTGGCAGTAATTGCCAGGCTGATTCCCACAATCGCATAGGCACACAAACGCCAAACCAGCGCCGCATCGGCAGGCGGAAAGCGACCCTTTTCCACGGCCAGTTGGAAATCGCGTATTGCGAATGGACCCATGCGCCGGTACAGGGCATCGGAAATGACTTCAGAGCGATACAGCATTTGTTTCCAGCGCACGTCCGTGGTGGCGGTTTCCAGTACGGTGCGCAAGCCAAATGCGTAAATTTCAGCGGGGTCCTCGAAAGCCCCCGTGATTTTTTCAATTCGCAAGGCAAGGTCATGCATCATTTCTTCCAGTACGGCAATGGCCAGCTCATCTTTTGATTTGAAGTAGTTATAAACCGTGCCGGTGGCCACGTCTGCTCGCTCGGCAATTTCTTGCATGGTGGCGGCATCTATGCCTTTTTCACCCATCACCAGGCAGGCTGCATGGATCAGGGCTTCGCGATTGCGACGCTGCCGGCGTGCCACACGGCCTTCTGGTTCCGGCTTTATGTTGCTTGTATTCATTGGATCTGGATCAATCGAGGTCATCTTTTTCATGCCAGAAGTATACCAAGAGCGGAGCCTGACACTGGCAAGTGCTTGTGCTTTCTTTGACTACAAACAATTTTTATCAATAATACGGGAAAACGATAAATGAATAATATTCATTTTTGAATTACATTCACATCAGGACGTTATGCTTGTGAATGATGGCTGGCTGTTCCTACGGTGCAATCAGACGAAAGTCAAAAAATCAAACAAAAATATCAGGCGCGTTCCAATACGCGTACTAACCAAGGAGACAAACATGGGCACAGAACATTTTGATACTGATGTGGCGATTGTGGGTGGGGGGCCGGTGGGTACCCTGCTGGCGATCCTGCTGGGCAAACAAGGCAAGCGGGTTACCCTTGTCGAGCGCTGGACCAAGGCTTACGGCCGTCCCCGCGCGGTGACGTATGATCACGAAATCGCCCGTATCCTGGCCACGCTTGGAATCAATTCCGATAACGATACGGCCATTAATTACCATGACGAGCTGTATTACCTGAAGAATGCCCAGGGAGAGAATTTGCAGATTGTTGATTGGGACAGCATTTCAGCTTCGGGTTGGCGTGTGCGTTACTGGTTTAACCAGCCCGACCTGGAAAAACGGCTTTCAGGCATTCTGGAGACTTTGCCTCTGGTGACGCAGTTGCGTGGCTGGCAGGGGATGGCGCTGGATCAGGATGCCAATGGGGTAACGCTTTCCTTGCAGCGCAATCCTGATGAGGTTGGCCCAAATGGAGAACGCCAGACACTACGGGCAAAATTTGTGGTGGGTGCCGATGGTGCCAACAGTATGGTCCGCGAGTGTCTGGGCATTGAAAATGAAGACAAGGGTTATTTCTTTGATTGGCTGATCCTGGACATGATTCCGCATACCCCTTATGATGCAAAACCGTCGCAATGGCAGTTGTGCGACCCTAAGCGTCCCACCACGATTGTGCCCGCCGGACCAGGCCGTCGTCGCTGGGAGTTCATGGTGTTGCCGGGTGAGTCTGTCGAGGAAATCCAGACCCCTGAAAACGCTTGGAAATTAATGGAACCCTGGGGTCTGACCCCCGAAAATGCAGAGCTGGAACGTAGCGCAGTTTACCGTTTTCAGGCGCGCTGGGCCAAAGTCTGGCATAAAGGCCGTTGCGCGCTGGCTGGTGATGCCGCTCACCTGATGCCTCCTTTTGCCGGCGAAGGCATGTGTGCCGGTGTGCGTGACGCTTTTGCGCTGGGCTGGCGCCTGAATGCGATCCTGGAAGGCAAGCTAGGGATAGATGCGCTGGAAAGCTACACCACAGAACGTCTTGAACATGCCAAATACTATATCAATTTCAGTCAGGAACTGGGCAAGATTATTTGTATTGCTGATGAAAAAGAGGCTGCTGCACGCGATGCGAAAATGAAAGCCGAGCTGGCTGCGCGCAATAATGAGCCGGTTGTTTCGGATGTTTGCCAGCTGGGAGCCGGTGCATGGTGTGCCGATTCGGCACATGCCGGTGAGCTGTCCGTTCAGGGCGTGGTTGAGGCCAATGGCAAACGGGATCGTTTTGATCAGGCGGTGGGTTGCGGCTGGGTTCTGATTGGCCTGGATACCGACCCGAAGGCAGCGCTAACCGAAACACAGCAGGAACAGTTCAAACAACTTGAAGGCCTGGCAGTTAGAATGGGTGCGGCTGGCACGGCTTGCGATGTGGTTGACGCCGAAGGTACTTACGCGCGCTGGCTGAAAAATATTGATGCCAAATACGTGTTGTTGCGTCCCGATTTCTACGTGGCTGTCACCGCTAACAACCCGGCACAGTTGCAGGCGCGTTTTGACCGGATTATGTCAACACTGCAGTTGCAGCCTGTTCCCTCGCTTGTTGCCGCCTGAACCCGGAGCTTTTATATGACTTTTCCATTTACTTTTGATATTAACCCCGCCCGCATCGTGTTTGGGCCGGGCAGCGTGTCACAGGTGGCCCAAGAGCTTCAGCGGCTGGGTGTGACACGTGCCCTGGTGCTTTCCACGCCTTTTCAGGAGGCTGATGCGCAGGCGCTGGCCGAACGGCTGGGCGCTTTGTCTGCCGGGGTATTTGCCGGTGCGGCAATGCATACGCCCGTAGAGGTCACCCGCCAGGCAATGGCGGTGTTCAACGCTGTTGACGCTGATGGCATCGTGGCGCTGGGAGGCGGCTCCACCATTGGCCTGGGCAAGGCGATTGCCTATCGTAATCAGGCTCCGCAGGTGGTGGTGGCTACCACCTATGCCGGTTCCGAAGTGACGCCTATTCTGGGGCAGACTGAAAACGGGATCAAGACAACCGTTAAGCATGCGGATATTTTGCCCGAGGTGGTGATTTATGACCCGGAACTTACGCTGGGCTTGCCGGTTGCCATGAGCGTGACTAGCGGGCTTAACGCCATGGCGCATGCGGTTGAGGCGGTTTATGCGCAGAACCGTAATCCGGTTTCTACCATGATGGCGGTTGAAGGCGTGCGCGCCTTGCGTGATGCGTTGCGGGTGATTGTGAGCGATCCTGAAAACCTGGCAGCGCGCGGCAATGCCTTGTATGGATCCTGGCTATGCGGCACGGTGCTGGGTACGGTGGGCATGGCCTTGCATCATAAGCTGTGCCATACGCTGGGTGGCAGTTTTGATTTACCCCATGCTGAAACCCATGCGATTGTGCTGCCGCATTCCATTGCCTATAACGCCAAGGCGGCGGCTGCGCAATTGCAACCGCTGGCGGATCTTTTCGGTGGCAATATCGGTACGGGCCTGTATGAGTTTGCCCGTTCAATTGGTGCTCCCATGGCATTGAAAACCTTGGGTTTGCAAGAATCGCAACTGGATCAGGCGGCAGATCTGGCCGTGAAAAATCCTTACTGGAACCCGCAGCCTGTAGAGCGTGATGCGATCCGTTCGCTGTTGCAGCGTGCCTGGGAGGGTGCGGTGCCAGCATGATTTAAATTTTAATTGTATGGTAGAAAAAAGGCCCTTGAAATTAAATTTCAAGTTTAAATTATAGTGTAAAAAATAAAAACCGGTGGGCAGGAGACAAGTATGTTAATTCAAAGAAAACTGCCCGGTATTGTCATTTCAGGCCTGGTTCGGCCTTAATCAAATTAAAAAGAGGTGGTTTAATTATGTCTTATTATTTTTCTGAACAGGATTCTGCCAATATTGTGAATGCCCGTATGGGTGAGGATATTAACCCCCGGCTTAAGCTGGTGATGGGTTCGCTGGTACGGCATTTGCACGACTTCATCAAGGATGTGCAATTAACCCAGGAAGAATGGGAAATCGCCATTGACTTCCTGACCAGAACCGGGCAAATGTGTGATGATGAACGTCAGGAGTTCGTCATGCTTAGCGATACGCTGGGGGTGTCCATGCTGGTTGATACCATTAATAATCGCCGTCCGGCTGGTGCGACAGAAAACACCGTGCTGGGTCCGTTCCATGTGGCAGGTGCGCCAGAGCTTCCTATGGGAGCAAATATTTCACTGGATGGTAACGGTGAGTCTTGTCTGTTCGAGGGTAGTGTAGTGGATCTGGACGGTAATCCCATTGCAGGAGCCCGTATCGATGTCTGGTCAGATAATGCCGATGGTTTCTACGATGTGCAGCAGCCCGACATCCAGCCAAAATGGAATAACCGGGGTATTTTTACAACCGGTGCCGATGGTAAATACTGTTTTGTGGGCATTAAGCCGGTTTCTTACCCGATTCCAACCGATGGCCCCGTGGGCAAGATGTTGCTGGAAATGGGTCGCCATCCTTTCCGCCCGGCGCATATGCATGTGCTGGTAACGGCACCCGGTTTCCAGAAAGTGGTCACCCATACCTTCAGCGGTGATGATGCTTACCTGACCTCTGATGCGGTGTTTGGTGTCAAGCAAACGCTGGTGGCACCCTATGAGGGTGTGGAAAATGGCGAAACCATCTGGCGCTCACCGTTTGATTTTTTGTTGACGCCGGTTGAAGAGGGAGCGGTTGCTTCGCAGGTGGAAGAGCGGCAGATGGCGGGGGTATGAGGGCCAGGTTTAATTGCGATATGAGTTAAGGTTTTGATTTGATAGAAAAATGAGAAGAAATGGCTTACATTATTACGTGGTATTACTAAGTAATAAGAGGCTTGATATGGCAACATCTATCAATTTCCGGTTTCTTTTGAGGAAGCGGATTTATCTTTCAGGTTTGCTCCGACGCCGCTTCGCGCCGAAGTCGCTGCATCTGAAAGATAAATCCGCTTTTTTGGTTCGGAACGAGACGGGAAACTTGTGAGGTTGAACAACCGGTTCTGTGGTAGCATTTGGCGCTCGCCATTTGATTTCATCATGCTTTCTCTCATGGGCATATGTTTTATTTTTATTCATGATTAAGTTATCTATCAGACAGTTATCGGCAATTCGTGAGCTGGCCTCTTCTCGAAGTTTCACGATAGCAGCGTCCAACCTTCATACCACGCAATCCAATCTAAGTATGATAATTCGTGAGGCAGAGGATATCGTAGGGTTACAGCTGTTTGACCGTACCACCAAATATGTATCTCCTACAGCCGCTGGTGAGGCTTTTGCAGAATCTATAGGCAGAATACTTGATGACCTGGATTTGCATATCACTAATCTGCAGGTGTTGGGTGAGTTGTCAAAAGGAACACTGTCTGTCGGTATGACTCCCTTGTTGAGTAGTACTTTGGTTGCCCGTGCAGTTGTTAAATTCAGTGAGCAGTATCCAGGGATTGTGATTCGTCTGGAAGAGGCGACAACCCAAGTTTTAGTGACGCAGTTGATAAATCGTGAAATTGATCTGGCCATTGGGACATTTGAGGGCAGGGCCGCTGAAATTCAAATGACCCCGCTTTTTGATGACTTCCTTGTTGCTTTGTCTCATCCTTCAGTTGGTTTGGGAGAAGAGGCGAGATGGGAAGAGTTGTTAAATAAAAAACTGATCGGGATTGCCCATAGCAGTAGTGTCGGGAAGCTGATAGAACATACTTTTTCGGGGGTGGCAAAGCGCGCAGTCCGTCCGATGATTACTTCTCACCATTGGTTAACGGTCATGGCTCTTACATCATCAGTGAAAGGGGTTTGTATCGTACCCAGTTATGCATGTATATCGGATTTCTCTAGTAACCTGGTTCGTTCGGCTTTGATTGAACCGATTGTGTCACGCCCAATCAGTATCGCTTCCATTAAGGGACGAAGCCTGTCTCCAGCCGCAGAAGCCTTCATGCATATTTTGTCCAGCACAGTGAAAAATTGAAATTGATTTATCAGAAATATTGATAAAAAAATAAGATAAATCAATTTTACTTAAGTCATTAGGTTTCATAGACTGTTCATATGAGCTGTCTATGTATCTGCTCATCTTGTCATTATTAATGTCACATTTCAATTTTTTATATAGTTGACTATGAGTTTAAAGAGCAAACCACTTTCCCAATTTACGATTCTGGATATTACGGTTGCCAGGGCAGGCCCGGTAGCCGTGCGGTTACTGTCGGATTGGGGGGCTAATGTGATTAGAATTGAACCGCCCACCAGACGGGACAGGGGTTCTATCATTGGAAAAAACAGGGGTTCTGACAGTCAAAATTTACATAGAAATAAAAGAAGCATTTGTCTTGACCTCAAAACTCCCGAGGGCCGTGAAATTTTATATACCCTTGTGAAACGGGCAGATGTTGTTGTTGAAAATTTTCGGGCAGAAGTAAAAGAGCGTTTAGGTATCAGTTACGGGCAGCTTAAAACAGTGAACGACAAAATCATTTTGGCCAGTATTTCCGGATTTGGTCAGGATGGTCCATATAAAGACAGGCCTGGGCTGGATCAGATATTGCAGGGAATGAGTGGTTTGATGTCGGTCACGGGTGATCAGGCCTCTGGGCCTGTCCGGGCGGGCATTGCCATTTCCGATACTACTTCCGGCATGTTTTTGGGACAAGGGATATTGCTGGCTTTGTTGCACAGGGAACTCACGGGGGAAGGGCAGTGGGTTCATACATCGCTCTTGGAAAGTATGCTAAGTAAACTTGATTTTCAGGGGGCGAGATATACGGTAAATAATGAAATACCAGTCCAAACCGGAAACTTTCATCCGACTCTCTCCCCTATGGGGACTTTTCATGCCAAAGATGGTTTGGTGAATATTGCTGCCAATACAGACAGAATGTTTATTATGCTTTGTGACAAACTGGGGTGTCCTGATATCGCAGCAGATGAAAGGTTTGCCAGTCCCGAAAAGAGAAAAACACACAGACAGGCGTTAGATGCCATTATCCAGGCGCATACGAAAAATTTTTCCAGGCAAACGCTGATTGATTCTTTAAATACAGTCGGGATCCCCTGTGGCCCAATTTATAACATTGGTGAGGCATTTGAAGATCCGCAAACCAAACATCTGAAGATGGTTTGCCGGGCCAATCATCCCGTTTTAGGTCCTATAGGCCTGGTTCGATCACCGATAAACTTATCCGCATTTCCACATGACGATCAGTTTCATCATGCTGGACCGGATAACGGTGAACATACGGCTGAAATTATGCAAGAAATGGGCTATGCCCCTGAAAAAATCAGTGATCTGACAGATAAAGGAATTATTCAATGACGGAAACCACTCTGCCACAATTAACAATCCGTGGGGAAGTTGCCACCATCCTGTTAAACAAACCCGGGAAGGCCAATAGCCTGAACTCTGATGATTTGCATGAAATTGCCAATCATTTGGAAACAGTGAATGCCAATAACGATGTTCTGGTTTTGCAAATCAGAAGCACGGGTAAGTATTTCTGCAGTGGTTATGACCTGCGCGGATTCAGTGAAAGAAAATATTCTTTTGAAGACATTACCAACGCGCTGGAAGATGCCCGGCCAGTGACTGTTGCCGTATTGAATGGCGGGGTATATGGGGGTGGAACCGATTTGGCACTGGCCTGTGATTTCAGGGTTGGCATTCCCACTGTCAATATGTTTATGCCGGCAGCGCGCCTGGGATTGCATTTTTATGAACGGGGACTTAAGCGTTATGTCTCTCGATTAGGCGTAAATGCTTCCAAGAAACTGTTTCTTACGGCAGAGAAGATTGATTCTGATGAGATGCTGAAAATAGGCTATTTGACTCATTTGGTTCAAAAAGAAGAACAGGAAAAAACAGTCAATGATCTGAGTGAAACACTGAGTCAAATGGCCCCCCTGGCCTTGCTGGGCATGAAAAAGCATCTCAATGGAATTGCACGCGGTGAATTGGATGTGGATGCATTAAAGAGTGATATAGCCATTGCCGCCAAGTCAGATGATCTTAAAGAGGGCGCATTAGCCTGGGCCGAGAAACGGCCACCTGTATTTAAAGGCAAGTAATTTAATAATATTGGAGGACAAATGAAAACATCATTCCTATTAAAACTGGCGTTAGTGACTATGCCTGTGTTGGCTGCTTCAACAGCATTTGCCGAGTATCCTGATAAGCCCATAACATTATTGGTAGGTTATCCACCCGGTGGGGCGGCAGATTTGACGGCCAGATTATTTGCGGAAAAATTGGGCAAACAGTTGAATCAAACGGTTGTCGTAGAAAATAAATCGGGTGCGGGAGCAACAATTTCGACCTCCAATCTGGCGCGCGCCAAGCCGGATGGCTACACGCTAGGTATAGGTACCGCAAATTCGTTCGGGGTTGACCAGTATTTATATAGGGTGAAATACAAACCGGAAGACTTTACACCAATCAGCCAGCTTGTTTCGTCCCCACTGATACTGGCCGTTAATAATGATATTCCGGCAGAAACGGTAGGTGAACTGAAGGAATTGATAAAACAGGAACCCAACAAGTTTAATTATTCTTCCTCGGGTATTGGCGGTTCACCACATATCGCTGGTTTGATGCTGGAAAAAGAGATAGGAAAAGAAATTTTACATGTTCCCTATAAAGGTGGTGCCGACTCGATGACAGCGATTGTTTCCGGGGAGGTTAAATATTCATTTGGTACGGCTGCATCAGTGCTGCCACTGGGTAAGGCTAACAGATATCGCATGCTGGGTGTTACCTCATTGGAAAAATCACCTATTGCACCCGATTTGCCAGCATTAAACGAGTCAGGCTTACCTGGATTTACTTATGAAATCTGGTTTGGGTTACTGGCTCCCAAAGGTTTGCCCGATACGATTGCAGATAAACTTTTTGAGGCAACCCGGAAAGCCTTGCAGGATGATGAAATGCGGGAAAAACTTTTGATTGAGGGCAATATTGTGGAAGCGTCTGCCTCACGACAGGAGTTCGGTGAGTTTGTCATTAAAAAAGGTAATGAGACGCTTGAACGGCTGAAAGCATCGGGTGTAACACTTAATTAGGCCAAGTGTATGGAAATTAAATCAGAAGTTATTTGAAAGCTGGAAAACCCGGGCAGTGCCCGGGTTCAGCAAATATCAGACCACGTTTGACTTTATCCTACCGTAATCAGTTCCACCCCTTCTGTCACCTGATCACCCACGTTATAGAACACTTCTTCCACTTTGCCGTCATCGGGAGCGGTGATGGTGTGTTCCATCTTCATGGCTTCCATGACTATTAACACCTCTTTGGTTTAGGATTACTGTATCAAGAGATAAGTTTCAAAAGTCATTGTTACTTTGAGCTTGTCACCGCGATATCAATTTCAATCATTAAAATGAAAATATTTGTTTCGTTTTAATGGATATGTTTACATGTCGATAGAGGAAAATGGATTGAGAATTGTGTTGTCTCCCGTTCAGCTTGCAACCATACATAAACCTGACTATGTATTAACAGCTTTTCCAATCCTTTAAGTAAAAGACTTATATTTAATAAAAAGTAAACATGATGAGAGAAATAGATCAGTATCCCTATATTCAAAGTATGGAATGTTATTACCTTAGCCAGGATATGCCTTTATTTTTACCTTCAAATGAACCGGGGGCACTGGTTGACGCTTATCTTTCTGACAATACTGAAGATGAAATGACAGGGTTGCTAAAGGATATGGAGCAATTTGAGCATGACTACCCGGGCAATATGACTGAGGCTTTTATTAAGGTTTTTAATTCAGATATTAAAATTGAAGACGTTCAAGCGCTGTTTGATGAATTCCGCACAAAAATAAAAGCGCATTTGTTGGAACAACGGTCTTCATCCTCGCAGCCCTGAAAGAAGGGGCTTTATGATACTGCGCTCCATGCTGAGCGTGGAGCGGGAGCGGGTGGCCCCGAGTGCAAGATGAATTATCCACCTATCGAGATATCTGATTAAATTAGACCACTACAGCCGTATTGGTTTAATGCAGAACTATCCTGGCGCTTACGATAGACGTATCTGCTTGGTTTAGAACTATCCTGGCGCTACGATAGACGTATCTGCTTGGTTTAGAACCACCCCGGCGCTACGCGCCACCCCTCCGCAGAGGGGAATTTTCTTACTTCTTGGAAATGGTTGTGCTGCACAATTCGCTTCGCGGGTGACATCAGTCCCCTCCAAGGGCGATGATAATTCCCCTCTGCGGAGGGGTGGCAGGCGAAGCCTGACGGGGTGGTGCTCAAGTTCCTTACTCCACCGTAATCAACGCCACCCCTTCTGTCACTTGATCACCCACGTTATAGAACACTTCTTCCACTTTGCCGTCCTCGGGGGCGGTGATGGTGTGTTCCATTTTCATGGCTTCCATCACCAGCAGGGCCTGGCCTTTGGTCACGGTATCGCCTGCCTGCACCA
>Ga0172382_10013094_pt1 | contig 10724 bp, 7 predicted proteins | sample Leawel138RmetaG_FD_122245 | JGI IMG/M metagenome (GOLD analysis project Ga0172382, IMG submission 122245) | Leachate microbial communities from a municipal landfill in Southern Ontario, Canada - Leachate well 138R metaG | ecosystem: Engineered > Solid waste > Landfill > Unclassified | place...
GAAGGCGAAGGCCAGCCCGAGGACGAAGGCCCCGAAGGCCGAGCCGCCGCGGTCGCCGGCGTCGAGCCGGGCCTCGCGGTCCATGAAACCGAGCCGGAACACGCCCACGAAATGGGCCCCGAACACCATCACCACGATGCCCGCGACAAGGTTCAGGGTCGCCAGATGCGGCAGGATCAGCCGCCCCAGCGCCGAGGCCGCCATGCCCAGCAGCAAAAACACCACCGACAGGCCGAGCACGAAGGCCAGCGCGGTGCGCAGGACCCGGCGGCGGGTGGCGCCGGCGCTCTCCATCTCGGCCATCGAGACCCCGCCCATATAGGCCAGATAGGGCGGCACCACCGGCAGGACGCAGGGGCTCAGGAACGACAGCAGCCCCGCGGTCAGCGCGATCAGCAGCGCCGGGATCAGGGTCGCGTCCATGAACATCTGGGTCGAGAGCATGAAGCCTCCCTCCTCTGCCGCCGAGGCGGTGCCGTCATCGTCCGGGCCCTAGCACGGCCCTGCCCCGATGTCCCGCCAAGATCACGCGAGCGGGCCCCGGTCAGGCGGCGAGCGCCTCGAGCCGGGTGCCGGGGAAGCGGGCCAGCATCGCGTCGATACCGGCCCGGTCCCGGAGCGCGCAGGCGGCGGTCGAGAGCGCATCGGCCAGCGCGGCGCTGCCGGCGCTGATCGAGACCGAGCGCCAGCGCGCCGGCACCGGCCCGCCGCTGCGCGGATCGAGGATATGGCCCAGCCGCCCGGTCTGATCGAAAGTGGTCCCCAGCGGCGCCGAGGTGGCAAGCGCGCGGTCGGCGAGGGTGATCCGGGGCCCGGATTCCAGCGCCACCGGCCAGCCGCCGCCGGCGGGCGCACCGCCCAGGGCGCGCATCTCGCCGGTGTCGATGAAGATCCCGGTCAGTCCCTCCTCGGCCAGCAGCGCCGCCACGCGGTCGGCGACATAGCCCTGCGCCACGCCGTTCAGGGTCAGCGCCATGCCGGGGGCGAGGGTGATGCGGCCGGCGTCGAGCGCCACCCCCTCCCAGCCGCGCGGCACCGCGGCGATATCCGCGGGCGCCGGTTCGCGCCCGGCAGTCACCGCCTCGGCCCAGAGCGTCCAGAGCGGCTGCACCGTGGGGTCGAAAGTGCCGCCGCTGGCACCATGGACCGCGCCGGCGGTGGCGAGGCAGTCGAGCAGCTCGAACGGCGGCGCCTCCAGCCCTCCGTCGCGGTTCAGCCGCACCAGCGCGCTGTCGGGGCGGTAGAGGCTGAACACCGCGTCCAGCCGCTCGATCTCGGCCTGCACCCGGGCGGCGATCGCCGCGGCCCGGGGATGGTCGAGCCGGATCGAGGCACTGGCGCCGAGCGCCTGCCCGGTGCGAACAAGTTGGACCGTGCCGGCCCGGGCTGCGGCGGGCAGCGCCGCGACCACGGCGGAAACGGCGATGAAGCGGCGGCGGGTGAGGGTCATCTGGCCTCCTCCTCGATGGTCTGTGACAGGGCGCGCAGGCGGGCGGCGAAGTCGGATTCGTCGGCCGCGTCGATGCTGACGGCGGGGGCGAGCACCATGTCGTCGGGGATCTCGGCCAGCCGCAGCACCGCGCCGCCCTCGGCCGCGGCCAGCGCCTGCGCATCGGACTCGAGGCCGAAGGGGATGGTCTCGGGCAGGCCCATGCCGCCCTCGCGCGCGGTGCCGATGACATAGAAGGCATCGGCGGCGGTGATCCAGTTGCCGTCGCCGGGCTGATCCCATGTCGCGCCGGCGCGGCCCATGTCGTTGACATAGATCGCCGCGATCGGCGCGGTCTGCTCGGGGGCGCGGGCATAGGCGATGGCGTCGCGCACCTGGCTGAAGAACAGCGGCGCGGGCGCGCCCTCGAGATGCACCTGCGCCTTGGGGCCCGGATGCTCGAGCAGGTTCATCTGGCAGTAATGGCCCAGGGTCTCGGCGGTCATGTCGAGCGGCGCGGTGTTCTGCGCCGCCTTCTCCTTGCAGGCCGAGAGCGGCAGCGCCAGCGCGGCGGCGAGCGCGAGCAGGAGGAGCGGGCGGGCGGTCATGGGGTCACTCGCTTCAATGCGGCCCAGGCGAGGGCCAGGGTGATCAGCGGCCATATGGCGACCGAGAGCGCCGATTTCCACAGCGCGATCGAGGCGGCGGCGGCGCCCATGCCGCTGGCCGCGCCGACCGCACCCGAGGCGGCGAGGTTGAAGAGCCGGAACGCATCGGCGGGGTTCGCCAGCAGCGCCACCGGCAGCACATGGGTGGTGAGCGCGCCGCCGGCATCGGCGACCACCATCGCCAGCAGCCCCAGGTCGTAGAGCACCACGAACAGCAGCCACAGCCCGATGGCGAGCCCGGCCGCCCCCGAGGGCCGGCGCGACAGTGCCGAGAGCGCATAGGCCGCGCCGAGGAAGGTGGCGCCGAGCAGGATCGAGCTCCAGCCGAGCCGCACCAGCGCCGCCACCCCGGCGCCGGCGCGCGGATCGGTGGCCAGCGCCGCCACCCCGGCGGCGCCGTAGCCCAGCACCACCGCCAGCGTCAGGATCGCGAGATGGGCCGCGAACTTGCCGATCAGGATTTCCAGCCGTGAGACCGGATAGGTCAGCAGCAGCGGCAGGGTGCCGCGCTCGACCTCGCCGGCCACGGCGTCGAAGCCGATCAGCAGCGCCAGCAGCGGCAGCAGGTAGATGGCCAGCGAGGTGAGCGAGGCCACGATCACCGACAGCCGGTCCACGCCGACATCGCCGGTGGGCGCGGCCCCGGCCGCCGCCAGCACCAGCGAGAACACCACCATGAGCGCGACCGCGATCACCACCCAGCGGTTGCGCAGCGCGATCCGGAACTCGGCCCCGGCGGTGGCGAGGATGGCGTTCATTGCCCGTCCCTCCGGCTGAAATGGGAATAGATGTCCTCGAGGCTGGGCGGGATCACGTCGAGATCGGCGACCGCCGCCCCCAGCCCGGTGATGCGGGCGAGCAGCGCAAGCTTTTCGTCCTGCGCGCAGGTCAGGCGCAGGATGCCGTCGGGGCCGGGGGTTGCGGCCAGCGCGGCGGCCAGCGCGTCCGCCTGCCCCGCGGCCGGCGTCACCAGAAACTGCACCGGCAGCGCCGCCGCGTGGCGCAGCTCGGGCAGGCTGCCCTGCATCACCAGCCGGCCGCGCGACAGGATCAGGATGCGGTCGGTGCGGGCCTCGACCTCGGTCAGGGCGTGGGACGACAGCAGCACCGAGGCCCCCTCGGCGGCGAGATCGTCGAGCAGCGCGTAGAAATCGCGCCGCGACACCGGATCGAGGCCGGATGTGGGTTCGTCCAGCACCAGCAGCCGCGGCCTGCCGATCAGCGCCTGCGCAAGGCCGACCCGCTGGCGCATGCCCTTGGAATAGGTGCCGATCCGGCGCCTCGCGGCATCGTGCAGGCCGACGCGGGCCAGCAGGTCGCGCGCCTGTGCGGGGCTCTCGCCGCGCAGGGACAGGAACAGGCGGAGCTGTTCCTCGCCGGTCAGGGCCGGGTGAAAGGCCGCGTTTTCCGGCAGATAGGCCACCTGCGCGCGCGCCGCGGCCGAGCCGGGGGCGGCGCCGCAGACCGTCACCTCGCCCTCGGTCGGGGGGATCAGGCCGAGGATGATCTTCATCATCGTCGACTTGCCGGCACCGTTATGGCCCAGCAGCGCCACCCGCTGCCCGGCCTGCACCTGAAGCGAGACCTGCGACAGCGCCTCGACGGCACCGAAGCGCCTAGTCAGCCATGAGATCGTCAATGTCGCGGTCATCTGTCTGCCTTCGGTCCCAGCGCCCGGCGGCTTCGGCCTCCATGGCCGCAAGCCCGGGCGGGACGGGAATGGTGATGGCCTGCATCAGCGGATGCGAATCGCGCACGCCGCCGGGCAGGGTTGCGGGAAAGTCGCGCTGGCTCCAGCGGATCAGCTGCACGGCCGGAGAGCCGATCAGCAGCGCCGCCGCCGGTTGCGACCAGAGGATCTGGTCCATGAGATCGTTGGGCCGGTAGATGCCGTCGCCGATCCCGTCGCCGTTCAGATCAAACGCCGCATTGTCGGACCAGTAGTTGCCGCGGCCCTCGTGGCTCCACTCCATCATGCGGGTGCCGACATATTTCACCTGCTCGCGGTTGCCGAGGAAGGCGTTGCCGGTCAGCACGTTGCGTTCCGAACCTGCGGTATAGTGGATGCCGATGTCGCAGCCCTCGAAACGGTTGTTCCAGATCAGGTTCAGGCTGGCGTTGTAGATGAACAGGCATTTCGCGGTGCCGCCGCGCACCAGGTTGCCGCTGATATCGGCATTGTTGGCATAGTTGAGCGCGAGCCCGTGGTCGCGGTCGCCGAGGCTGAGATTGTCCGCCACCACCGCGCGGTTCGAGTTCATGATCGCAAAGCCGAGATGGTTGCCGATCGAGACGTTGCCCGACACTTCGGTGTTGCGGGTATACATGAAATGCACGGCAAAGCGCAGGTCGCGGAACAGGTTGTCGCGATAGATGCTGTCGCTCGAGGCGTTCGAGAAGATGCCGTCGCGCCCGTAGCGGATGGTATTGCCCTCGACCAGCGCCCCGGGGCTGTTCCAGATGTAGATGCCGTTGCCGCGCTCGTTCATGTGCAGCACCCGGGTGCCGATCACCTCGTTGCCGGTCACATGGGCGTCGCGGCCGCCGTGGACGTCGATCCCGTGCATGTTCTCGAGGAGCAGCAGCCCCTCGACCACGGCGCGGTCGGCGCCGCGCAGGATCTTGACCCCGGCATCGAGATCCTCGTTGCGGTGCCCCGAGCCGGTGACGGTAAAGCCCGTGAGGGTCACGTCCGGCGCGTCGATGGTGATGACGGTGCCCTGCCCCAGCCCGTCGACCCGCGCCTCGCGGCTGCCGGCGATGGTCAGGGGCCGGTCGATGCGGATCGCGCCGGCATGGATTCCGTCCTCGAGGGTCAGCACATCGCCGGGGCTGGCCCCGGCGATGGCTTCGGCAAGGCAGCCCTCGCAGGGCGCGACCGCCCGTTCCGCGCCGAGGGCGGGAAGCGCGGTCGCGACCAGGAATGCGAGGGCCAGCCGGATCATCGCCTAGGCCTTCGGACGCACGAACATGCGGCCGCGCATCTCCATGTGGAGCGCGTGGCAGAACCACTGGCAGTAATACCAGTAGACGCCCGGATTGGCGGCCACGAAGGTGACCGACGAGGTCTGCTGCGGCCCGATCTCCATCGCCACGCCGTGGTTGCCCAGGGTGAAGCCATGGGTCAGGTCGTCGATCTCGTCGAGATTGGTGATGATGACCGTGACCTCGTCGCCCTCGTTCACCTCGAACTCGGTGAGCGAGAAGTTGGGCGCCTCGGAGGACATGTAGACCCGCACCTTGGTCGGATCGTCGGGGTCGCGGACGATGTCCTCGCACCAGTCATCGATGTCGATGCCGTCCTTTTCGGCCTGGGCGCGGGTCTCGGCCCACATCCGGTCGTCGCGGTCCCAGACCGACTTGATGATCGGCGCCATGATCGCGGGATCGACCGAGATCGCGTCGTGCGGCTCGGCGAAGGTCGGGCCATCGTGGACCAGCACCATCCTGTCGCCCGAGATGTCGATCAGCTGGTCGTTCTCGGCCTTGAGCGGACCCACGTTCAGGAAGCGGTCCTTCGAGAACTTGCACAGGCACACGAGCCAGTCGTTCCTGGCGTCGAGCGTCTCGCCCATCGTGGTCTTGAGGTGGCCGGGCTGGTAGTGGACGTCGATCTTGTCCTTGATCGGGTCCACATCCTCGCCGTTGTAGGCGCGGATCGCGTCCTCGATGTTCCACTTGGCCACCTGGCTGTCGAGGAACAGCGAGGTATAGGCATTGCCGCGCCCGTCGAACGCGGTGTGCAGGGGCCCGAGGCCCAGCTCGGGTTCCGCGACCACGCAGGAGCGCAGGTCGACCTCGGCCTCGGGCTGCGCGAACAGCGCGTCGAACCGGGTCACGTCAAGGACGGTGACGGTCGGCGACAGCTTGCCCGCGATGCACAGATGCTTGCGGTCCGGGGCCATGTTGCAGCCATGCGGGTTGTTGGCGATCGGGACGTAGCGGGTGAAGTTGCTTTTCGCCTCCTTGCGGCCGTCGACGATCTTGCAGCCGTTGAGCTCCTGATACTCGCCCGCCGCGATGGCGCGCTCGATCTCGGCGAGGTTGAAGATCACCACATGGTCCATCTCGGCCTCGGTCATGTCCTCGAGGGTCATGCCCATTTCCGAGTTGTAGGAGGTCGAGAACGCCCATTTGCCCTCGTAGTCGGCATCGGTGTTGTCGAGGTTGCCGCTCACCAGCACCTGCCAGGCGACCTGCATCTCGTCGGCATCGACCGCCGTGAACACGTTCACATAGGTCGAGACGTCATCCATGGTGCTGCCGTCGTTGACCAGCGGCGCCTCGTCCTCGCCGTTGGCGAAGATGTAGTTGGTGCGCGGGAACTTCTGCGGCCGCATCCCGTGAATCGCCTTGGCGTTCGGGATCTCGAGGATGGCATCGGTCTTCATCACGTCGCAGCGCACCCGGGCCACGCGGGTGTTGGCCTTGTCCTGCATGAACAGGAACCGGCCGTCATACTTGCCCTCGGTGTAGGACATGTGGACGTGGTGCAGGTCGCCCTGGTCGTGGCGCTTCTTGCCGTTGGCCTCGAGCAGCTTCTTCGTCGCCTCGGTGGTGGTGCGGTCGATGATGCGGATCGACTCGTTGGTCTGGCCCCAGCCGGTGGCCGAGCAGCGGTTGAACACCGGCACCCGCATCAGCTCGCGCATCGAGGGGATGCCGAGAATGCGCATCTCGCCGGTCTGGCCCGAGGACCAGAAGCCGTAATAATCGTCGAGCTGGCCGGGGGCGATGTTGATCTCGGCCACACCCTGCGCGGCCGCCGGGGTGCCGGCGGCGATCGCGGCGGCGGCGCCGGCACCGACGGCCGCGGGGCCGAGGGCCATCCGGCCGCCCACCGCACCGGCGATGGCCGCGCCGCCCGCGGTCGCGCCCAGAAGCGCGCGGCGGCTCAGTCCTCTTCTGTTTTCGGTATCCATGAAACCGTCTCCTTTTTTCAAACGGTCGTTACACGGGAAGCATTGGGATGGCCGGCAGGCGGCCGTCCCAGATCGGGCGGGGCGCCGGCCGCAGCGGCCTTGGCGCGACGCTTCACCTGCCTGATGACGACGGGGCAGCGATCTTCCGACTGGTAGAGCACCTGGCAATGCAGGCAGTTCACGCATTCGTTCGGGTTGATCTCGCCGGTCGGGTGGATCGCCTGCACCGGGCATTCGTTGGCGCAGGTCTGACAGGGGTTGCCGCATTCGTGGTAACGCTTGAGCCAGTCGAACATCCGCATCCGGGCCGGGATGGCGAGGCCGGCGCCCAGCGGGCACAGGTAGCGGCAGTAGAAGCGTTCCACGAACAGGCCCGCGATCAGCAGCGCCGCGACATAGGCCACGAAGGGCCAGGCGCGCGCGAACTTGAGGATGATCGCGGTCTTGAAGGGCTCGACCTCGGCCAGCTGCTCGGCCTGACCGAGGCTGACCAGCGAGACCCCGAACAGGCCGAGGAAGATCATGTATTTGATCGGCCACAGCCTTTCGTGCAGGCCCCAGGGCAGGGTCCATTGCGGCACCCGCAGCTTGCGGGCGATCTGGTTGGTCAGCTCCTGCAGGGCGCCGAACGGGCACAGCCAGCCGCAATAGGCGCCGCGCCCCCAGAAGATCAGCGCCGCCGCGACCGCGAACCACAGGATGAAGGTCAGCGGGTCGAGCAGGAACGCCTGCCACGAGAAGCCGGTGATGAGCGAGTTGAACAGCGCGAGGATGTTCACCACCGAAAGCTGCGCGTTGAAATACCAGCCCAGCACCACCAGCGTGACGGTGAGATAGGCCATGCGGAAGATGTAGAACTTCCTTTCGTTGCGGGTGGCGAACATCTGGAAGAAGAACGTGGCCGTCAGCACCGCGAGCATGGCGCCGAGAATGGCGATCTTGAGCTTGGAGTCCTGCCAGATGCGCTTCCACAGCGCGGCCTGGGCGGCGGCCTCGTCGCTGCTGATGCCGCCGGCCTGCGCGATCTCGGGGGTCGCGGCCGGGGCCGGCGTGGCGACCGGGCGCAGGTATTGCGACGGCAGTTGATAGCCGAGGTCGAAGGTCTGGAACGCCTTGTCCACCGGCCCGACCGCGCGCTGCACCAGCAGTTGCAGGCGGAAGGGTTTCGCCGGATCGAAGCCGGAATCGGCCGGGATGCGGAACAGGTCCATCTCGGTGAACTCGGGCGCGCCCGCGGCGCCGACGGCACCGAGGCGGCGGTGGTCGCGGTCGTGGAAGCGCACCGAGATATCGTCCTGGATCAGCACGATGCGGTCGAAGATGCCGCCGCGCACATAGCCCGAGCCCTTGAAGCTGTAGAGGCCGCGCGCCATCACCGCGATCGCCTGGTCGCCCTCGTCCAGCCAGCCCTCGATATTGGCGGCATCGCCGGGCAGCAGCAGCGCGTTGCCGATGGCGGGCACCGAGACCAGGCCCAGATACATGTCGATGAAACCGGTGTCGGGCGCCTCCTCGAGCGGGCGCGTGGCGGCGCGGGGGTCGGGGTTGCGCTCGAAGGCGGCATTCACCTGCCCCACGTCCAGCGACATGCGCCGGATCGTGCCGTCGCCCTCCATCGTGAACCAGTCGCTGTCGATCACGGCCTCGGGGTCGATCTCGTATTGCGGGCCGGTCGGCGCGGCTTCGGGTTCCAGCCCGCCGAGGCCGAGGCTGCGCGCCACCCGGATCCCCGAGCGGATGATCGAATCGTCGATCACCATCACCGTGACCGTGGCGCCCGAGATGATCTCGACGTCATGGCTGGTGCCGCCCGAGCCCGCCTCGGCCACGAGGTCGAGGCCGGCATAGCTTTCCACCAGGTTGCGCACCCGCGATTCGGGAATGCCGATCAGGACGATCGGCTCGGAATGCTGGACCAGCCGCACCCCGGCCACCACCCCGTCGGGATCGACCGCGACCAGGGTATGAATGGGCTTGCCGGAATAGCCGGTGGTGCCGACGAAATCCGAGGTGATGAAGGCCCAGGCCACGGTCTCGCCCCGGCGCAGCACCGGGGCCACGGCGATATCGTCGCGGACCGGCCCGAACCCGTCGGCGCCCGGCACCAGGTCCCCGGCCTCCTGCGCGGGCAGGAGCTGCGACAGCACGCTCTGCGCGGCAGCCGGCAGGGCGAGCGGCAGGGCGAGCATCATGGCAAGGACGAGGGACAGGAGCAGGCGAACAGGCTTCATGCGGGTCTCCGCTGGTCGGGGGCCGGTGGCCGTGAGGGGGCCAGAATGGGGCCGGCTTCGCCCCCCCGATAGGCGGTAAGCGGGCCGGCGACTTTGACCGGCATCAAACCGCCGGGAGTTTTCTGCATCGCGGCATCGGGGGCGCGGGGCGGGGAATCAGGGGCCAGGTCCGGGGCAAGTGGTGGCGCAGATGCAGGAATTATAGGGGATATTCGTTTAGACTTCGTTGATTCCGCACGCATTGCGCCGGCCGGGATGCCACAAATCCCGCGCTGCGGCAGGATGCCGCAGGCGCGCGATCCGCCGGCCGCCGATGCCGCGCCGCAGAATCACCCCGCCCCCGGCGACCCGATGCCGTTTGCGCGAGGCGGCGGCGGCGCGCATTGTCTCACCCTGCGGCGGGCCCTATGGTCGCCGGACCCTGATCCCGACGACCCGGACCGATGCCTGCCCCCAGACGACATGCCGCCCTCGCGACCGTGCTGGCCCTTGCCGGCGCCCTGCCGGCCGTGGCCGCGATCGACGCCGGCGCCTATCTCTCGGCCCGGGCGGCGCTCCAGGCCGGCGATTTCGCCGCGGCCTCGCCGTTCCTGCTCGATGCCATCGCCGGCGATCCCGAAAATCCGAACATCCTCGAATCGGCGATCATGGCCCAGCTCGGCCGGGGCGAGTTCGCGCGCGCCGAACCCGTCGCCCGGATGATGGAGGAGACCGGCGCCCGCTCGGCCCGGGCCGCGATGGTGCTGCTCGCCGCCGAGGTGCGCGCCGGGGCCTGGAACGAGGTCCTTGCTGCCTTCGATGCCGGGCGGCGGATCAGCCCGCTTGCCGATGCGCTGAGCCGCGGCTGGGCACTGATGGGCGCGGGCGACGTGCAGGGCGCGCTTGCCGCGTTCGACGACATGGCCCGCACCCCGGGGATGCGGGCCTTCGCCGCCCAGCACAAGGCGCTGGCGCTGGCGCTGGCCGGCGATTTCGAGGGTGCCGAGGCGATCCTGTCGCTTCCCCCCGGGGAAGGGCCGGTGCCCTCGCAGGCGGTGATCGCCGCCCGGGCCGAGGTGCTCTCGCAGCTCGGGCGCGGTGCCGAGGCCGCGGCGCTGCTCGACCGCGCGCTCGGGCAGGTCGATGACCCGGTGCTGGCGGCGCTGCGCGCGCGCCTTGCCGCCGGCGACTCCCTGCCCTTCTCGCAGCCGCGCGATGCCGCCGGCGGCATGGCCGAGGCCTGGTTCACCATCGCCGGCACGCTGGCGGGCGGCGGCAGCGATCTCGACGCGCTGCTTCATGCCCGCATCGCGCTGGCGATCGACCCCGGCCATGTCGATGCGCTGTTCCTCGTGGCCCAGCTTCTGGGCCGGATGGAGCAATACGACGCCGCCCGCGACGCCTATGCCGCGGTGCCGGCCGATCATCCGCTCCATGCGATGGCCGAGCTCGGCCGCGCCGACAGCCTGCGCCGTGCAGGCGAGGGCGAGGCGGC
>Ga0172382_10013095_pt1 | contig 10723 bp, 4 predicted proteins | sample Leawel138RmetaG_FD_122245 | JGI IMG/M metagenome (GOLD analysis project Ga0172382, IMG submission 122245) | Leachate microbial communities from a municipal landfill in Southern Ontario, Canada - Leachate well 138R metaG | ecosystem: Engineered > Solid waste > Landfill > Unclassified | place...
GCCAATAACGACCTCTGCGAGGTCAGTCTGATGCTTTCCTCCGATGGTGGAGACAGCTTCGATTATGTTCCCAATCCTGACAACTTAAGTGGCGATATTGGGGAAAACATTACCCCGGGCGTTGGAAAAAGCATTGTTTGGGACGCTGATGCGGAAGATATCGATTTTGACGACAGTCAATATGTTTTTCGCTTTGTCGTAGAAGATGGAGTTTACCCTCCACCTGAAAATTTTGTATTTGTTGAAGGCGGTACTATTTATCCTGCCTCAGGTCACTACACAGATGGTTTGACCGTGGGCGATTTCTACATTGATAAACATGAACTTACCCAAGCTGAATATGAAGCGGTGATGGGATACAATCCCTCTCGTTTTGGCAGCAATCTCAATCATCCTGTGGAGGAAGTTACATGGTTCAAAGCCATTGAATATTGCAACCGTCGCAGTATTCAGGAAGGCTTGCTTCCCTGCTACAGCTATCTGGATTATGGCAGCAATCCGGACCATTGGCCGTCTGGTTGGAATGATTATTATGAAAACCATATTAACGTCAGCTGTGACTGGAACGCCGTCGGTTATCGACTGCCTTCTGAAGCGGAGTGGGAATATGCCGCCCGGGGTGGATTGCAGACACATGGTTATACCTACAGCGGTAGCAACACCATAGACGAAGCTGCTTGGTATTATTATAATTCTAGCAGTTCCACTCATCAGGTTGGCACAAAATCTCCCAATGAGCTTGGGATTTACGATATGAGCGGAAATGTTCGGGAATGGTGCTGGGATGTTGACGACGGTTCCTACCGTGCAAGTCGCGGTGGCTGTTGGTACAGCGATGCCAGCTACTGCACTGTTTCACGTTTGTACTACAGCGATGCCGCATACTATGGCTTAGGCCATGCCGGTTTCCGCATTTGCAGGAACCAGTAGGAGCACCGGATTATCCGGTCGTAGATGCCAGATTCATCTGGTACAGGAACTTACGCGATGTTTTTGTCGTGTATTTTGAGCCGGATGAATCCGGCGGTCCGACCAGTTAAAACTGGTGCTCCAACTGGTGTTCCAGCGAGGCTGAAACTGGCGGTCCGACTGGTGTTCCGGCGGTTTGAACCAGTGTTACAGACGGTATAATAAAAGAAAGATGCAATACAAAGTGTACTACAAACGCAAGCTGCCTCATTTTCAGCCCAAGCGTGGTGTTTTCTTCATCACGCTGCGGCTGGCGTTCCAATTGCCGGTCAAGTTTTTAAGCGCCCTGAACCAATATCGGGCATCGCTGCAAAAAACCTTGACCGGCTCCGAGGACGCGGCTTCCGGCAAAGATGTGATTATGAAAAAATCTTTTGCCTACGAGGATGAGCTCTATAATCGATGCGAGAGCGAAGTTGATATTTCCCAGGCTCCGGCTGCAGATATAATCATGGAAAAACTGCTGTTGATGCAGGAGGATTATTTTTATCTGTACGCTTTCACGATTATGCCAAATCATCTGCATCTGTTGATTCAGCCTTCACAGCGGGAGGGGATTCCCGTTTCCACCTCTGAAATAATCAAAAATTTCAAGGGCAGCAGCGCCATAAAGATAAATCAAGCGTTAGGCAGGCAGGGTCAGTTGTGGAACAGGGAATATTTTGATCGCTGGATTCGTGACCAACAGGAATTGGTGAATGTGATCCAGTATATCAGGAACAACCCGGTACAGGCAAAGCTGGTGACGGATGCCCGGGATTGGCAGTGGACCTGGCTGAATCCCGAACTTTGGCAGGAGGATTGAGCGCAGAAGGGAGCACCGGATTTATCCGGTCGTAGGTGCCAGATTCATCTGGCACAGTGAGTTGTGCGGTGTTTTTGTCGTGTATTTTGAGCCGGATGAATCCGGCGGTCCGACCGGTTGAAACCGGTGTTCCGGTGTGGCTGAAACCGGTGTTCCGGCGTGGTTGAAATCGGTGTTCCAGTCGCTTGATACTGGTGTTCTGGTCGCTTAAAACCGTTGTTCCGGCTGGTTTATATTGGCGTAAAAAACCTGGCGCAGGGCTTTGATGTGTTTTTTCACCACGCGGTCGCGCTGGCGTTTTCCGGGATGGACGACGCTGATTCCCTCCGGGCTGATGCCTCCGATTTCCACCAGGAAGGCCTGGGTGTCGTGGATATGGAAAAAGTAGTTTCGCGCTGTTCCCATGCGGGTTCCGGGTTTGGGGCTCAGTTCATAGCTGCCGCGTTCAAAGTCCTTTGGCACGGCGGCGGCATATTGCCCGGCAAAATCCTTCAGTTGCTCGTAAAGCTCTTGCTGGCGGGGGTTTTCGGCGTCCAGTGCGGGCAGGAAAACCTTTTCGTTCAGGGTTCCCGCGGGTGAGCTGTGATAGAAAATGGCATGGTCGAATTTGTGTTTGTGAGCCAGCAGGGTGATGGCGAGGATTTCGCGTTCGGAGGCGGGTTCGCTGCCCTTGTAGTTTTGGTGGCTGGGCGCATAGACTGGAAATTGGTCCCAGAAAACGGGATAGTTGCGGTTCAAATCCACCCCGTCTTCGGCGAGGTCCAATCTGCCATTTTCATTTGTGTCGCGCGTGTTTTTGCGTTGGTTGGGACTGAGACCCGCACTGGTGACACGGTGTCCTTCCGGATTCAGGGTGGGCACAATCCAGAAACGCCAGTTATCCAAAATGGCGTCGATTTTTTTGTCGGAGCGGTTTTTGGTGGCGAGATATTGCGCCCAATCCAGCACCACCTCCACACCCAAAACTTCGTTGCCATGATGCTGGCCAATCAGCAGCACATTTTTGGGGGCGTGGGGGCGTCCGATATCCAGACAGTAGATGGGCAGATTTTCGCTGCCGCTGAAGCCAATCACGTTCAGGCGAACGAGGGCGCGGTTTTTCTCCATGATACGGTTCAGGCGCGCGAACATATCATCCGCGGATTGATAGCCCCGGCTCAGGGGAAAAACATTGCCCTGGGACGCGGCGCAGGCAAAGCTGGCCAGCATTCCCAAAAGCAGGCCCAAGCGCAAAAACAGTTTCATCTTCATGGGTGCCATAATCTTGGGAAGCGGTTGGGCGTCAATGATTTTGCAGCGGGCGGGCATCAAAATCTGAGGGGACAGGGTTTTGGCTCAGATAGTGCTTGACAAAACCGAGCCTTTGGGTTTAATTGTTTTTTACAAAAGGAATATGACCATAATGTGTTCACAAACCAAACACTTAAGCTGCTCCGGCGGCATCAGAAACGATAAATTTAAAGCATTTGCGGGGAGCAGATGCTTTTTTTTATTTTGGAGGGTGAATGACCACCAGTGAGATTATCCGGCTTGCTCTGGATGAAGATATCGGCAGCGGAGACATCAGCACCCGCTATCTGGAACTGGAGCCGAAGGCGGAAACCGCTTTCATGATTGCCAAAGCCAGCGGGGTTTTGGCAGGTTTGGAGATCGCCAAAGAGGTGTTTCAAACCGTGGATAAAAACCTGAAGATTACGCTCTACAGCCGTGATGGTGACAGGGTTGAAGCCGGTGACGAGATTTTGCGCGTGGAGGGAAATCCCGCTTCCATCCTGCAGGGCGAACGCGTGGCTTTGAACTTTTTACAGCGCCTGAGCGGGATTGCCAGCCTCACCCGGCTGATGGTGAACGAGCTTGAGGGCACAAAAGCCCGGCTTTTGGATACACGCAAAACCACACCGCTGATGCGTGGGCTGGAAAAATATGCCGTGCGCGTTGGTGGCGGTTTCAACCACCGTTTCGGGCTTTTCGACATGGTGATGCTGAAGGAAAACCACATCCGCGCCTGCGGCGGCATCAGCGAAGCGGTTCACAGGGTTCAAAAACACAACACCGCCCACAAGGTGGAGGTGGAGGTTACAAACATCCTGGAACTGGAAGAGGCGGTGGAAGCCGGTGTGGATCGTGTGATGCTGGATAATATGGAGCTTCCGGAGATTCGCGCCTGCGTGAAGCGCTTTGGAAAAAAGGTGGAGCTGGAAGTTTCCGGAGGGGTAACGCTTTCCACCATCAAAAAAATCGCCCGCACAGGGGTGCATTTTATCTCCAGCGGGGCGATGACCCATTCATATAAATCGCTGGATATCAGTTTACTATTTAAGGAGTGACGATGGAAGAACAACTTCGCACCCTGGCCAAAATGCAGAGACTTGACGACCAGATTGGTTCCCTCAGGCTTTTGCAAGAGGAACTGCCCCAGGAACTTAACGATATCATCGAGCGCGTGGACGAAGCCACGGCAAACCTGTTGGGAAGCGAAACCATCAGGGCGGATATCGCAAAACAGCAACGCGCCGTCGAAGGCGACATCAAACAACATCAGGAAACCATCAAAAAATACAGCGGCCAGCTTTCTGAGATCAAAACAAACAAGGAATATAAAGCCTTGAACAGCGAGATTGCCTACCTGAACGAAAAGATTGCCGAACTGGAAGGCCTGGAATTGGAACTGATGGACAAGGAAGCCGAAGCCCGCAGAAAGGTTGAGGAAGACAAAAAAGCACTGGAAGCCGCTGAAAACGTGAAACGCGAACGCGAAGGCGAACTGCGTAAAAAAATTGAATCCCTGGAAGTGGAAATCGAAAAGCTGCGCGCCGGCCGCACTGAACTGGCAAAAACCCTGCCCCAGAATCTGGTTCGCCAATACGCGAACATGATTAAAAACAAGGGCAACAGCGCGGTGGTTTTTTCCCGCAATGGAGCCTGTGGAGGATGTGGATTCGTGATTCGTCCGCAGATACGCATCGAGCTGGAACTTCGCAACAAAATAAACTTTTGTGAAAGCTGTGGCCGCATCCTGATGGGGAAATTCGATGATATTTAAATATACATAACCACCTGTGGTTCATAGAGTTTAGGCAAATTGCCCGAGGCTTTGGCTCAGATATTGCTTGACAAAAAAGCAGTATATTGACATTTAATCTGAATGGGATGTCGAGTCTCTTATAGTGTGAATCTTATGATAAGTTGCATCGTTTTTGGATGCGTATTGAGTTTTATTAATGTCAAAACCAAATGGGGAAATCGCGTGAGCATGTTTCCCAACAAGGGCCTTCGGCCGTAAAAATAAACATAACCAAAAGAAGGGAAAGGAGTTATCCTATGAAACGAACCCTTATTTTCGCGCTGCTTCTGGTCTTGGGGATCAGTTTTTGCAGCAACGTTTTTGCGCAAGCGGTCCCCGTGACCATCGGAGACGGCACGCAAACGAACAGCACCACGGGAGCCCCGGCTCCGTATGGAACCTGGTACAAGGCTTACCGCGAGCAATTCCTTGTTTTGGCAAGCGAATTCAACAACAACGGCGGTGGACCGGGAAATATCACTTCCCTGGCCTTCAACGTGAGTGCTCTCAATAATTGCACCCCCATGAACAACTTCAGGATCCGGCTCAAACACACATCCCAAACAACTTTGAGCTCGAGCTTTGAGACTGGGGACTACCAACAGGTTTTCCAGGCTGACTCGTTCATGCCCACCACGGGTTGGAACGAGCACACTTTCAGCGCTCCATTTAATTGGGATGGAAACTCGAACATTCTGGTGGACATCGTAACAGATGTTATTGCCGGTTCTTATGCGCAAAATGCCTCGGTGTTTTTCACCAGCACATCTTTCAACAGCAGCTTGCGCTTCCAGAACGACACCGCCAATGGCGACACCGGCACAACCGGCACTCCCGCCCAAAACCGTTCGAACATGATATTCACCATGCAGCAGCTTGATATGATGGACATGGTTGGCGTTGCCATCGACGGCCCCAATTCACCCAATATCAACAGCACTGTGAACTACACTGTAACCGTAAAAAGCCTTTGCCCCAGCCCGGTGAGCAACTACACCGTGAAGCTGATGAAGGCTCCCAACACCGAAATTGCCAGCCTGCCCGGTGTCAACATCAACCCCATGCAGGAACTGGATTTCACCCTGCCCTGGACGCCCAACGAAGAAGGCGGTGTCCAGCTTTTTGGCCGTGTGGAAATGACCGGCGATGAAAACCCCGCAAACAATAACACCCCGATGTTGGACGTGACCGTGATGCCCCCAGGATTGGTGGTGGTTTCCGTGGGTGATGGAACCCTGGTAAACACCACATCAGGCCCACCCACACCTTACGGAACCTACTGGCAAAACTTCCGCGAACAATATCTGATTAAAGCCAGTGAACTCAACAACCAAGGCGGCGGACCCGGTGAGATTTATGGCATTTCCTGGAATGTGGACAACTTGAACAACTGCTCCGTGATGCCAAACTATCGCATCCGCATCAAACCCACGACTCAAACCGAGCTTTCAACCACTTTTGAAGCCGGTGATTACCAGCAGGTTTTCCACGCTGCTTCATTTATGCCCGTCCATGGCTGGAACTTCCATCCCTTCAGCACTCCCTACAACTGGGATGGCGCTTCCAACCTGCTGATCGACGTGGTCTGCGACCTGGTGGGTGGCTGGACCCAAAACGCCTCCGTGTTCTATACCAATGCTGGCTTCAACAGCTCCCTTCGCTTCCATAGCGACAGCGATCCTGCAGACCAAGCCACCACCGGCACAGTCTCCACAAACAGGAGCAACCTGCGCCTGAACATGCAGCAACTGGATATGCAGGACATGGTGGGCTTGTCCGTTACCGGACCCACCACGCCTTCAGTGAACTCGACCATCTCCTATACGGTGAGGGTGAAAAACCTTTCCCCGAACCAGGTGACGAACTACACTGTGAAGCTGATGGAAGCCCCCAACACAATGATTGCAAGCACCCCCGGCACCCCCATCGGCCCGATGGAAGAGCTGGATTTTGTGTTACAGTGGACTCCTTCCACAGTTGGCTTGACCCACATTTATGGCCGCGTGGAAATGCCCGGCGATGAAAACCCCGCCAACGACAACAGCCCGCAGCTTGAAATCAACGTGATGGAATCTGGTCTCCTTGTGGTTCAACTGGGTGAAGGCACCTCTGTGAATGGTGATACAGGCTCGCCTGCTCCCTACGGAACCTGGTACAAGGCTTTCCGCGAACAGTATCTGTTTAAAGCCAGCGAAATCTACACCGCCGGCGGAGCGCCTGGACTCATCAACTCCATCGCTTTCAACGTGCAGACCGTTGGGGAATGCACTCCGATGACAAACTTCCGCCTGCGCGTGAAACACACAGAGCAGACTGCTCTCACCACCAGCTTTGAAGCCGGTGACTATGAAACAGTCTTCCAAGCAGACAACTTCCTGCCTGTCGATGGCTGGAACGTTCATACATTCACTCAGCCCTTCTTCTGGAACGGCGCGGACAACCTCATTATCGAAGCCGTGACAGATGTTTGCGCTGGCAGCTATGCCCGCAACGCTCTGGTCTATTACAGCGCCCCGGGCTTCAACAGCAGCCTGCGTTTCCAAAGTGACACCGCCAATGGCGAAACCGGTACAACAGGCACCGCTTCAGCCAACAGATCAAACGCGCGTTTCTTCATGATTGTGGAAGATATGGGCAGCATGAGCGGAACCGTCACCGCGAACGGCGCTCCCATGCCCGGAGCAACCGTCTCTGTGGATAACACTGTTTTCACTGCCACCACAGGCGCTGACGGCAACTACAGTCTTCCTTTCGTGCCGATTGGAGCCCAAACCGTAACCGCTTCCAAACACGGATATGCTGATGTGTCTCACAACGTCACCATCGTTGAAGACCAAAATACGGTTCAGGACTTTGTGTTGACCCAGCTTCCCACCGTGACCGTGACCGGCCGCATCGTTGGCAGCGACCAGCCCACTGTGGGCTTGGGCGGCTCCACCATCAGCCTCAGCGGTTATGAACCCTACGAAGCTGTCACCAACGCTCAAGGTCAGTTCTCCATCACCGGAGTCTATTCCGGACACACCTACAACTATGTTGCCGTTGCCGATGGCTATCAAAATGCCATTGGAACCGTCACAGTTGGCACCACCAACGTGAATATGGGCGACATCATCGTAAACGAAATGGCGAACCCGCCTTCCCGCGTGATTGCCACTGAAGCGGCCGACTTCTCGAACGTTTCACTCATCTGGAACCAACCCGGCGGCGGTGAAGACATCACCGAAGGCTTTGAAGGAGCCGAATTCCCGCCCGAAGGCTGGAGCCAAATCATTAATAACTACAACGAAGGCGGAGCCGGCGTGATGGCCTCCTGGTGCCATATTGGAACCGTGGCTCTGACTCCGGCGGTGCCGCCCTACAGCGGAGACTATCAAACTGGCCTCTGGTGGGATTATGACTACCAGGATGAATGGCTCATCACTCCGCAATTCACCTGCCCGCCTGCCGCGAACCTCAAATTCTGGAGCTACGTCTTCATGGGCAGCACCTATAATGACCACTATTATATAAAAGTCTCCACAGACAACGGTGACACCTGGACACCCATTTGGGATGCCAGCGACCAGCCCGGCAACGATTGGAACCATTACGACTTCCCCATCGTTGTTGATTTGGATACTTATTCCGGCCAACCCATCAAACTGGCTTGGCATGCTAACAGCGCGCCCGGCGACGGCCTCTGGTATGTTTGGTTTGTTGACGAAATTACCGTCAACAACGAAACCACAACACTCAAGTTCCCCACCAACATTCTGACCCGTGCCAGCGAATCTGGCAACAGCGCCAGAGCAAACGTGGCGGTGAATTTTGATTCCAGCCGTCCTCTCAGCCGCGATGGCAAACACGCGCCCCAGATGGCAAGCAGGATTCAAACTCCCAACGATCGCGTCCGCACCGGTTACAAGGTCTGGCGTCTGCTTCAAGGCAACGAAGGCAACGAATCCACCTGGACATCTCTCACCTCGAACGTGATCACAGACAGCACTTTTGTGGACAACGCCTGGCAGCCTCTGCCTTCCGGAGTCTACAGATATGCCGTGAAAGCCATCTATACAAACAACGTGGCTTCAATTCCTTCCTTCTCGAACGAAATCCATAAAGGCATGATGGGAACCCTCACGGGAACCGTCACCGAATTTGGAACCGACCTTCCCATCGCTGGTGCGACCGTCACCGCTGGTGAATACAGTGGCACCACCAACGCTCAGGGACAGTATTCCTTTGGCGTGTACCAGGGAACCTACAGCGTAAGCTGCTCCAAGGTTGGCTATCAAGCCGCCACCCAAGCTGGCGTGAACATCGTTGGCTTGCAGGTGACCACCCAAAACTTCGTGCTCACCGAAATCACCCTGCCTCCAGGCGCGGTGCAGGCTGCCCAAGCCAATCCCGACCTGGTGAACATCACCTGGATGGCACCGGGCGAAGGCGGTGGCGAATGGATTCACTACGACAGTGGTGATAATAGCGACAGCATTGGAACCGGCGGCGCAGCCGATTTCGACGTCGCCGTCCGCTTCCCCGCTTCCGTGATGCAGGACTATGCTGGCCAAAGCCTCTTCGCAGTGAAAGCCTGGCCCGCGCAAGCTGGCAGCTTCTCCATCCGTGCCTGGACAGGCGGAAACGCTTCCGCTCCCGGCGCCATGGTTGTGGATCAGCCTTTCACACCTGATTTGGATACCTACAACACTGTAATTCTGGATGACCCCGTTCAGATTTCCGGAACCGAAGAACTCTGGTTTGGCTATCGTTGCAACGTCACCGGTGGATATCCCGCTGGTTGCGATGATGGTCCTGCCACCAACGGTTTTGGCAATATGATGTATTTCCAGGGTGAATGGGACACACTTCTGGGAATTGCTCCAACCTTGAACTACAACTGGAACATCCAAGGCTACGTGGGCTATACTGCTCCAACTCGTGCCCCCGAAATCAGCTACGAATTCATCAAATCAACCGGTCCCGCTCTGATGAGCAAAGATGACGACAACCGTGAACACCTTGGTTACAGGGTCTGGCGTCTGCTTCAGGGACAGGAAAACAACGAATCCGCCTGGACTGAACTGACCCCTGGCGTGATTAACGCAACTGCTTGGCAGGATAGCGATTGGGGCAACGTGCCCGACGGAACCTACAAATGGTCAGTGAAAGCCATCTATACCGGCGGCGCCACCTCCGTGCCCGCGTTCTCGAACACAGTGCCCAAAATCACTCAGATCGGAACCGTGGCCGGTATCGTTCGCAACCAGCAGAACGCCCCCATCGCGGGTGCCATAGTCACTGCTGCTGATTACAGCGCCACCACAAACGCCTCCGGTGCCTACAGCATGCAGGTGGTTGCCGGAACTCACAGCGTGACCGCGACCGCCGCAGGCTATGCTCCTGCCACCCAAACCGGCGTGATTGTCGTAACCGGACAAACCACCACCGTGAACTTCCAACTGGCACCCAGCCATGAAATCCTGGTGGATGGCTTTGAAACCTACACGGATTTCGCGACCACCTTCGCTCCCTGGACCACAGTGGACGTCGATCAGAGTGGAACCTATGGTATTTCAGGCTACAGCTGGCCCGGAATCTATGATCCTGTGGCCTACCTGATCTTCAACCCGAACACAACCACTCCGCCACTCACAACCGTCGAAGCTCATGGTGGACAAAAAATGGCAGCGGCAATGGCAGCCACCACGCCTCCCAACAACGACTGGCTAATCACGCCCGTCTTGGAAAGACCTATCGAGATCTCATTCTGGGCAAAGTCTCACACCGCCCAGTATGGACTGGAAAGGTTCAAGGTTGGCGTGTCCACCACTGGCACCAACCCGGCTAACTTCACCATCATCAGCGGTACAAACTACATTCAGGCACCCGATGTTTGGACTGAA
>Ga0172382_10013098_pt1 | contig 10723 bp, 15 predicted proteins | sample Leawel138RmetaG_FD_122245 | JGI IMG/M metagenome (GOLD analysis project Ga0172382, IMG submission 122245) | Leachate microbial communities from a municipal landfill in Southern Ontario, Canada - Leachate well 138R metaG | ecosystem: Engineered > Solid waste > Landfill > Unclassified | place...
CTCTGCGTAGCTTTAAAAGAATTTTTTTTTAAAAAATTCTTTGTTTTTGGTTGATATACAATTGCATGTTTTAAAATAAAATTCAAATGTTTTTATTTTGTATTTTTTAAAAAATTCAACCATTGTAAGAGAATGTATATCAATATATTAAAATGTTTGTTTTTGGCTAAAATATTCTATTTTTATTCCAAAATATTGGCTTTTAAAACGTTATATTTTCAAATATTTTGTATGTTATTGAAATACAATTGATTTAATTTAAAATATTTTTGTTTTTTTTTGTTGGTTATTTAAATAAAAATTATATCTTTGTTATAGATTTATAAAACATTAAAACACGGTGGCAACGTATAACAGCAGCATAAAAAAATGAGTACACTCGAAATCAAAACAAAGTCAGAACGCAGACTTGAAAACGTTAAAATTTTATCCGCTTTATCTCAAACATTAAGAAACGCCAGCGACGGCGATTTTGAAACCACAAATCAATTATTAGAAAATTATTATCGTGAGGACTTGCCGGAATCTATTGTATTTAAATCATTCAACCAATGGAAGAAAGAAGGCAAAACAGTAAAAAAAGGCGAACATGGTTTTTTATTTTGGGGAAGACCTATAAATAAAAACCAAGACGAAAACACACAAGAAGAAGGATTAAAAGTAAATGAAAAATTTTTCCCTTTGTGCTATTTGTTCGCATCTCATCAAGTTACAGACAAAAATAATAATTAAAAACACGGTGGCAACGTAAAACAGCAGCATTTTATTTATGAAAAAATCAGTTTATGTGAATACTTTTTCACTTGTAAGAGAAACAACGAGTATTTATAATAAAAAATTAACAAGCAGCCATTTAGCTGCAGAATTTTGCAGAAATTTATTTAACAAAAGCATTAATATTTTTGAAATGTTTTTTTGTGTTTATTTGGATAACAGTAAAAACGTTCTTGGTTATGCGAAAATCGGGCAGGGTGGATTATCTTCTACAATCGCTGACCCTCGTTTGGTTTTTAAATATGGGATTGAGTCCTTATGTACAAGTATTATTGTTGTGCATAATCACCCCTCTGGAAATTTAAGCCCATCCGAAGCTGATATAAATCTTACACGAAATTTAAAAGAAGCAGGTGAAAAATATTTATCTATTCAGTTGACTGATGCATTAATTTTGAGCGATTCAGGATATTATTCTTTTGCAGATGAGGGCAGAATATAATAAATATAAAAGCTCCCAAAACATGGGGGCTTTTTTTTATTCGCGCCACTTTTTGTTACGCCAAAAAGTGGACAAAAAGCAGTCTTTAAAAATTGATTTTTTCTCTAAACACCAAAAATCCTTCCTAAAATCAATACCCTTAAAACGTAACTCATTGATAAATTAAAACCATTATCAATAAGTTACAGAAACAAGGCTAAAATAATTAGATTGATTTATAATAAAATAACCACATATTGAAAAATATTTACATTTTTATTTAAAAATAAATCACATATGATGTATTTTTGTATAAAAATTATTGGTATAAATAATTTAAATAAAAAATTAATTAAAACGGGGGACAGCGTATCTGAACACAAATGTTATGAAATTACACGTAAAAATCTCAACAGAGAGAATTAAATCAGCAATCGCTGAAGGCATCATCTTAAGTGATGAAATTTATTTAGATGTTAATCTTGACGAACTATCGAAAGAAGATAAAGAACTTCTTTCAAAAAGCGTTGAATACAACTCAATTGGAGGGGTCTTTTATGCTAAATATGTAAATGAATATGGGACTTTAGAAACTCTTTACAGTAAATCTGAAAAACTTGAAGGCGTTATTTCACAAATGAGAGAAAGAATGAAAATAAGGGAAGCTAAAGAAGAGAAAGAAAAGAAGGAAAAAATAATAAAAGAAGAAATTGATTCTATTCTTTCGAAAGTTGATAGCTCCCTTTGTATTAAAAGATCTTCATGCGGACTTGAATTTTCTTATGAAGAAAAAGACTTGCCTTTATCCCTAAAGAGATATTATGATTACGAATCAATTGAAGCCCTATATGATTTCGTAAAATCTCCTTTGTTTGAAGAAAAAATCAAAGAGATTGAATCTCTTTTTAAGGAATTAGAAACATCCGAAATTCAAAAGAGAGAAAAAGAAGAGGAAGGGAAAAAATTAAAAGAACAAAAAAAAGAAGAGTTGAAAAAATGGGGATTGCTCAATGGTTCTGAACTTTTAAAAGCAAGAATTGAAGAAGGTTTTAACTGGCAAGAACTTGCGAATTCCGAGTACTTTGAAAGTATTTGTCCTGAGGGATTTAACGAACATGATGAATGTGTGGATTATGATGAGTGTTGGGATTACAATAATCCAACCTTAGAACACATACAAGCTTTAAGGGAAGCAAAAAAAATTGAATTATTTTCAGATGTCTATTTACAAAAATGTAAGAAAGTTGATGATTTATCCAAAACTTTTTATTATTTTGTCGTCGGTGAATTTCCATCTTTTGATAGCACATATTCTTATATTGTCAGTAAAATGTTAGACGAAAGAACTATTTATTTTAATGAAGAATAAAAAAAATCCAACCACGCTTTTTCTTCCCCTGTTTTTTTCGAATAAGGTTTTTTGAAAGGGCGTGGTTTTTTTAATAAAAATAACATGAATAATAATCAAAAGAAAAGCAAAAATTTCGCATATTTCGATCAGGTTAATGATGCCTTAACTAGATCAATACAAGTTTTAGAGTACCTTGATGATGAGAATAAATTAAGTAAAAGGGAATTGGAAGGGCTTCATGTTTTAGAGAATTTGGATGAGTTGCTTGGCCGGATTCCTTTGCTTTACGATATCCGTGTTCCATCCCCATTAGCTGATGATTCTCCTGGTGCGATGATATGCCCGTATGCAATAACTTCTGATAGTTCGTTAGATTATATTTTCGCACAAATAAAATTTCGTATATTATTTTTTTCTGTGCCTTCATCCGAATTTGCAAAAAAAATAGGAGTTAGTCAAAACTATGTGAATCTTATGAGACGGCGATTTTATAAAGGAGAAATGACTCCGAAAACAATAAAAAAATGGGTAGAAAAGTATGAATCGTAGAGAAGTATTTGGAAACAAAATTAAAGATATTCGTGTTTTGCGTGGTTTAAGTGTGTCGGATGTGGTTGCAGGAACCGGATTAAGAGAAGGAACAATAAAAAATATCGAAGCTGGAAAATTCTCGGCAGACTTCGATATAATAGATAAAGTTGCTTTGTTTTTTGATATGGAGTTGGCATTAGTATAATAATATAGATTTTTCTATTAAACAGGCTCTAAGAGCCTGTTTTTTTTTGTCTAATTGATTTGTTTCTGTTGTTTTATTTTTGTCTAAAAATTGAACGTTATGGCAACAATAAGACGTAGAGATGTTTTAATTGACATGGAGACTAAAGAAAAAGAATCGGGAAAACCCGCTTATTTTTCCATACAATTTTATAAACAAAATGGCGAATTGGTAAGCTTACATCGTGCAAAATCTGCAGGTTTACGAGCAGATATGACTACAAATAGGTTGAGAGGCGTTCAGGCTGTTGATGCTGCCGGCAATGCAATCGGACATATTTATCCTGTTTGCATTGATAACATCCGAACTTTCAAAAATATAAAAGTAGTAATATGAGTGAAATAGTAAATAAATCCGGTGTTCCTTTGATGCGCTTAAAAGGTCGCACGCTGTTTGCTACTACAGGAGTTCCTAAAGAGACCCCTGTACCTATAAAACAAACTAAAAACAAAAATGAAGACAAATTCACATTTAACCATGTGAATTATATAAAATGGGGCGGTTCAAACTGTTTCCCGGATGAAGCAATTAAAATAATCGGTAAAACAGGAGTACTTTCTACAGGGATTAATTATCGGTGCCGTGTATGTCACGGACTTGGTGTAGTTCCAACTAAAGTGATTGGATTTGATGAAAAACTCAATGAGAAAATCGAAGTTGTCAACGATGCTGAATTACTGGAGTTTTTAAGGGGATATTCTTTCCGTAATTTTTTACTCGGTTCATTCCGCGATCTTATCAAGTTAGGGAATTGTTTTCCTTTATTGGTTCCAAACATCGAAGGGACAAAAATTTTACGTATCGATGCCATAAATGCAAGACATTGCAGAATTTCAGAAGACAAGAAAAAAATTGTTGTTTTTGGAAATTTTGAATATGCTTCAACACCGGATAACACGGCTGCTGTTTACGATGTACTTGATGAAATGGATCCGCTTCAAGATTTACGAATGAGGATGTATAAAGAAAAAAAAATAACGAAACCAATTGCATTTCCTCGTATTCGTAATTATTTTTCAAATAACGACTACTATGCCTTACCTGACTGGTGGTCAGCGCAAGAAGCCGGATGGATTGAAATTGCAAACCAGGTTCCGAGCTTTTTAAAAAATGCTTATAATAATGCAATGAGCTTTATGTATCACGTCAAAGTTCCTTACGCATATTATGATAAGGCTTTTCCAGTAGGAGAATACCAGTCCACAGCTGAGCGCAATAAAGCCATCAGCGAATGGCAAGACAAAATAGAAGATAGTTTGACCGGAGTCGAAAATGCTCACAAAACGATAATTACAAATTTTGCCTTGAACGAATCGGGAAGAGCGGAAGAAAAAGTAGAAATCGACAAAATTGATTCTAAAATGGCATTTGATGAAAAACTTTCAACGTCTGCAGCAGCTAATGGAGAAATCCTCTTTTCTTTAATGGTAAATCCTTCTGTAATCGGCGCCGGAATGCCCGGAGGTCCTTATTCTGGAAATGCTGGGAGCGGATCGGATATAAGGGAAGCTTTCCTTGTTAACGTAATCATGTCATATATAGAAAAAAATCAAGTGCTGGATCCTGTTGAAGTAATGCTTGATTTTAACGGTAAAAAAGGAATCGATTTAAAATATAGGAACATAGAGCTCACTACTTTGGATAAAGGGAAAAGCACGGAAGAAAAATTAGATTAATATGAAACCAAAATTATTTAATACATATTTAGGAGATGATGATTTACGGAATTATTTACCTGTAAATATCAATACAAGTTTCGAAACTCTTTCCCCTTATTTAGGCTTAGCAGAGCAAAATTTCATTATTCCTTTGCTAGGAGAAAAATTATATAACAAACTGGTAGATTGTGTTGCTGTTGATGATATTGATATTAGTGATATAACCGATAGTGGCTCCGGTTCCGCATCCGGAAGTGGAGCCTCAGAAACAACTCTGATGGATAATCTACTGATGGAAGTTAAATTTGCTGAAATGCATCTTGCTTATTGGAAAGGATATCCTGTTTTATCAATCAACTTTTCTGATGCAGGGGCATCAACTAAAGCCAGCGAAGGGCAACGGCTATTTCGCTACCAAGAACAAAAAGCAGAGCAATATTTTAAAGAAGAGGGATTCAATAAAATTGACACCGTCTTATCGTTTTTATATGCTAATATTGAAAAGTTTGATTACTTTAAAGAATCTGAATTCTATAAAGAAGTGGAAGATTCATTTATAAAAAACACCAAAACTTTCAATAGCATTTATCATATAAATAATAGCCGGTTGGTATTTCTCAAGATGCAATACTTTACTAAAAGGGTTGAAGACATTGATTTGCATTCAATTTTGGGTGAAGAATTCATAAAAGAATTATTAAAAGCGCAGGAAACAGACGAAAAATACAAATATATTCTCAAGAACGTTCGATCATATGTTGTATATATGTCAATAGCTTACGGAATTAGAGAGCTAAAAAAACAACCTACTGAAAAAGGATTAATTTTCGAAACACAATCGGCCGATGGATTTCAAGAACAGCAGGTAATGACCGAAGAATTAAAACAAACAATCGATTATAGCAGAGAAACGGCATTACGCTATATGGAAGCTGCTATTAATCATATAAAAAAACATAAAGCTGATTATCCTGCTTTTTTCGAACACGCAGGTGAAGACCCTGCTACAGAATTAAATTATAGACGAGATAACACAAATAAAAAAACTTTTTGGTTATGAGTATAGAAAAAAAACAATGGATAGGTTGGGCTTTGACTATCATATTAGCCGTTGTAGCAGCAGTTGCATCAAGCAGCAGCAGAATTTCAACAACTGAAAACAAGATTATAACTTGCGAAAAACAAATAGAAAAAACAGAAACATTGCAAAGGATACAATATGATAAAATAAACGAAAAGCTTGACAAACTATTAATTGAAGTAACCGAATTGAAAACTGAAATTAAATACAAAAAAGACAAATGAAAAATATTTTGATAGAAATTATTACAGCTAGAAGCGGAAAGAGCCACAAGCGTTTTATTTCCATTTTAGCGTTTCCTTGCCTTGTGGTATGTTTGATATTGAATTGCTTCAATATTCTCATTCAAGAAGAAATAATTTATATTTTTGGAGCAATCGTACTCGGGGAAAGTGGATTGACCATGCTGGAAAAAACGAAAACAACAGAAAAATCAGAAGAAAAGGGATAATATCATGGAAAAAATTCCGAAACAATTTAAAACGTATGCAGCTATATTCCGATGGGCCAAACAAGAAAAACATACCATCGGAGATTACTATGTAGAAAAAGCGAAAATATGTAATTCCTTAGAAGACAAAGTGCGCGATTACAATAAAGACGGCGATTTGTTGGATGCCGGCGAAACCAAAATATTTGGTGAAACTGCCATTCCTTATACGCCAAAAGGCTATTGCTATATGGCATGTGTAGAAAAACATAAAAAATTTGGTATGTGTTTGCGTTTGTTTGGCGTGCCTCATTTCGAAGGTATTTTATCACATGCAGGGAATAAGCCTGATGATACTCTGGGATGTATCTTACCAGGAAACAATAACATCAAAGGGAAAGTGACAGATTCACGCATATGTCTTGATGAAATAATTGCAAAGCTTTTAACAAAGGTGAAAATCGGAGAAAAGTTTCCGTTTTTCGTTAAAGATAAAGGAGATGTTATATGCTGAATTTCAACAATAATGCCGGGTTGTTTTACGCTTTTATGCGTGAAATGGCTGAAAATAATAAGGATATTAAGCATGTAGATAATAAAGACAAACATTTTTTTCGTGGTGAGCTTGAAGAGTTTTATGTTGGTCTTCGTTCTAAGGTAAGGTTTCCAGCCTTAATTGTAGAAGGATTTGAGCTGAATTATAGCGACGACAGCCAAACCTTAAAATATCGTGAAAGTGCTTTTACAGTTGCATACTCGTATCAAAATAAAGATGATTACGATGCGATAACAGAATGTTATGCTAATTCAGAAATAACAGGGGAAGAAATCCTTAATAAAATGAAAAGTGTCGGTTTGGAGTTGCAGTGTCAAATAAGGATTGAAAACATCCATGGTGTTCAAATTATCAACGAAACGGAAAAATATGCCGGTGTTCGATTTTCATTCAGTTTAAAAAAGCTGCATCCGGCAACAGTAAATGCTGAAAAATGGCTAAATCAAGAATAAGCACTGAAATTCAAGGTAAAATCATTACATCCGATGAATTGTATGAGAAAGCACAGGCATGGGCAAATACGGTGCGTGTTGTTGCCAAGAAAAACGCAACCGCTTTTGCAAAAGGCAAAAAGAAAACATATAATTATAAAAATACCACTAAATGGCATAAGGCAGGTGAAACCGAAAAGCCATTAAGACAATCCATTTTATATAAAATAAAAGAAAAAGACGGCATTACTGATAATATTAGATTTCAGTTTCCTCGTCATGGAATATTCAGAGCTTATGGAGTTGGAAGCGGTCAAAATATCAACGGCAAGCAAGCAAAGAAAATATATGTAAAAAGAAGCATAAGCGATTGGATTGATGCACCAATAGATAAAAAAACCGAAAAATTAGCGGATATTGCAGCGGAATTTTACGGCGATCAAGCTCTAATTAATACATTTGGGAAATGAACGAAATAAAATTAATTGTAAAAGAAAAAGAAATCGTATTTAACACGTCCTCATCGTGGGATGAATTAACGCAGGAACAAATGGTTCGTGTAGCAAAAGCAATTCCACTTTTTATGACAGGGTGGTTTGATCCTGATTTGTTAATGTTCTTATTGGGATTGAATAAAAAAGCCTTCAAATTAATACCGCCTGTTGAAAAATACGAATTGCGTAAAACCTTTGATTTTCTTATTCAAAAGCCCAAAATGAAGAAACTCATTGTTGAGACTTTTAAATATAAAGGCATTCAATATATAGGCTACCAAGCAGGATTCAGTAATATAACATGGGAAGAATTCATCACGGCCGAGCGTTATTTTATGAATAATGAACATACTATTGCTGCTGCTGTTTTATACCGGCAGGAAAGAGAAAATTACAATGGTGAATCAGATCCACGCATTCCTTTCTCTGTTTATGGTACAGAAAAAAGAGCGGAAACATTCCAACATCTCGATCATTATCTTATTAGTGCAATAGCGTTGAATTATTTCTCTTTAAGAGAAACATATATAACAAACAGATATAAAAATGTTTTTGGTTCAAGTTCTGGAAACAATGGAGGAAAATCTTTATTCAGTTGGATAAATATCACCCGGACCATTTTGGGAGAGGATTTTTTTGAAGAAAAGAAAATTCTAAAAAGTAACGTCCACACTGTCCTGCATCGGCTTAACACACTACTTGATCCAACCAACAAAAAGAAGCGTAAAAAATAGTGTCTATTTGATTTGATTTTGTTCTATTATTTTTGTTTTAAAATTTGAACATAATGGCAACTATTTTTTATGAAACCGATTTTACAATCACAGAAACAATAGTAGATCTTTCTGGACACGAAATAGACCCTAGAAGTATTAATTTTGGCATTGTATATTATACAAATGAGAAATCAAAATACCGAGCTTCGCATATTAATGGAAATTTCGAAAACTGTTATTATGATACGGAAGTCGGAAAATTGATAGTAACATTTACCAGACATGGACTACGTCCAGGAGCATTAAAACATAAATTTATAGTGTTGAGCGAAGACGGCAATTTTCCTTTGAATATTCGTTACGATAGAACACTAACAGATACAAATATAACATTATCCCTTACAGGGGGAAGTGATTTTTCGGGTGAAAGCACATTGATAATTCCTGCGTTACTTATTGCTCACGTTGTAACAGAAAAGAATGATATCAAGGATGCCGATGAATTTAATTATCTTGATTCGGATGATTTTTTTAAAAAAGTTAAAACAACATGGCAAAACATAAAATCGAAATTAAAAGCGTATTTTGATACGATCTATGCGTCAATTACACACAACCATGAGCCTGTTCAAGTTACCTATGCAGAACTATATGCGTTGAAACAATCAAATAATCTTACGCCGGATCAGGTATACGAGATAACTGATTATAGAAATCGTTATCAGCAAGCAGTCTCTAAAGAGATATTGACATCTGAAATAGAGCCTCTTATTATTAGAGCGATAAGTCATAATTCATTTTCTACAAAAGCTTATTCAAAATTATATCCTCAAGATGAAATATATTATAATTTTGAGAACGAAATGGATGAAAACCCAATTCTTGCCCCTGGAGCGGACAGAGGATTTATATTTCGTCGAATTGACACAAAACAACGAAACGATTTTCCTTTTGACTTTAGAAATATAAAATTTCGGCGATGGCAAGTTACCGGAAATGAATGGGATGTTGCAACTGTATATTCCTCAAAGTCAATCGTTAAGAGAAATGGATTTTTATATATAGGGGTTGGAAATAACAATGTAGGTATAGATCCTGAGCTTAACAATAACACTATTACCACATTAGATAGCTATGCGTGGATAAAATGTAATTTTGCAGATATGAGCTATGTGTCTGATACCCCAACTGGGTTGATTGGAACTCTTCAGTTTGCTGTAACTGGTTTGTATCAAGACTATTTGATGTTTTCTACGGAAGAAATATATTCAATGTCGAAAAATAACATAGCATTGTATGACTGGCATCCACAATCGTCTCATAATGATAGTCATTTGTTTGCTGCATTTAACACGGTATTTAAAAAAGAATCTTTAAACCCAAGTCTTACATATACAGGAGTTACTAATAATCAGATAGGTGGAGATTTTTTTAGAAACACAATTTTATGGGATTTTAGTGCGAATAAAACATCAGTTACTTTTTACATTAATCTTATTTGCGATGTCTTCGACAATAATCTTATTCACTCCCACTTTAGATATAATTACATTAATAAATGGGTAACACATGGAACATTTACTGATTGGGAGACACGTCGCAGTATATTTGGAGATCAGATTAATGCAAGTTCTTTCTTGTGCTCTGGAGGTTTTAGGAATTCTATTATAGCTGGAGTGTGTAAAAGGGTGTTATCTATAGGATATGTAGAGAATATAATTGCACATAAAAACATAGAGTATAGTGATTTTTCTGGCATAATGGAGAATGTTGTATTTAAAAAAGAAATAGCTTATACAAAATTACATAACAGCATTTCTGACAGTACTATTAATGCAAGGTTAGACAATGTAACATTTGAAGGGGGAATTACATATTTAACGACAGGATCAGCTGAAATAAAAGATGTCGTCTTTGGCAAAAATATAGCCAATGCCGATTTAACGACATTGGTATATCCAACAACCCATTGTCGAATTGAAACTGTTGAAGGAACGCCAGACAAATTATGTATTAAATATTTAAACGCAGATGGC
>Ga0172382_10013099_pt1 | contig 10722 bp, 10 predicted proteins | sample Leawel138RmetaG_FD_122245 | JGI IMG/M metagenome (GOLD analysis project Ga0172382, IMG submission 122245) | Leachate microbial communities from a municipal landfill in Southern Ontario, Canada - Leachate well 138R metaG | ecosystem: Engineered > Solid waste > Landfill > Unclassified | place...
GTCGTAGTCGGCAAGCCCCCGTTCACGCTTGTAGTCGGTAAACTGATCAAGGGCGTCGGCGGCACAGGCGTATACGCCGGTCACCACCGTCCGGAAGTCGGCGAGAAACTCCGGTACTTCGCACACCCGACGGGCGATGCGGTGGAGGGGATCCAGAATCCCGGTGGCGTCCCGCTTGGGTTCGGCGGCAGCGAGATCTACCCATGTTTTCCAGGGGATGGTCCGCCCTGGGGCAGCGTCGAGGAGAAACTGTCGGAGCAGATCTGTTACCGCTTGGGTACCTTTTTTGGGGTTGTCGATCACCTCAAGCTGCTGGACCGCTGCGGTTGCCGAATTGATGAGGTCTTTGGTGGTCGGCGGCGGCCCTTTTGTGGAGACCGTTGCTTCCCAGAGTGCAACTGTGGCTGCGGCCTGGGCGCCCAGTTCGGCCGGGGACATTCCATTAGCCCGGGCAACCTTGACGATATCCTGGACATCGTACCGCCAGTCCTTCTCCTGGGCGTAGCCGGAACCTTCTCCGGTGCGTCCCATACGGCGTGCCGGCGGTTCGATCGAGTCGACGGCGCTTTCCACAGCGGTGGCAACGGCGATGTTAAAGATGCGGTCGGCATCACCTTCGGGCAGCACTTCCAATTCCGGGGAGATTCCGGCGTCGATGGCGTATTCTTTCAGGAGGCGGAAACAGAGGCTGTGGACGGTACCGATATAGGCGTCTGCCATCCGGGCCCCCAGGTCGGGATGCCCCTGGAGTGTGAGGGTTTCCCGAACGCGGCTGCGTAACTCGGTAGCGGCTTTGACGGTAAAGGTGGTGGCCATGATCCGTTCCGGCTGAACGCCGCTGCGCACCGCTTCCACGATCCGTTCGGTCAGGCGGTAGGTTTTGCCGGTACCGGCGGAGGCGCTGATCAACTCTATGGCAGCGGGAAGGTGTCCGGTCTGTTTCATACCTGCCCCCGTCGAAACCCGCAGATGACGGAGTAGTCACAGAATTTGCAGGGTGGTTCTACGTAGAGGCCGTCGGTTTCCTCCTGGGTCTCTGGTTCCGCCTCTTGAAGGGCCGTTACGTCAACTACTCCGTCGGTGTGAAGGCGTCGGAGTACCCTGGTTGTTGAGTGTTCTCCCCGCCGCCAGATTTCCTCCAGGGTCCGGTCTGATGCGACAGCGTCATTCCCCGCCCGGGGGCTGTCGGTGATGAGCTTCCGTTTGGGGAGGAGGAAGTAGCCGCTTCCGATCGTCTTCCGGCCGGTGTAACCCTCTATCAACCATGCGTATGATGCGAGCTGCAGCGCCTTTCCGGTGGATACGAGGTCGGTATAGTAGTTTTCGGCGTAGGAGTACTTGAGGTCCAGGACGAAGGGGTTGTCATCGTTATCGGCCAGTTCCATATCGGCGGGGCCGCGAAAGAGGACGGTTGTCATCGTTCCGTCGGGCCGGAGGGACAGCTCCCAGGGTACCTTCAGAAAGGTCTCCACCTGTCTGATGGTAAGTCCAAGCCGGTGTATCACCTCACGGAGGGCCGTGACCGCAGAGACGACGATCTCACGGTAGCGCTGCCGGGCCAGGCCGCGCCCGGGCTGCAGGAGTTCCGCCGCCATGGCCGGGACCATGTGGTCATAGAGGGTTGCCGCGATTTGGCCGCAGTTTGCCGGAAAGATACCCCCCGGCGCGTGGTTGACGGCGATCTGCTCGATGATTGCGTGGGTCATGGTACCCATCATCTTGTTGCCCGTGGGAAGGGCGACGTTAGAGGCCGCCGAAAGGGAGCCGATGCGACCCAGGGTCCACTGCATGGGACACCCGATAAGAGAGTGTATGGCCGAGTAAGAGAGCGTGTCGGGGTAGCCGATGGCACCGGGTGGTACGTGGTGAGTGGGCGCCGGGTCCTGTGGTACCACCGGTGCGGCTTCATGGCGAGCTATCGGTACACCGGCGATTTCTATGGCCGATTGGTCCGTGGAAAGATCGATCTTCTGAACCGAATCACCCAGGGCCAACTTCAGTTCCGTCAACCACGGTGCCTGCTCGGTGGCAGCCCCCCGGACGTGTTGTGGCACGAGGGCTACGATGTGCCGGTCCGGCACCGACAGGGACCTGCGCCGGTTCCACTCTGTCCGGGACCGGACTGTCTCCGGTGACTCCAAGAGGTATCCCCGGCGCTGAAGGAGTTCCCTCTCGGCGTCGGTAAAGGGGTGCGCCACCGACGGTTGATCGTCGGTGCAGTTCCAGTAGATGACGGTGCCGGCAGAGGGCTGAACGCAGGCGAATGAACGGTGGACCGACCAGAGGGCGGCTTGCTCCTCGGCCCCGGCGGAAACGGGATGAACCACGGTGCCCATGATCCGCTCAAGCAGGGCCCGGGGAATCCTGTAATCCCTATCTGAGCTGAGGCGCCGTTGGATATCCTGGAGTTCCATGATGTGACCTATTGCGGCGCCGACGGTGTGCCGCGTATCAGCTTTGGCCGCAAGGCGGCGGTGGAGCCAGGTGAGGCGCTCTTCAAGAAGGGATGCCGGCACCCCTTCCTCGGGGGAACTGAGTTCACGAGCGAAGAACCGGTCGTAGCGGTCCGCCGTTTCCGCGTCGGTGGCGTCGGCGATCTTTTCCAGGGCCTCTTTCCACTTTGGACCACCCGTTCCCGGATGTTCGCTGAGGGCGTAGATGATCTGCCGTGAGACGACCGCAGGCACCAGGCCCACGGCGAGGGAGAGGAAAGAGGCGATAGCGTGCGGATCGGCGGGGCTCCACAGGGTGGCGAGAAAGGCGGGGAGTATCTGCAGGCCCCAGCGGGCGGCGGATTGACCGCTTTGACCGGTCACCGGAAGGCCCCACCGCCGGAGCGTCAGGTCCAGAGCACCGGCGTCACCGGATATGACCAGGGCGAGCTGTCGGGCTGCGGCGGGGTCGGTTTGTTCCAACTGGGAGAGAAATGAGGCGAGGTGCTCCGCCGCCTGCCACTCGTCGGTTGCCGTGACGACGGTGAGGGTCGGGGCTGGTTGGGCGGCAGGTGTGGCGCTGTTGGTGGAGGCGGCGTCGTTGCGGTACTCCACTACCCCGCCGGCGGCTGGTAGTGCGTCAAAGACGGTGCGCCATACCGGCGGAATGAGGGACTTTGGCTCGTCCACGACGATCCGGTAGCCGTCCAGGGGTTTCAGTTTACAGAACTCGGCGGAACGAAGTTCTCGTACCATATCCAAAATCCGGTCGGGAAGACCGTCACCGGGGATATCGGGGTTGTCGGTCAGGGCGGTTAGCGTCCGAAGGCGCCTGGGGAGGAGTGGTTGGTCCGAGGCGGGAAGATCGGGACGGCCGGCGGCAATGCGGGCGGTGAGGAGCTGGTCACGACAGGAGAGCAGTTCCGCAGCGGTGGCCCAGGGGTCGGAGGCAAAGGAGGAGCGAAACCACTGGTCGCTGAAATCGGGGGAGTGGGTCGAGAGGGCGGCCATCATCGCGGCAACGCGGGCGGCGTGAGAGATGCGTGTGCCGGTGGTGCCGCAACGGGATTCAAGAACGGTGAGCAACCCGAGGGGGCCGGTTTTGAGGGTTCCCAGTGAGGCGTGCTGTCCAGGGTCGGCCCAGGGGCCGCCGTCCCATTCCGTATTGAAGTGTATGACCATGGAGTTTCTATTGTAGCATGGAGGTAGGTGGGCCGGTGGCAGAACTCCGGCCCGTTCAGAAAGGTGCGTTTGTGTCGCGAAATGTCATTACTGACGGAGACGAAGTTCGAAAGAGTAAATCGAGGGAAATTTGACCAAAGTCAGCTGATGGGAGAAGCTAAATCCATGAGCTACCGCGCAATCACCACCCGGATCGCCTATATCGACTCCCGCCTCCGGCACAAACAGGACTATCCCTCCGCTGCCGATCTTGTCCATGGCCTTAAGGACGAACACGGTGAAGAGGTCTCCACCCGCACTATCCAGCGGGACATAGAGAAGATGCGCGACAGCGGCGCCCCCATAGAGTACGAACCGCGCCGCCACGGCTACTACTACACCGACGAAAGCTGGCAGCTTCCGGCGATCAACCTCACTGAAGGAGACCTGATGGCGCTCATGGTGGGCGACCGCGCCCTGGAAGGGTACCGCAACAGCCCCTACTACGACGAGCTTCGCTCCGTCTTTGAGCGCCTTACCACCCTCCTCCCGGATAAAGTTACCGTCAGCTCCGAAGACCTCATTGCTCACGTCTCGGTGATCTCCGACCCGGTAACCCGGATCGACAAAGAGGTGTGGTCGGTGGTACGGGAAGGTCTTTACAAACAGCGCACCATAGCGATCCACTACCGGGCGCCCGGCCACGAGGACCAGGCTGTCCGCATCATCGATCCACTGCACCTTGTTGGACATCGCGGTGAATGGTACGTCCTCTGCTGGTCCCACCATCACGAGGAAGTACGCATCTACGCCCTCTTCCGGATAAAAAATGCCCGTCTGCGAAACGAGACATTTGTCCGTCCTGAAGGATTCTCCGCAGATACCTACATCGATCCGTCTTTTGGCGTCTTTGTCAGCGAAGGCGCCGTGGACGTCGCCATCCGGTTTGACGGAGATGCGGCAAGCAAGATTCCCGAACGGCAGTGGCATTCGGACCAGCAGGTGGAGCGCCTTCCCGGCGGCGGTATCGTTGTCCGCTTCCGCACCAACCAGCAGTCCCAGGTCCTCTTCTGGGTCTCCCAGTGGGGTCCCAACGCGGAGATACTGGAACCGCCGGAGCTACGGGAACGGGCAAGAGAGTGGTTTACCGGGACATCACAAAGGTATCAATAGGTGTCAGACATCCTGGAGTTCCAGGATCTCACCTGAAGTGCGGAGATGTATCTCGGCTGTAATATGTCCCCCCGATCCGGTCTGGACCGTTGGGGTGAGGAAGAGTGCTCGGCAGAACGTCAGTTCAATTTTCTTAACGTATGGAGACTTGGATTTGATCGTCGTCCATGCCGCTGAAACCGGTTTTTCATACTTCGATGATTTTCATCGACAATCCTTCCGGTCCGTCATCGGACGCATTCTCCTCGACCCAGATCAGCCGTTCATCTTTTGCGACCAGGCCGGTCTCAATCAGCCACCGGACGGCTGTGCCGGCAAGGTCACCTTTAGCATTATCGAAGGTGACGGGGTAAACGCCGTACGCCAGGGACAGTAGGTTGTTGGTTTTTTCATCTCCGCCGTGCGACAGTATCCAGCAGTCCGGTCTGAATCGGGAAATCAGGCACGGCGCAGCTCTACCTTGGGTGCGGGTCAGGATGTAACGCGCGTCCAGGGCATCGGCAGATTCAACCGCATTCAGTGTGACGACATCTTCCACGGTGGCTGTACCGGAACCCGCCGCCGCCCGAAAGTAGGCGGGCATATCGGCTTGGCGCCCGAACGGTTTTTCATCCCGTTCAGTGGAAATGGCGATCTTACCGAGCATCTCTGCGGCTTCGGCGGGATAGCGTCCAATCGCCGTCTCTTCCGACAGCATCACCGCATCGGTCCCGTCAAGAATGGCGTTGGCCACATCGGACACCTCGGCCCGGGTCGGACGTATGTTCTCGGTCATAGACACCAGCATCTGAGTCGCCGTTATCACGGGCCGGCCCAGCAGATTCGCCTTGCGGATCAGCTTTTTCTGAACAGCCGGCACGTCCTGTAACGGTATCTGCACCCCCATATCACCGCGGGCGATCATGATCGCGTCCGTGGCACCGAGGATTCCGTCGATATTTTCGATTGCCTCGGCGCGTTCGATTTTGGCAACCACGTACGCGGTGTGCCCCCGTTTTTGCGCAAATTCCTTGACCTTCAACAGATCAGCGGCTGTTTCTACAAAGGAGACGCCGAAGGCAGTGACACCTTCCTGCAGCGCAAAGTCGACGAATGCGAGGTCGGTTTCCGATACAGCCTGGGCTATAATCCTCACCCCGGGAATACTCAGTCCTTTATGAGAAAGGAGTGGACCGCCTATAACGGTCCGGCAGAAGACATCCTGCCCCGACACCGTCTCTACCCGAAGCTGTATGAAACCGTCGTTGAGAAAAATCACGTCACCTTCGGTCACGCTTTCCGGCAGCCGCTTGTAGGCAACTGGTATGTGGTTGGGGACAGATGCAGCGTCTTTAACGGTCAAAACGGCCTCATCCCCCTTTTCCAACAGAAGCGGCTCCTCCAGGAGTTGGCCGATTCGTATCTTGGGACCGGGAAGGTCCGCCATGATCAGGCAGTGGTGCTCTAGCCGTGCCGCAACGGTGCGGATGCGTTGAATGTCCTCTCGGTGTCCCTGTTGGGTGCCGTGGGCGAAATTGAGCCGCGCCACGTTCATGCCCCGCAGCATGAGTTGTTCCAGGACGGCTTCCGAGCGGGAGGCCGGTCCTATGGTGCAGACGATCTTGGTTTTGTGAGTTGGTAACCTCATGGCTGTGCCTCCATGCTTTCATATAACCGTTCGGCATCTGCCCTTCGGCAGAGTTCCGTTCCCGGTGTCATGACCGCGGCCGTGCCGGCGGCAACACCGAAGCGGACAGATTCTCTGAGCGGGTTTCCCCTGGCAAGACTCAAAGCGATACCGGCCACCATGCTGTCCCCCGCCCCGATCTTGCTTTTGACCGGCACGGTCGGTGACAGGATGTGTTCAGTATACGTTTCCGAAACCACCAGGACGCCGGCCGCACCAAGGGAGATCACCAGCACTTCGCACTGCCCGCTTTCGACGATCTTCCGGGCGGCGGCTTTGATCTGGGATTCCTCCTGGACTTCTTCACCGACCAGCTCCCTGAATTCACGGACATTGGGCTTGAGCAGAAACACACCTTCCCGAAGCGTCGCAACCAGGGCTTCACCCGAAACGTCGACGATCACTTTTGCGCCCCGCGCTTTTCCGATACGGGCGACTTGCGCATAAAAATCTACAGGTACACCCGGCGGCAGGCTGCCGCTTGCCACCACATAATCGGGAGAGGGCTCCATGGATGTCAGTTCATGCAGAATGGGCTCCCATTCTTCTTTGTTCAGCTGGGGACCGGGCATCCCAAACCGGTACTGCTGCCCCGTGGATTCCTCCAAAATGACCAGGCTCTCCCGATTTACGCCTTCAATGGGAAACGGCCGGTGGGTCAAACCTTCTTCATCCAGGAGTTCCTGAAGCCTTGTTCCCGTAAGACCACCTGCAGTATAGAGGAGCAGGGATTCGCCGCCCAGTTTTCTAACGGCCCGGGCGACATTCACCCCGCCACCTCCCGGCTCAAAACGAGGGGTCTCGCAGTACAGTTTTCGTTCGGCCACGACATTGGCAACACTTGAGCTTTTGTCGATTGCCGGGTTCAGAGTGATGGTCACAATGGTTTTCATAAAAAAATCCTACCTGTTTAGACAGTCTAAATGCAGTGTACCCTTTTTGCTACGTATTCAACGAGGTAGTGTGATATGACCATACGACGGATCATGTCGCAAAACCCCCTGTACACCGGGTGCGGCAAACGCCTCGTTGTAGGACCCGTGAGAAAGACGGACCTGAAGCACCTTGGAGAACTCCGATGTCTCCTTGCCTCGTTCCAGGTTTGAGAGAAAATGCACACTCATCCCGCACGGTCCGGCGGCAACGGCCTGAGTAATACCTTGGCGTTTCCGCTCTCTCTGGACCAATCTACCGATAACTGCCACCGATAACACCCGTTGTAACTCAGGTTTTCCATGCTCATGAACATTTACCCCTTTTTCGCCATAGGCGATGTAGGTTTTCATTTACATGAATGTTATCGACTTATGTTTCTATGCTATTTTCCCCGCCCACAGTTGTTCAAGAAAATACCGCCACGGAAAAATATCAATACCTCCTGCACGCCGGGGCCGGTCTTCCCGGCAGACAACTATGCCGCGATCGATTGACGGCTCCTCCAAAAGCGCTTTAATACCTCGAGTATGTTTAGCATTGATCGCTGTTGTCGATTTCACCTCAATGGCGATCCGCTCATCAAGAAGAAAATCGACCTCATATCCCGACCGCGACCGCCAGTATGCCAACGGCGTTCTCGGGGAGCGATAATCGATCTATGCTCTGAGTTCGAGAAAGATGATGTGCTCAAAGTACTCTCCAAAGTCGGTACTGTTCGGGTCGATCGTCCGTTGTCGGCGAAGGGTCCGTACAACACCGGGGTCAAAAAAGAAAAACTTGGCCGTTTCGATCGCTTTGCGCTTGACCGTTCGGGTATACGCCGGGAGTTCAAACGCCGGAAGGGTGTCATAGAGGATACCAAACCACTGGACTACCGTTTGGCGTGGTACCTGTGCATCCCGGGCGATGTTGGTGTAGTTGATCATCCGGGCGTTCGCGGCGGCCGCGGTTTCGAGAAAACGGGCGAATGCCGGGATATTCCGGGTCATCCCCTCATCGGGATCACTGGATAGATAGTGGGGAGGGAGCAACCCCGCGTGGATCGCTCTGTTGAGATCGTAACCAACAGCAGAAAGCTCCGGATAAGTAATTCCAACTGAAAACGGATATAGGAGCTCTTTCCGGCCTGTCGTGGACCAAGAAGCATCACCGTTCGCTCCTGAAGAAGGGTCGAAAGGTCAAGAATACGAGGAATATACTGTTTTTCGCTATCGGTCATGGCGCTTATCATAATAAACGCCAACAGACATGGCGTAAATCATCAATTCATTCCTGTGTTATCGGCGTACCAAGGTCTTCGTCCGGCGAATCTGTGTTTTTACTATCCTGGTGATACGGTCGATTACCGGACTGGTTCCCCAACGGATCCCAAAATCGTGGGCGAAGTCGTCGAGTCCCTCTTCAAGCACTTGCATGATACGATCAAGCTCCTGAAAATAGTACCGTTCACCGATTCCAGTCTCCAACGCAAATGCCGAAAAGTGCTCGCGACCTATATGGCCAGGATCGGCACCCCCTCCAATATGCAACGCCAGGTTTCGTTCCACACCTTCGTAGTTTCGGGTACACACCATATCGTAAAAGGGTGCCACGTTTACCTGCGGTCCATCGTACAGCACAGAGATATTCTTGAGATGCCCATCGGAATTTCCCAGAATCAAATTTCCAAGGTGCCACGTGATAACACTTCGCTGGTCTTGCAACGGTTTCCACGAATGGTTGCGGATCAACTCGATCACCTGAGCGATCCCTACTCCGCCCTCTCGTTGGTATTTTCTGAAGGGGGGAACGCCAAGCGCCTGGGCCATGTCTTCCTGGTGAATACGGACGTTCGTTCCCTTCTCGCGCTTGCGGTCGTATCGTTCGATCAGGAGATACTCATCGGTAGGTGTAGACGTGACCACAGACAGCCCGATCTTCGCCGCAAGGAACGCGGTAAACGCCTCGTTGTAGGACCCGTGAGAAAAACGTGGATCGTAGACCTTGAGAATATGGGTAGAGGCGGCAGAATCCAGGGGCCAGTAGAACCGCTCGTTGTCAAAAACCACAGCCCATTTGCTCGCAGAACCGGCAAGGGAAAAACGGACATATTCTCCGCTATTCAGTACCGGCAAGGCAGGCCTGTTTTTGATGAGATACCTAAGTTGGTCGGCGGAAAACTCCTGATACCGTGGCAATCCCGGCTCCGCGGCGCGGTCGGTTATTACCAGCGCTCCCGCACAGTCCTGCCCAATCGCCCGGAGCAACTCGTAGCGGTTGTCGGGGGAAACGCCAAGTTGGCGGCATAAATCCTCTTTACCCGGGCCTTCCGGTAACAGGTTGGAAAACCACGCATCTGCCCAACCCTGGTCGACAGCATCGCCCAGTGGTAGACTCAGACTGATCGGAAATGCATTCTTGCGATGAAGCCATTCCTGGGCGTAGGCAAATCGGAAGCCACCCTGCTCGTCAGACTGCAAGTGTCCTACCGTCTCGCTGTGATACCAGACAGTCATGAGTGAGCCCCTTGAGCCTCTGGGCTACTCACATACAAACGGATATTCATGGCGTTGAGGACCTGAAGCACCTTGGAAAACTCCGATGTCGCCTTGCCTCGTTCCAGGTTTGAGAGAAAATGTACACTCACCCCGCACAGTCCGGCGGTAACGGCTTGAGTAATCCCTTGGCGTTTCCGCTCTCTCTGGATCAATTCCCCGATATCTGCCACCGAGGATACCCGCTGTACTTCAGCTTTTTCCATGTTCATGAATATAAACCTCATTTTCGCCATGCACGACCCGAATTTTCATTTACATGAATATTATATACTATAACGAGAGAGTACACCACATATTTCCACGGGCATGAATATTGCGGCGATCGCGGTTTCAGGAAACTGGCACATGCCGGGATATTCCGGGTCATCCCCTCATCGGGATCACTGGACAGATAGTGGGGAGGGAGGAATCCCGCGTGGAATATTCTGATTTACGCTATCGATAAACCGTATTTTATACATAAATATTGCATTTCCCCATATACACCTCTATACTTCATGTATGAAGACCACAATCGATATTCCGAACGGTCTCTATACCGAAGCCAAAGGGGTTGCCGCCGCCAGGGGTATTTCCTTTCGCCGCCTCGTCCTTGAAGCGCTCGAAAAAGCGGTGCGCCCCTCGGACCAACGGGGATGGATCGATTCATTTGGGACATTCGCGGCAGAACCCGAGATCGTCTACGGAGTAGACCGGGTCATTGAGGAGGAGTTGAGTTCGGTGGACCCAGGAGAGTGGCAATGATCATCGATACCAACGCCGTATCCGCTATTCTGGCCGGTGAAGCGGCGATACGCCCGATCATCGAACATGCAAC
>Ga0172382_10013102_pt1 | contig 10722 bp, 10 predicted proteins | sample Leawel138RmetaG_FD_122245 | JGI IMG/M metagenome (GOLD analysis project Ga0172382, IMG submission 122245) | Leachate microbial communities from a municipal landfill in Southern Ontario, Canada - Leachate well 138R metaG | ecosystem: Engineered > Solid waste > Landfill > Unclassified | place...
AGACGTCATGCAGAGTCTTCGGCCCGTCCAGGCTGACCCCGAGAAGAAAATCGTGTGCCGCGAAGAACTCGCACCACTCGTCGTTCAGCAGCGTTGCGTTGGTCTGAAGGGTGTTGACGATCTTCCTGCCCTTCCCGTACTTTCGCTCCAGATCCATCGCCTTTCTGAAAAAACCGATTCCGGCCAGGAGCGGCTCGCCGCCGTGCCACGCGAACTCGACAACGGCATCCCTTCCATGAATCCGCAGGTTCTCTCCGACGTACGCCTCAAGCGCGTCGTCGGACATCAGTCGTTGCGTCTGCGCGAGGAGCTTCGTCTTTTCCGTGTAGTAGCAGTACTCGCACTGCAGATTGCATAATGCTCCGACGACCTTGGCCATCACGGCGAAGGTCCTCGAATCGTTTCTCGTCATCCGGTCATTTCCTGCGGCGGAAAAGAGGAATCAGCGCAATCATGAGCAAAAGCCCTGCCGGAATGGAGGCGGTGGAGCAGCCGCCGCTCGTTCGGCGCAACGACGCATTGTACGCCGCGACCATTTCGTGGAACTCGTCGCCGTTGTCCTCGCCGATCTCCGATGCGATCAGCTCGTTCATCAGCTCGTTCATTTCCATGATGAGCTCCTCGTTCGCCTCGACGTCCAGTGCGAGATTGTTCAGCTCCTCGGGGTCTGTCTCAAGGTCGTACAGCTCTATGTCGTTGTCGCGCAGAAGCTCTTCGAGAGTGGTAGGCGTATTGAAGTTTCCGCTGAAATAGCGGGCGAACTTGTAGCGCTCCGTTATCGCAGCCCGCATAAGTCCGCGGATGGTAGTATCGAAGGCGTAGTGCAGGGTTTTGCCGTTTGCGTCCGTGACGATACTCGCCATCGTAGTCGAGATCAGCTCGTTGCAGTAGAGCGCGCCTTTTCGCACCGACCTGGATGTTCCATCGATCAGCTCCATCAGGTTCTTTCCCGGGAGCCCTTCTGCGATCTCCGCCTTCCGTTCGGCGCTCAAGCCCGTCATGTGAATGAACGTGGTCGCGAGGTCGATATGGCTGGTGACCGCGCTTACGGAACGCCCTCCCTTGAAGTCCGGGTGGTAGATGATCAGCGGGACGTGGACATTCTGCTCGAAGAGCAGGCCGCCCTTTCCCTTCAGGCTGTGCGCGCCGCCCATCTCACCATGGTCGGAGGTGAAGAGGATGATGGAGTTGTTCAGCATCCCCATGTCCCTCAGGGCCAGCAGAAGATCCATCAGATGGTTGTCGCAGTCCTGTATGCAGTTGAAGTAGAAGTCCTGTGCGGTCTTCCAGTCCTCCGCAGGGCCGATGGCGCCTGTCTGGCGAGTCATGAACCTCTTGAAGAGCGAAACGGCGACGGGGAGAGTGCCGTCGGTCACATCCCTGTTCCAGGAGGACGGGATCTGTTCCCTGTAGGTCTTCCTGTACAGTTCGTCGTCTGGGGGAAGCCCGACTGGAACTGCGCCGACAAAGTCCGGGTCGGAGTTGTAGTACATAATATCGTGCGGATTTACCAGATTCACCGCGAGGAAGAAGGACTTGTTCGCTGCGTTCTGCGCCGCGCCTATGTCCCGCAGCCACTTGACTGTATCGGTCACGATCTTTCCGTCGACCTCGTACCCCTCCCACATCTTGCCGATGTAGTCGCGCTCGACGCCCCAGTCGGAGAATCCGTACTCGTCGAGGTCCGTCAGCTCGTCCTCCACGTCCTCAAGAAGGCTGGAGTTCCCCATGTGCCACTTACCCTTGAGCGCGCTGTAGAAGCCGGCGGAGCGCATTCTGTCGCCGACGGTCGTTATCTCTTTCGATAGCGGCCCCTGCCAGACGAAATCCGTGTTGTCGATCATCTTCGTGTCGGTGATGTGCTTCCCCGTGAAGATAACGGAACGGGACGAGGTGGACATAGTGGCACATGTGTAGTGCTTCTCGAAGGTGGCGCCAAGCGAGGCCAGCAGTTCCCGTGCCTCGTAGGCCGTTCCGGCGGGGTAGTCCTTCATGTAGCGTTCCTGGTCGGTGGTGATGAAGATGATGTTATAGTTTCCGTCGGCGTTTCGCTTTGGAACCAGGTTCATGCTCTCCGCAAGCGAAGGCTTGGCATCCGCAGAGGCGATGCTGCCTCCCGCAAGCATGGAGACGGCAGCGGTAGCGGCCACTAATCTGTTGTATGCGCGCATTTCCCTTCCTCCTTATTCTCAGCGTAATATTTAGTCGGTCTCGGAGACGAAGAATAGGGTAAATACCCTGCCGGCAATGTCGAAGACGCTCCAGCATCCGGTCCCGAACCACTCCTTACCGAAGTCGAATAAGTCGCACCAGTCATCCGACCAGCTGAAGCAGTCGTACCTGCGGCCGGAGGGGAAGAGCAGCCGGTACAGCCGGTCGAACTCCGCCTGCGTCCTTCTGTACGGGTAGACAGGGTTGTGATAGTAGTACTCCAACCGGCTCATCACCGTCAGGGGTGATTGGAGTTCCTCCAGCATAGCGGGTTGTCCTATCTCCACATCCTCGGTAGTGGTGAACCTGTCGATCACGACCGGGATTATCCCCTCTCTGAGGGCCTGTGAATGAGAGTCCTCGCCCAGGTACGGGGAGGTCCACAGCAAACGTGAACAGCGGACTCCGCTCGCGTCGAGCAGGTCCGCTATCGCGTCCCCCTCCGGGTCGCTGTAGTTAATAGGATAGTAGCGGTACAAGTGCCCCCCTCCTCTCATCCATTCGAGTCCGGGTATGATATCATCGACCCCGAAGAGTGTCCAACAAGCTAGGAGGGACGCCATTGTCAAAGCGTCTGATCTTTTTTATAAGGCACGGGAGGACGGACTGGAACGATTCCTCGCGATTTCAGGGGAGGACGGATGTCCCCCTCAACGACGCGGGGCGAGCCCAGGCGGCAAGCCTCGCCGCACGAATGAGGGATTGGCGGGGGACCGTGCTGTATTCGAGCACCATGTCGCGCGCGTTCGAGACGGCACAGATTCTCTCAGCCAACTGCGGCGGCCTCATAGAGCCGCGTGAAGGGCTGGTCGAGATGGGGTTCGGCGACTGGGAGGGGCGAACGTTCATGGAGTTGGAGAAGTCCGCCACGGACCATTTTCATTCGTGGAGGGCAAACCCGTTCGATATCGTCCCGCAGGGGGGAGAGACGTTCGAGGCGATCCGCGCGCGTCTTGAGCTAGTGCTCGACGAGATCCTGGAGTCGGACGCCGCTCGCGTCGCGGTTGTCAGCCACGGGGGCGTAATACGGGCCGCCCTTTGCATACTGCTGAAACTGAGCGGTGAGACGGCCTGGAGGATGAGGCTCGGCAACTGCTCGGTGACCGGCATCGAAAAGGGGAGGCGCGGAATCTCGCTGCTGTTTCTAAACGACGGAGTTCATACTCTGGTCGGGGGGGATGGAGAGGCTTTTTTGCCGTCGATCCCCTTTTGCCTTTAGACAAGGCCGGGGCTTGCTGTTAAAATTACAGACGTTTGGATGATAGGAGGTGAGCGCCGTGGTCGGGGAGGATGTCCCGGAGGGGCTTGAAGAACACCGATTAGATAATGCGGACGCGGATATCGCCCGCCTTCGGATGGAGGAGGAGCTCTGGTGCCGCTTCTCCGTTGAAGGGGATGAGGAGGCCAGGGACGAGCTGATCGTCTCCTATAGGCCTCTCGTTTTCTGGATGGCCAGGCGCTTCACGGTGCGCCCATCGTCGTATCAGGATCTGATCCAGGAGGGTATGGTGGCCCTTATCCGGGCGGTCGACCGCTTCGAGCCGGAGCGTCACCTGAAGTTCACGACGTACGCGTTTCATAGGATCAGGGGGCAGATGATAAACTTCCTGCAGCGTTCGGAGAGCAGGGCACCGGTGCCGGTGGACGATGAGTTCCTGGCCGCCGGAGATCCGTTCACTCCTGACTCGTTAGACACGTTGCTGACCGTCCTGGATGAGCTGAAGCGGCTGCCCTCCAAAGAGGGAGCGGTCGTCCAGGCTCTCCTCATCGACGGCAAGGACGCAAAAGAGGTTGCGCTTGAGCGCGGGATAGACATAAGCCATGTCTACCGTCTTAAGAGAAACGCGCTGGCAAAGCTGAGGCGTTGGCTTGGTGCCGAGGCCACAAATGAGGCCTGAAAGGGGATAAGTGGTTACAGTTGAGGGTGTTGCAGATACTTCGCTTTCGCTCGGTATCCGGCTTTGACCACCCTGTGGAGGGCTTTTATATATGGACAGAAAGATCGCCAGAATCTACAGATGGCTTGAGAGGTGCGCCAAGGCCTGTTCCGCTGGCTCTTGGGGCAGTGCACTGGTGGACATGGAGTGTGCGAAGGCGGAGCTTGAGGAAGCCCGAAGCGAGATCTGGGCCAGAGCCGAGGGCGCGCATACGGCGCAGCAAGGGAAAAGAGGCGCGAGAGCGTTCAGGGTGGCCCTGGTCGGTACGGCCATGCTCTTCGCGTTTGCGGCACCGCTGGCTATGCAGAGCCCCGTCCCCGCCCCCGCCGGTATCGTGGCGGAGGAGGACATGCTCGAGTGGGTCACCGCAGATGAGAAGGCCGTCCTGAACGCACTCAGGAGAAGCCTCAGCGAGGCGAACCTGGCATGGATCAGCGAAAGGCGCGAATCCAAGGTAGAGAGTGCCGCGAAGGAGGCTCCCGGCAGAAGAGTTGCGGCAAGCAGGGAGGAGCCGGTAGCAGGCGAGGTTAAAACTTCTTCTCCGCCGGAGGCCGCCGAACTCGATTCTATCCTGGCTCTCGTTCAGATCGGCCAGAAGGTGCTGAGGGAGAGGGAGTCGCCCGTGCAGATACAGGGACGCTGAAGAAAACCACTCGTGGGCCTGTTGGGGCGCGGGCGTTTTTGTGTTATTATTATCCCTCTTTAGAGAGTGATGCGGATGTTTCCCCGGACAAGCGTGGAGTGCGGGCGAACGTTCAGGTTTGCTATGACGGTATGGGGGCGGTGCTACGGCTCTCAGGCGCGTTTTCAAGGATTCCACCCTGCTTTTTCGGAAGGAGAGAGTGTGCGTGAACTTATTCAACAGAAGGTCGATGCTGGTAGCGATGCTCTGCTTGTTGGCGGCCCTGTTCGCGGCTCTTCCGGCGTCCGCGGATGACCCGCTCGTGGCGGTAGTGGACGTGGAGGGCAACGAGCAAGTAGTCTCCCAGCATATACTCGGTGCGATTACAACCAGGGCGGGTGAACCGCTCGACCGGGAGCAGCTTCAGGGGGACATCGAGGCTATCTACGCCCTGGGTTTCTTCTCCTTCGTAGACATCAATCTGTACAGCGTGGCAAGTGGAGTCGGCGTCACCTTTATAGTCAGGGAGAACCCTATGGTGGAGAGCGTCTCCTTCTCCGGCAACTCCATATACAGCGATGCGGAGCTTCTGAAGCTCGTCTTCACCACACCGGGGAACATATTCAACCGGGTGTTCTTCCGGCACGATCTCGACCGCATTCAGGAGAAGTACCACGAGGACGGCTACGTCATGGTCAAGATCGCCGACGTCCAGGTCGAAGAGGGGCGGATAGTCGTCCAGATAGTGGAACCCCGTGTGGGAAATATCATCATCCAGGGGAACACCAAAACGAAGACCAACGTTATAGCGCGCGAGATTAAGATGCAGCGCGGCGACCCCTTCAACGCGACGGTTCTGAGGCACGCGATCGGCAAGCTGCATAATCTAGGGTATTTCGAGGACGTCAACGTTGGTTTCGAGCCCGGCGCGGAGCCGGATGAGACAGACATCATAGTCACAGTGCAGGAGCAGAAGACTGCCAGGGTGGGGCTGTCAATAAGCCACGGAACAAGAAGTGGCTGGTCGGGCGGCCTGACCTACTCGGACACGAACTGGAAGGGACTTGGCCAGACCGGCGAGGTGGGCTTCGAACTTGGGGACAACTCCCAGTACTGGGTAACCTATTCAGAGCCTTACATGGACAGGAATCACTACTCCTGGAAGGTCGGTTTTATCAAGCGCAACTGGGAGGACCGCTACTACTACAGAAAGGGCGTCAAACAGTTAAAGTATGACGAGGACATGACGAACGTCTACGTAGGCGCGGGGAAGAAGTTCGGGAAGGACGAGAAGTTCAACTGGTTCCTGACCCTGGACTGGCGTGACCTGGACGCTTATAACATCAGGGAGCAGACGGGCGAGGACGACCTCACCCGCGGAAAGATCTTCTCCGTCATGGGCACTCTGACTCGCGACAACACCATCGCCTACCTGAGCTATCCCAAGGGAGACGTCATCGACCTCAACGTCGAGCAGGCATTGGAGGCCCTGGGAGGCGAGTACAGCTACACGAAGTACTGGCTGCAGGCGAGGTACTACACGCCCGTCCTGGGGCTTGAGAACTTCCTCAACCGTCAGTTCGGGGCGATAGACAAGGATAATCCGGTAATTCTCGCGGCACGTATGCGCGTCGGCTTCTCCTCTGGGGAGCTGCCCACTGCGGGCCTCTATTCTTTGGGAGGGACTGGCACACTCAGAGGGTACGACGGAAACGAGTTCGAGGGCACGGAGATGTTCCTTGGCAACGTCGAACTGAGAATCCCCTTCCAAAAGGCCTTCAGCTTCGTGGTCTTTTACGACGTTGGAAACGCTTGGCTGGACGAGGGGATAGACTTCTCCGACCTGCACGATTCGTGGGGTATCGGAGTCAGGGTGAAGACGCCCCTCGGCAACCTCAGGGTGGATTATGCACAGGGCGAGGACGAGAACAGAACCCATTTCGGCTTCGGAGAGATGTTCTAGCGCCCGAAGGGACCCGCAGGCGTGAGTTGTGCAGGCAATTTTAGGTTCCGCCATACCGGTTTCTTAAAGGGCTGCGCGCTGCCGTTCATCGCCGCGGCCCTTTTCTTGATATGCGCTCCCCTGCCTTGCGCCGGCGCGAGGGAGATAGGGGTTGAAGGGGCGCCTTATTGGCTCAGGCAGAGCGTCGAGCGCAGCCTTCGGTCTGTGTTGGGCGAGCTGATCCTTCGCCCGGAGCTATCCGACCAGGACATGGTCAGGCTCCTGTCGGTGGTGGCGGAACGCCTGTTCACGGGCTATACGCCATCAGTGACCCTGCGCGGGGAGTTGGTGCATGTGGATCTTGCGCCTCAGTCCGCTACCGCATGGAAGGTTGAGATCAACCCTCCTCCGCTCTCCCCGCCAGCCGACGAATGGTTCGAGGTCGCGTCCGGCGAACTGGAGAGGATTCTGCCGCGCATGCTCGCTCTCCTTCCGCTTGAGGCCCTGTCGTGGGCAGACATAGCCCTCAAGGAGGCGATAGAGGAGGCGTGCGCCCCGGTGCTCCCCGGGTGGAACCCGTCGCTGCTGGTGCGCCTCGAGGGGAGCGAAGAGAGAAAGGTGCTCCGCGTCTCCTTTGCCCCGAGGCCTCCGCTGGTGCTGGCGATCGTCCCCTCGATAAGCTCTACCACACTTCCGATCGCCTTCCGCTCCGATCTGAAGGAGAAGATACTTCGCTCCCTCGCTCCAGTGGTCGGCCTGCCTATAGAGTGGGCGGCGGTCAACAAGCTGAGGATAGAGGCCCTTGCCACCGAGGCCTTGCTCGACACCAACACTGTCTCAAACGCTCGTGCGATGGTCGATGTCTCCTTCTCGCCGGACCAGCTCTCCCCGGTGGAGGCAGAGGTGGAGAGCTCCAAGTACTCCATCAGGGCGTGGATGGCGGCCTATGCAGGAGCCGAGGGCAGATACCCCGAGATAGGGCTCCACCTGGGGAGAAAGGCGTTGCCGTTCACCGGATGGGACGTGGAGCTTTACGGCGAGTGGATTATGTCCGTGGAGGACTTCTCGCTTGAAAGCCGCTGGGGGTTTCGCTGGAGCCCTTTGAAGAACGTGCTGATAGGCGCTGAGAAGGCCTTCCCCGGCAATACCCTCTGGTACCGGCTGTCCATCGCAGGCGGAGCGCGCTCGCCTTACCTGTGGTGGCGTCTGAGCGAGGACGGGGACTCCATGATCGGCCTGGGGTATCGGCTGGATGGCAGGATTTCTCTGGAGCTGCACTACGACGACAGGGATGCCGACAGCTACTCCCTCAAGGCTATACTTGACCTGTAAATAATAATTATTCCTGTGGGATGGAGTGTTTATATGAAAGAGCAGTTCTCGCTTCGGGAGATCGCAACCGCGGTCGGAGGCATGACCGTCGGAGACGAGGCCAGCGCCGTCATCGGGGTTGCCTCGCCGGAGAATGGACGTAACGGGGAGATAGTCTGTCTGTGGGAGACGAAAAAATACGGAGCCGTGAACGAGCCTCGAAAGGGCGTGTACTACCTGGCGGCCGAGGGTTTCTTTGCCCGCAACAGGGGGTGCGAGGGAGTAGTCGTAGACGATCCGAAGAGGGTCTTTCCAATATTGCTCTCTCTGTTCGCAAGCCCTCCTCAAAGCTCGTTCGGCTCATCTGGTGTTCACCCTGCCGCTGTCATCTCCGAACAGGCGACAGTCGCCCCATCGGCCTGGGTCGGGCCGAGTTGCGTGGTGGAGCGGGGCACGACCGTCGGCGAGGGGGCCTTTCTTTACGGCGGGGTCTTCGTAGGAAAGGATTGTGTGGTGGGGGCGGGAACAGTGATTGAGCCCGGTGCAGTGCTCCTGGATAGAGTGCTTACTGGAAGGCGTTGCGTGATACACAGCAACGTCGTGCTGGGGTGCGACGGCTTCGGTGTTCCCATGACTCCGGGCGGCGGCAGGCTTGAATCTGTGCCGCAGCTGGGCGGAGTCGTCCTGGGGGACGAGGTGGAGGTCGGCGCATGTACGACTATAGACAGGGGAACCCTGGACGACACCGTTGTCGGCAGCGGCACCAAGATAGATAATCACGTGCACATCGCTCATAACTCCAGGATCGGTGAAAACTGCATAATTGTAGCGATGACGGGTATCGCCGGCAGTGTGATCCTGGAGGACGGAGTTGTCATGGCCGCCCGCAGCGGGGTAAAGGAACACGTTCGCATCGGAAAGGGAGCGATTGTCGCTGCGCAGGGCGGTGTGGTCAAGGATGTCCCCCCGGGAGAGGTGGTCTCCGGTTACCCCGCCCGTCCTCACATGGAAAACTATCGCGTTCAGGCGGCCCAGCAGCGTGTCCCGGAGCTTCTGTCCCGCGTGAAGGACCTTGAAAAGAGGCTTCGGAGCCTCGAATCATCCGGGAAATGTACGGAAGAGTGGCGCTGAACCACCCTCGCAGGCTGCTTCGTCCCGTGTCGTTCTCCGGAAGGGGGCTGCACACGGGCGAGCACTCCGAGGTCAACGTCTACCCTCTGGACGGCGGCGGCCCCGAGCTCGAGGCGGAAGGCGCGTTCTCTCCCCTAACCCTGTGCGCGGCCGAGGGAGCGGGGCGAGGTACCACCGTCCTGCTGCCGGGCGAAGAGGGGCGGGCACGGACGACGGAGCACCTGTTCGCGGCGCTGTTCGGGCTTGGGTTGTGGTCGGTGCGCATCTCGCTTAAGGGGTCCGAGATACCGGCATGTGGCGGATGTGCGAAGCACTTCGCCGACTCTCTATTCGAGGCTTCGGAGCCGCTGGGGCAGGCCGAGTCTGCCCGGATTCTGAAGGGGGCCCTGTCGCCCTCGCTTCCCCTGGTCATAACCGACGATGGGCGGGGGAGCTCAATCTCGATCTTCCCCCGGAGCGCTTTCCGAGCCACTTATGTCATACAGTATGAGAGGTGTCCGATCGGGACCAGCATGGTCCTGTACGACCATGGTCGCGACGATTTCAGGGAGTGTATCGCTCCCGCCCGCACATTCGCGCTGGCCTCTGAGGTCGACGAGCTTCGGTCGCAGGGGCTGGCGGTCGGCGGCAGCCTGGATAACGCCGTGGTGGTGGGCGAGGCCTCGGTGCAGGCCATGGGGGGACTTCGCTTCCCGGACGAGTTCGCCAGGCACAAGATACTAGACCTGATGGGTGATCTCTACCTGTTGGGAGCGCCCCTTAACGCGGAGGTTACCGCCATAAGGGCCGGGCACGCGATGCACTGCAGGCTTGTTGAGCGCCTGCGCGAAAAGAAAGGAGACTGACTATGATCGACATCCACGAGATAATGAAGTGCTTGCCTCATCGATTCCCCTTCCTTCTGGTAGACCGCATCCTGGAGATCGACGAGAACCACGCGGTAGGGCTGAAGAACGTCACGTTCAACGAGCCCTTCTTCCAAGGGCACTTCCCGCAGGAGCCCATCATGCCGGGAGTCCTGGTGCTGGAGGCGATGGGGCAGGTGGCCGCTATGATGCTCTCTTCAAGGCCGGAGGGGGAGAAGCTGATCACCTTCCTCACCGGGGTGGAGAAGGCAAAGTTCCGCAGGCCGGTCAGGCCAGGAGACCAGCTTGTGACCACCGCCGAGATGATCAAACTCCGCAGGACTGTCGGCAAGGTCCGCACTGTAGGGCGGGTCGACGGCGAGGTCGCCGCGGAGGCCGAGTTCAGCTTCCTCGCGGCCGCCACTCTCGTCGACGCCCCGGATGGAGAGAAGGCGGACAGTTAGATGTCCCGTATTCATCCCACGGCGATTGTCTCACCGATGGCGGAGTTGGCCGACGACGTAATGGTAGGTCCTTTCTGTATCGTGCGCGACTGCGTCAAAATCGGCGCGGGTACGGTGCTATCCTCCTTCGTCACAGTGCTTGACTACGTTGAGATCGGTGCCAACTGCCGCATAGCGCAGCATGTAGTACTGGGGGGCGAGCCCCAGGACCTATCCTTCAGGGGGGAGGAGTCATGGGTTAGGATAGGCGACTCGGTCA
>Ga0172382_10013105_pt1 | contig 10719 bp, 7 predicted proteins | sample Leawel138RmetaG_FD_122245 | JGI IMG/M metagenome (GOLD analysis project Ga0172382, IMG submission 122245) | Leachate microbial communities from a municipal landfill in Southern Ontario, Canada - Leachate well 138R metaG | ecosystem: Engineered > Solid waste > Landfill > Unclassified | place...
GGTATCTGTCAAACAGCTTCGTCAGCTCTTTCATGATTTGTCCTCCGCGCCAACGACCGCCATCCTGTGGCTCCACCCGCCCAGGACGTCGAACGCTCCGTCCTCGCGCGGCGAATAGGTCACCCAGTAGGTGACCGACGCAGGGCGAAGAGAGGCGGTAATCGAGCCGTCGGGTGATCTCATCTTTCTGCCGCTTCGCTCCGCCTCCAGGATGACCCTTCTTACCGTGTCGGACATGATGCGTCGCTCGGCCAGAAGGGCCTCCACCTCGGGGGAGATAACCAGCCTTACCGACTCGTGCGCCTCTTCCATCATATCCTCCTCCCTCCACAGGTCTTTTTTCAGAGAGCGTACGAGCGACACCCTGTTCTCCCTCTGGTCGGAGTAGCCAACCGATTCTCCATCCGCGGGGTCTTGCGCGCCCCGTGGAAAGAGGATGTCGAGCAGATAGGCCGCCCGCTTGCCCGACTGAATGAAGCTGTTGCGGCACATGGCGCAGTAGACCAGGAAGTCGAGCTCGCTCTCCTTCCCTCTGGCCCTGGCCGACTCCCGAGCCAGGTCGGGGTTCGCGCACTCCTGCAGGCCGCCGAAGCCGCAGCAGAAGGTGAGCTCTCCCGAGAGGGATGGCTCTTCGAACTGCACCGCCGCCCTGGCCAGGATGTCGCGCACCGCCGATCTCACTTCCCTCATCTCAGCCGCAGTGCACGGGTCCGCCACAGCCAGAGGGCGTCCGGGAGCGCGGGTCGAAGCCGGCAGGTCCAGGTCGTCGAGCACCTCCCAAAGCGAGACTGTTTTCATCTCGGGATTCTCCCTCCGGAAAAGAGAGAGGCAGCTGGTGCAGGCCACGATGACCACCGGCGACCCCATAAACCTCCACTCCTCCATGATGCGCCCCAGCTCGGAGTGCGCCTCGTCGTCTTGCCCTGCCCACTCTGCGGGGGCTCCGCAGCAGCGCAGCCATAGGCCGACCCCCCCCTCCAGCCGCTCACGCAAAAAGGAGTACAGTGCAAGGGTGGTCTCCGGCGAGGTCCCCGCCAGTCTGCATCCGGGGTAGAGAAGGTAGGCACAGCCGCCTGTCTCCGGGTCGCTGCGCAGCAAGGTCGCCTTCGGGGAGCAGTTGAAGCGCATCTCCTCAAGAGCGAAGTCGTGCGCCGACGGTGGCATCTTCTCCTGCTTTATCATCTCGCGCCTGGCCTCGGAGACCAGGTCGGCCATCGAGAAGCCCTCCGGGCAGATGCGCTCGCACCTGCCGCATAGCGAGCACGAGTTGATCATCGTATTGGCCAGCCTCGTCCCCTGTATCACCGACAGGTTGTTGTAGACCTCTCGCGCGAACTTCTTAGGGTAGCCCTTGTAGTGCTGCATGTAGGTGCAGTGCTTCACGCACTCCATGCACTCACAGAGCAGGCAGCGTTCGGCCTCAGACTTCGCCTCCTCTGGTGTATAGGCATCCTCCTGTCCCTTGACTGGCGATACGGCGGCCACCCCCGCTGTCGACGTGAACAGTCGGGTAAGGTAGGGCCCCTCCTTCTCCCTGGCGGAGTGGAGCGAGGCTCCCTGCATGTGGCGTTCGACGGATTTTATGCCACGCCTGCCGTCTGCAGCTCTGAGTATGAACGATCGGGACGCCCCCCCGACGAACAGACCGATAACAGGGGTCTCAAGGCTGATCGGGTCCCCGGAGGTGATCCCCCCAAGGTCCAGGGCCGTCCTCGGGTCGTCAAGCCCCGCGTAAGCCCCGTCGAAGAGTGAGGAGAGCTCCGCTAGAGGAGGAAGTTCGCTCCATGGGAGGAAGGAGACGCCTCCCTTCTCAAGCCAGGCGATCTCTCGCGACGCGATCTCGTCCGTCACAAGTGGGGAGAGTGCGGTCAGGAGGTCGTTAATATGGTCGTCGTAGTAAACTGTGACCGAGTAACCCTTTCTGATGCCGTCCGACGCCGCGCAGAGCGAGCCGAGGCCGCTGCCCAGTACTGCGACCCTTTTGCCGCTTTTCGGGATCAGCAGGGGGGCGCGCTTCAGCGGTTCCAGCTCGACGCACGCTCTTTCAATACTCCCCAGTTCAATCGCACCGCCAAGCTCCTTGCGAATGCAGGCCTCGGTGCACGGGGCGTCGCAGATGCGAGCCAGTACCTCCGGCAGCGGAAGCGTTCTCTCTATGAGCTTCCTAGCGTCGTCGAAGCGCCCCGCGCGGACGAACGAGCAGAGCGCCCTCCCGTCTAGATGCAGCGGGCAGGCGGCCTGGCAGAAGGGAGGCTCTTCCTGAACGCACCTGGACTCGAACTCGATCAGTCTCTCTTTATCCATTTGCTACCTCGTCCTGTTCAGATAGAGCGGGGAGGCGCCCCGTGTGTCGACGCCTCCCCGTACGGGGGTGGAACTACTTTCCGAGGGCGGCCAGCACCTTCTCCGGGTAGGCCGGCAGCCTGGTTATGCGCGCGCCGCAGGCGTTGTAGATAGCGTTGATGATGGAAGCGTGCGGGCTGGTGAGAGGAAGCTCGCCGATTCCGGCCGCTCCGTGCGGTCCGTCCTCGCGGTGCTCCTCGAAGTAGATGAGCTCGATGTCGTCCGGGATGTCCTTGATGTACGGGAATCCCGCGCCTGGCATTGTGGAGTGCTTCTCTATATCCTCGTAGTCCTCCGTCAGGGCCAGTCCTATGCCCTGGGCCAGGCCGCCGTAGTTCTGTCCGTCTACGACGAGGCGGTTGTTGATCTTGCCGCAGTCGGACATCAGGGTCATCCTGTCGACCTCGGTCTTGCCGGTCTCGGTGTCGACCGTGACCTCGGCCATGAAGAGGCCGTACATGTAGATCACGAACGGCGAGCCCTGCCCGTCCTCGGGGCCGCAGGCGACCCCGGCGGCGGCGGACCACTTGCCGGCGAAGGAGGTCGGCTTGCCTGCCGCGACCAGCTCGTCGTAGGTCATGTAGCCGCCTCCCGGCTTGGCCGTCTCCTTCAGCAGGGTCTCGCAGGCCACGCGGATGGCGTTGCCAGTCATGACCTGGGAGCGAGAGCCGCCAGCAGGGCCGGAGTTCGGGCACTTGGCGGTGTTGGGCCATGTGAACTTCAGCTTCTCAGGTGCGACGCCGAGCGGTCTCAGGGCCTCGTGAGCCGTGCCTATGGCACCCATGTCCGCGCCCTGTCCGTGGTCCTCCCACGCAGTGCATACCGTGAAGGTGCCGTCCGGGTTCATATCGATGCGGGCCTCGGAGCCGTCCGGGCCGTCGAGTCCGCAGCCGTACACGCCTACCGAAAGGCCGACGCCCTTCTTGAAGCGGCTCGTCGAGCCCTCGGCCGCGCGCTTCTTGGCCAGCTCGTACTTTGGCCGCAGCGCCTCGAACATCTTGGGCAGGCTGTAGGACTCCGGTGCCTGGCCGGTAGGGTTGGTGCTTCCGGGGCGGTAGACGTTCTTGTAGCGGAGCTCGAACGGGTCCATGCCCAGCTTCTCAGCAAGTTCGTCCATCAGAACCTCGGAGGAGAAGAGCGACTGCGGCGAGCCGTAGGCGCGGAAGGCCGAGCCCCAGGCGTGGTTGGTGCAGACCGTGTGCCCCTGTCCTCTTATGTTCGGAATGTCGTATCCCGCGCCCATGAACTGGGTGCCGCGAAGAGTGACCAGATCGCCGAACTCGGAGTAGGGCCCGTGGTCGACCGCGAAGTCCGTCTCCATGGCCAGCAGTTTGCCCTCCTTGTCGGCTGCGAACTTCATGTTGACGAAGAAGGGGGAGCGCTTGCCGGTGTACTGCTGCTGCTGCTTCCAGGTGTAGTTCAGGGCCACCGGATGGCCGGTCGCGAGGGCGGCCGCTCCAACCAGCGCCTCCATTGTCGGGCTGAACTTGTAGCCGAAAGTGCCTCCCGCCGGGTTGGTCACCAGGACTAGCTTCTCAGGCTCCACGCCCAGACCGGGGGCGATCATCGCGAGATGCAGGTGTACTCCTATGGACTTGGAGTGAATGACCAGCCTGCCCTCGTGGTCCGTGTAGGCGAAGCCAACGTCCGGCTCGATGGGCATGTGCGGCTGGCGTCCGACGTAGAAGTCGTCCTCGACGGTTACGACGTCGGAACGAGCGAATATGGGCGCGGTATCCTCGCCCTTCTTGACCTTCTGCGTGTAGTAGATGTTAGGTGTTCCCGGGTGAATCTCAATGGCGTCGTCGGCCATCGCCTCTGGCGCGCTCATGTAGGCGGGGAGCACTTCGAGATCGAGCTTGACCTTCTCGGCAGCGGCGACTGCATTCTGGTAGGTGTCGGCGCAGACTATCGCCACCGCGTCTCCATGCTGGAAGATCTTCTCGTCGCACAGGATCGGGCGATCCCAGCCGTCTCCCTTGTTCGTCGGGAAGGTGATAAGCCCTGTGATGCGGTTCTTGCCCTTGATATCCTTGTGCGTCACGACCTTGTAGACTCCGGGCATCTGCTCCGCCTCGGACGTGTCGATGCCCTTGATGTTAGCGTGAGAGACGGTCGCCTGCACAAGGGCGGCGTGAAGCGTCTTCTTCGGCATCTTGAGGATGAGGTCGGCGCCGTAGTCGAGCGTTCCGGTGACCTTGGCAACCGCGGTCGGGCGCGGGTACTTGCTGCCCCAGATGCGTCCATCCTCCGGCATCACGAAGTCGAGCTCCTTAACGTCCATCTCGCCCCTGAGGACCTTGGCAGCGTCCATCACCGCGTCGACGATGGGGATGTAGCCGGTGCAGCGGCAGGCGTTCCGGTTGAGCTGGAACCAGTCGCGCACCTCCTCGCGGGTCGGGTTCGGGTTCGAATCCAGAAGCCCCTTCGCCGATACGATAAAACCCGGTGTGCAGAAGCCGCACTGTGCCGCTCCGTGCTTGATCCAGGCCTTCTGAAGCGGATGGAGGTCATCGGGGGTCCCAATCCCCTCTATCGTTACGATCTTTGACCCCTCCGGCAGGCGGGACATCTTGTAGACGCACGTGCGCGTGACCTTGCCGTCGAGCAGGACGTTGCACGAGCCGCAGTGGCCCTGGCCGCACCCCACCTTTACGCCGGTCAGGCCGAGCTGTTCGCGGAGCACGGTGGAGAGCACGCTGTCGTCCTCGACGATGATGTTGCGCTCAACGCCGTTGACGTAAAATACCTTTTGAATCATCCTGTTTCCAGCTCCTTTCGATTTGCGGACTCTATATTCGCGGGAGGGCGCCGAGTCCCGGCGGCCGATATTCCCGTTCATACAGCTGGATGAAACGCCTCGGTCTGTTGCACACCCTCCTTTCCGTTGTTATGAAAAAACGCCGCCCTCCGAGCAAAGAGGACGGCGTCCGCCGTTTCCAGGACCTCCTTGCCAGACGAAGGAGTAGCATGCTCCAAATGAGAATGCCATTGGAGCTGTATTTCCGACTGAGCTAGTCGGTTATATTCTGAAAAACCCACATCTTATCGTTGTCCATTATAAGGCAAAAGGCCTGCAAGGCAAATAGAGGCCGCCTATGCTTCAGAGCGTATGGGTAGTCTAGGGGCTAGTATCGGCCCTCCTACCATGCCTCTGCGAAGGCCGCGTTGGTGTAGATCTCCTCCAGGCGTACCTTGTGCCCCTGCTCCATCGTCGCAAGCTGCAGGAAGGTGTTCTTCTGCTCGGTGGTCGCGCTCATGTCGGCGAAGGACTGGTACAGCTCCATCGCCTCCTGCTCTTTCTTCATAGCCAGGGCGATGGCGTCCTTGAATGCGATTTCTGTCGACAGAGTCTGAAGCTCCACGCTCTCCGACACCTTGTAGTCCGCGGACTCGACGAAGCTCATCTTCTGTCCCTCGTTCGCAAGGTAGCCCTCGAGAAGCAGCTTGTGACTCGTCTCCTCCTTTGCCAGCTCTTCGAAGGTATCCTTGAGCATGCTGTTGCTTATCTTCTTGGCGGCATCCTTATAGAATTCGTAGGCTTCGACTTCATTCTTTATCGCCATCGTCAGTATCTCTTTGTAGTTCATAATATCGCCTCCTTGGTTGAATAGTGCGCGTCCGGATGTTCTATTAATCCCATCTCCGGGGCTCACTATTGTAAATAATATCCTATGTGTTGATTATGTCAATGGAGCCGAAGCGGTCCTTACTGTTATTGCGGATACAGTATTCACGCTTTTTATCATTAATTTCGATGTGGAAATACGGAGATGCTCGTGTATAATAGTATTCGTGCAAAAAAGCATCTGAATAATCAGAAACGGAGGTAGTAGTCTATGTCGGAACTTGAAAAGGGTCAGGTCAGGAGCAGAAGCGAAACGTTAAGCATTCTTTTGGGAGCAGCATTTTTAATGGCGACCTCGGCCATCGGGCCGGGGTTCTTGACTCAGACGATATCTTTCACCAACGAGCTTAAGGCGGTCTTCTCCTTCGCCATCCTCCTGTCGATTCTCATTGACATAGTGGTGCAGCTCAATATCTGGCGCGTGCTAGCCGTCTCCGGCATGAGAGGGCAGGATGTGGCGAATAAAGTCCTCCCCGGGCTCGGCTACTTCCTCGCCTTTGCAGTGGCGCTCGGCGGGTTGGCATTCAACGTCGGCAACGTAGGTGGCGCGGCGCTGGGCTTCCAGGTGCTATTCGGAACGGAGCAGATGGTGGGAGCCTTCATCAGCGCGGGCATCGCTATCGCCGTCTTCCTGTGGAAGGACCTCGGCAAGGCGATGGACAAGTTTGCGCAGATCCTCGGTTTTCTGATGATCGCGCTGGTCCTCTACATAGTCTTTGTGACGAAGCCCCCTGTTATGGAGACGGTGCATGAGATGTTCCGGCCGTTCGCGGACATGCAGCTTCTGAAGGAGTACAAGTGGCTGGTGGTGCTGACCCTCGTCGGCGGCACGGTCGGCGGGTATATCTCCTTCTCGGGCGCACACAGGATAATAGACGCGGGGATAGTGGGCAAGGAGCACCTTGGCGAGATAACCAAGGGCTCGGTCAACGGCATCATGATCACGGGAGTTATGCGCTACCTGCTCTTCCTGGCATTTCTGGGTGTGGTGCTGACCGGGACGGCGATCGATATGACCAACCCTGTGGCCTCGGCCTTCCAGATCGGCGCGGGCGCGCTCGGATACCGCATCGCCGGTGTCGTCCTCTGGGCGGCGGCAATAACGTCGGTGGTGGGGGCCTCCTACACATCGGTCTCCTTCCTTCGCACCCTGTTCAAGTTCGTGGATGACTACTACCGCTTCTGGATAATCGGATTCATCCTGGCGTCCACATCCATCCTCGCGACCGTCGGTCGTCCGGTTACACTGCTGATCGTGGCCGGCTCGCTCAACGGGCTCATACTGCCCCTGTCGCTTGGCTGCGTACTGCTAGCCGCGCATAACAGGAACATAATGAAGGAGTACAGGCATCCCGTGTGGATGTCGGCTCTGGGCTGGGTGATAGTGGTCTTCACGGCCTGGATGGGCTTCAACTCCTTCACGGGCATCGTGCAGCTCTTCAAATAAGTCTGCGGGCAGGAGTTTACGCCGAAGGGAAAGGAGGCGGTGAATGAGTGGCTGACAGAGATTATCCCAGGCTGCTTGCCGCGGGCGACGGTTGCGTGGTCGTAGAGTATGGCGACGCCATCGATATGGAGATAAACCGACGGGTCGCCGCGCTTGCGGCCTCGGTCGGGAGGGCTGAGCTCCCCGGATTCCTTGACGCCGTTCCGACCTACAGATCGCTCGCGGTCTACTTCGACCCGGTCGTGGCCGACGTAGATGCGCTTTATAGGAGACTAGAGGAAATGATGTCCTCGTCCGGCGCGGACGTGGACACGGCCAAAAGAAGGGTAGTAGTGGTCCCGACCCTTTACGGCGGGGATCACGGTCCCGACCTGGGTAACGTCGCGGAGCACACCGGACTTTCACCGGATGAGGTGATAAGGCGGCACTCCTCGAACGACTGCTACTGCTACATGCTTGGTTTCACCCCCGGATTCGCCTACCTCGGGGGGATGGACGCATCGCTTGAGACTCCGCGGCTGAAAAACCCGCGCGAGCTTATCCCCGCGGGCTCCGTAGGCATCGCCGGAAAGCAGACCGGCATCTACTCGATAGCCAGTCCCGGAGGGTGGCAGCTGATAGGGCGTACGCCGATGATGATGTTCGACCCGGTGCGAGAGCCCGCTATCTTCCTTGAGGCTGGGATGTGGGTTCGTTTCCGCCCGGCGGACAGGGCCGAGTTCGAAAAGATTGAGTCCGCGACGGCCTCGCGCTCATACCGTCCGGAGATTCTGGAGGAGGAGGTGTCGGCATGACGGGGCCTGTCGTCTTCTCGGTGCAGCTTCCGGGGATGCTGACCACCGCCCAGGACTCGGGGCGCTGGAGTTACCAGGGCAAGGGTATGCCGGTCGCTGGGGCTATGGACATGCAGTCGTTCCGGATGGGCAATATTCTGGTCGGCAACGAAGAGAACGCCGCAGCGCTTGAGATCACTCTTATGGGCCCTACGCTTACGGTCATAGAGGGAGAGGCGGTCGTGGTCGTCACGGGCGCGGAGCTGGGTTTCAGGGTCAACGAAACGCCCTTGGCGAACTGGACCGCCGTGACCGTACGAACCGGGGACGTGATCAGTTTCAGCGGCCCCGTCTCCGGATGCAGGGCGTATCTCTGCGTGTCGGGAGGTTTCGACGTGCCGTTGGTCATGGGGAGCCGTTCAACCTACACTCGTGCCAGGGTGGGAGGGTTCGAGGGAAGGTCGCTCAAAAAGGGCGACACGATTCGATGCGCTGAGCCCCCCCCTCTGTGGAGCCTGTGCGAGGGGCTGGTCTGCCCTGAGGAGCTTCGTCCGTCGAGGGATCCCGACGCACCGCTGCGAGTGATACCGGGACCTCAGGAGGACTATTTCACGGAAAAGGGCTTGGAGTCCTTCTACGGTACTGAATACACGGTCTCCAACAGCGCGGACCGTATGGGGTACCGGATGGAAGGCGAGCAGATCGAGCACACTGGGGTGGCGGACATAATCTCCGACGCCATTCCTCTCGGCGCGGTGCAGGTTCCCGGGCACGGACAGCCTATAGTAATGCTGGCCGACCGTCAGACGACGGGCGGATACACGAAGATCGGGGTGGTCTGCTCAGTGGATACGGCCGCCCTGTCGCAGCGCCTGCCCGGAGCAGGCGTCAGGTTTGTCAGGACGACGGTGAAGGAGGCCGTCGAGCTGGCTCGGGACGAGGCGAGGGCGAGGGATGAACTGCGCGCGCTGCGCGCCTCATGGCGCTCGTCGCCGCGTGATACCCCCTTTGCCATTTTTGGGGCGCGGACGAGCGGAGAAGCGATACTGCGCGTCGACGGTGCCGAGCACACGGTCTCGTGGGAGGAGATCGGGGAGGTGGAGTAATGTTCAGAATTGACCTTAACAGCGACCTGGGCGAGAGCTTCGGCCCGTGGCGCATGGGTATGGACCGCGAGGTTATGGAGCACGTCAGCTCGGCGAACGTAGCCTGCGGCTTTCACGCGGGAGACCCCGAGGTTATGCTTCGCACGGTCCAGGCGGCCAAGGAGGCCTCGGTCGCGGTAGGGGCTCACCCGGGCTTCCCGGACCTGCAGGGCTTCGGACGCAGGACTATGGGGTGCTCGCCCGACGAGGTCTACGCGTTCACCCTGTACCAGATCGGGGCGATTCAGGCCGTCTGTGCCGCGCACGGCGTGCGCCTGCAGCATGTGAAGGCCCACGGTGCTATGTACAATCAGGCAGCGAAGGACCTCGCGATGGCGAAGGCGATTGCCCGTGCCACGCGCGACGCCGGGGGAAAGCTGATTCTCATGGGGCTTGCAAACTCCCTCTTCGAACAGGCGGCGGCAGAGGAGAACATCCCCTACGCGGCGGAGGCGTTCGCCGACAGGGGGTACATGGACGACGGCTCACTCGTCCCCCGGAGCAAGCCGGGGGCCTTCATACACGACCCGGAGGAGGCCGCCGAGCGAATGGTACGGCTTGTTAAAGAGGGGATTATACGCTCCGCCGAGGGGACGGACATAAAGCTGAAGGCGCACTCGATCTGCCTGCACGGCGACAATCCGTCGGCGGTGGAGTTCGCACGCCGGATTAGAAGCGTGTTGCAGACGAACGGCGTGGTTATCGGGAACATCCGGGAGGTGCTGGATATATGAAGGCGTCGGACTACGCGAACAGCACGCCGCAAGAGGTGCGGAAGCTGATAAGGGAGGGGAAGTGGACCCTGCCGACACCGGGGATGTGCAAGGGGCACGTGCAGGGCAACCTGGTGGTGCTGCCGCGGGACCTGGCCTACGACTTTCTGGTCTTTGCGCAGAGAAACCCCAAACCCTGCCCGATACTGGACGTGACCGAGCCGGGAGACCCGGAGCCGAGGCTCGTGGCGCCGGGGGCGGACATCTCGACTGATATCCCCCGATACCGCGTCTGGAAGGACGGGGTCTGCGTCGACGAGCCGACCGACGTCAAGAAGTACTGGCGGGACGACCTTGTGGGCTTCCTACTGGGCTGCTCCTTCTCCTTCGAGGGGGCGCTGCTGGAGGCGGGCATACCGGTTCGTCACATCGAGCAGAACAGGAACGTGCCGATGTATGTCACCGACATACAGTGTACCCCGGCGGGTGCGCTAAGGGGGCCGGTGGTGGTCAGCATGCGCCCGATTCCAGCGGCGATGGTTCCCAAGGCGGTGCTCTGCACAGGTCGATTCCCGGCAGTGCACGGTGCCCCTATCCACATCGGCGACCCGTCGCAGATAGGTATCAAGGATATCAACAGGCCGGACCTAGGAGACGCAGTGGACACCTA
>Ga0172382_10013106_pt1 | contig 10718 bp, 9 predicted proteins | sample Leawel138RmetaG_FD_122245 | JGI IMG/M metagenome (GOLD analysis project Ga0172382, IMG submission 122245) | Leachate microbial communities from a municipal landfill in Southern Ontario, Canada - Leachate well 138R metaG | ecosystem: Engineered > Solid waste > Landfill > Unclassified | place...
ACAGATTTGGGGGTTTTTGGGAAACACAGATGATATTGTCACCAAATTCAACGAAGTAAAGCTTTACTTGAGCGACAAGCCCATACTATCCGAAATTGATCTTTCTGATGAAGCCCTATTGAGTTTTCTGCAAAGCCTGACAAAATACTTGCCCCGGGTGATCAACTCTGTTGCAGAGCTTCTGATAAATATGTTAGTCACATTTTTTGTCTTGTATTTCATGCAGGTGCATGGCAAAAAAATGGAAGCAACAATCGAAGATATTTTTCCCTTTTCCGACAAAAGCAAGCAGGTATTGTGGACGGATATCAATCACATGGTCCGCACCAATGCAATAGGGATCCCGATTTTGGGTGTGTTTCAAGGGATTGTTGCTATAATCGGCTATAGCATTTTTGGAGTCAATAACCCCATTCTTTGGGGAATAGTGACGGGCATTGCTACCATCATACCGGTTTTGGGCACCATGGCAGTATATATTCCTATATGTATAGTAGCATTTGCAACAGGGCCGACCAGCAGTGCGGTGTGGTTGACGCTTTATTGCTTTTTCCTGGTTGGGGGTATAGACAATATTCTCAGGTTTACGATTCTGAAAACCCTGGGAGATGTGCCTCCGTTGATCACTGTTTTCGGGGTATTGTTTGGGCTGAAATTATTTGGGATGTTGGGCCTGATTTTCGGACCACTCATCATATCCACTGTTGGAGTACTGTTCAAGGTCTATCGCAATGAATACGGGCGGTCGTCAAAGCCTCCCCAGGACACAATTTCAGATTAGGGCTGAATTAGTGCACTGTTTTTCCGCAAGAGGCGAATTTGGAAATTAAAAAACCAACTCATTCGCCAGATCGATATGTGCCTGCTTTATTGTGTGCCCGGCGTTCTCAAACACTTTGGTGGTGACGTCGGCGTTCATTTCGGCAAAGATTCCGGCGGTCTCCTGGACCCGCTCAAGCGGCACATGGAAGTCTGGATTGCTGGTGGCCAGCAAGATGGGGGTTTGTTGAAAATTCCCGTGATAATTATTGCGATTGATTTCCCGGCCTATGACACCTCCGATAATGGCAACCGCTCCCCCGTAACGCTTGGCGTTCCGGGCAAGAAATTCAAGGGACAGACAGGCTCCTTGTGAGAAGCCAAAAAAATAAATATTTTCCGGTTTGATGCCATGGTCTATGGCAGTTTGTACTGTTTGGCCGATTACTTCCAGCGCAGAGCCAAGCCAGGGTTGGTTTTGTGCCACCGGCGCGAGAAAAGAAAGTGGATACCAGGTGTGGTGGGTAGCCTGAGGGGCAAGAATCGCAAAATCATCTGCCTTCAGAGAAGATGACAGCCCCATAATATCAGCTGCTGTCCCTCCCCGACCATGGATCATTATCAAAGCCTTTTCAGCATGATCCAGGGCCTTTCCCCCTACTTTTAAATCATATGCATGTGCCATAATAAAATGATTTTTTGACCGAAACTATTCCACATTACAAAATTAACGTAACTCCGGCAATACTCCTTCGATTTCTTCGCGGGAGCCTTCGTATTGTTTTGGGAGCATGAGCTTAGCACCCAATTCCTCAAGTGGCTCGTCCACCGTAAAACCCGGATTATCGGTAGCAATTTCAAAAAGCACTCCTCCCGGTTCCCTGAAATATAAGGAATAAAAGTAATCCCTATCGATTTTTGGAGTGATATTCATGCCTACTGACAGTATCTTTTCACGAAACTCCATCAATACCTTTTCGTCTTTTACCCTGAATGCAATATGGTGGTTGGTGCCGGCAGCATTGTGTCCCCGCGGCGCAGAAGGGTCCTCCAAAATATCGATCAAGTTGGCTGCATTCACCGCATCAGTAGCGAACCTCAGGCGATTTCCCTCTTGCTGATGCAGTTGGTAACCAAATATATCCGTCAATACCCGTGCAGTTGCTTCACTGTTTCTTAGGGTTAAGGTTACATTGTGGAACCCTTTTAATGCTACATCCGCCTTGATGTCACTGGTCGTCCAAACTTTGCGCTTATCTTCATGTGATGGTTCAATAAATTGCAATTCCAACCCATCCGGATCCTGAAATGAAATGTATTTTTCACCCATGATCTCCCTGTCACCAAAAGATATCTGCTGGGTACTCAACCTATCCTTCCAAAAACCGAGAGCTCCTTTCGCAACTGCATATCCAATATGAGTGGCCATTCCTGCTCCGCTTCTCCCTCGTCCTATACCTTGCCAGGGAAAAAACGTCAAAATAGTGCCCGCTTCTCCTGATTCATTACCAAAGTAAAAATGATACGTGCCCGGATCATCAAAGTTGACAGTCTTCTTCACCAGGCGGAGACCCAACACTCGTGTGTAGAAATCGAGATTTTTATTGGCATCACTGGCGATGGCAGTGATATGGTGCAAGCCTAATATTCTGTTTTCCATAACCTTTTATACTTTAACCTTTTATATTTTGTGTAATACAAAGGTAAGGCGGAAATCCAGGAAATATATTCACCTGTGTTAATAAAGCCAGTATTCCGATTTAATGCTCATATCCGATTTAATGCTCATACGAAAGGTTAAATCGTAATCCGTCCGCCAGTGACCGGGATGGTGGCTCCGGAAATATAACTACCTTCATCCGATGCCAGGAAAACAAATGCCGAAGCCAGTTCGGCAGGCTGTCCCGGTCTGCCGGTCGGTGTATTTTCCCCAAAGGTGGGTGCTGACCCGGCCTTAGTTGAAGTAATCAGCGGTGTCCATACCGGGCCAGGAGCCACGGCATTGACCCTGATCCCCTTGGCCTGGGTGAGCAATATTTGACTCAGATTGGCAGTGAAATTTTCCACGGCAGCCTTTGTGGCTGCATAAGGCAACAATTCTATGGAAGGGTCAGAGGTATTGACCGAAGTTGTATTGATGATCGAACTACCAGGCTTCATATGGGGCAGCGCAGCTTTGCACAAATAATAAATTGCATGCACGTTCACCGCAAAAGTATGTAACCACTCTTTCGTAGGGATATCCTCAATTTTTTCCCTGGCCATATGAAATGCTGCATTATTGACCAAAATATCGATCTGGCCAAATTCCTTCACTGCCTTTTTCACCATCTGTTGACAATGGGCTTCCTTGGTGATATCACCTTTGACCAAAACACACTTACTGCCAGCCTTCCTCACATAATCTGCAGTATCAAACGCATCCTCGTCCTCCAAATCATTCAGGTAACTGATCAACACATCCGCTCCTTCCCGGGCAAAAGCAATCGCTACTGCCTTCCCTATGCCCGAATCTCCACCTGTTATTATTGCCTTCTTTCCAACTAACTTTCCTGAGCCTTGGTAGCTCTCTTGACCGTGGTCAGCCAAGGGCTTCATTTTCGATTCTATGCCGGGATACTCCTGCTTTTGTTTAGGAAAGGGGGGGCGAGGGTAATTGGCATAAGGTTCGCGCTTTTCTTTGAGTTTTTCCTTTTGTTTATCTATTTTATCTGCCATATCAATTTCCTCCTACTATTATGGAAACAAAAAAGGCATGCTTTTGTTTGGGAAAGACAATTAGGGTACAAAAATGGTAATTGAGGTGCCATGCCCAGGCCGGGAGTCAATTTCCAACTCTCCATTGAGGATTTCCAGGCGGTTTCGCATATTATGGAGTCCCATTCCATCTCCTGACCAATCAATTGATCCCGGATCGAATCCAACCCCATTATCTTCAATGGCCAGGGTGGTACCACTTTCGTCATGTACCAGTTGAATGCTCATTTTAGTGGCATTTGCGTGTTTAATGACATTATTCACGCATTCCTGAATCACTCTATATAGTACGGTCTCAATTTGCCCATCCAATCGTTCTTCCAATCCGGATACTCCCAAAGAGATTTGGATTACCGTACCATCGATTTTGTTTACAAATTCACGAACAGCCGATACCAACCCAAATTTTACCAAGGCATTCGGCATCATTTGGTGAGATATGCTGCGCATCTCATCATAACTGTCCTCCACCATTCGAATGGCATCGTCCACCACATCCGGATTCAGATTCCCATCTGATCGCAGCCCTTTATTGAGTTGTTTGAGATTGAGAAGGGCGGCTGATAATATTTGCCCCACACCATCGTGCAGATCACCAGCGATTCGTCTTCTTTCCTTTTCTTCCGCATCCAGGACTGCCCGGGTGGAGGCTTCCTGCTGTCTGCGAATTTCCTCTTGCAAGAGCGCCTCCGCCCTCAATTGCCTTTGCTTGAACAATAAATATGCGGTTATTCCACCACCAAGCAACAAAAACACGACGGCAGCCAACCACAGAGAGCGGTTGCGCAGTTTCAGTTTTTGAATATCGGATTCCTGATTTAAAAGCTCGATGTGCTGTTCTTTTTTCTCAGTTTGATACTTGGTTTCCAGCTCATTACTAACGGATATTACTCTTTCATCCAATACCTCTGCCGAATTTTTCACAAACAAGTTCATGTAGTGAAACACGCTGTCCATTTTATGTAGCCCGGCATAAGCAGCAATTAGCTGAAAATAAATGCTTCCCAGCTTTTCCCCATATCCCATTGCCTCAAAGTGTCCTAAACTTGACAAAAGCAAATCTTTGGCCAGTTGATAGTTGCCCAGTCGGGTATGGTTGATGGCAAGGGTAAGGTTGGCACTTGCTGCATCAGATTCCAGCTTTTCCCGATACCGGATTTCCAAAGCCTTATTGATATATTCAATTGCCTCCCTGTGTTTACCCCTTTCGGTCAGAACGGAGCCCAAATTATTATAGGCGGTGGCTTCTGCCACAAAGTTGCCAGACTTTTTGCTGGTCTCCAGCGTTTTTTCATAATAGCTGATGGCCTTTGCAGAATCTTTTGAAGAAATATAGGCATTCCCGATAGCCAACTGGGTATTGGCCAACTGAGGGCCCATTCCCTTCTCTTCAAAAAAAACTTCGGCTTTTTGCAAAAATTCCAGCGCTCTGCTATAATTGCCCAAGGCCGTATAGGTCACCGCAATATTGCTATATAAATTGGCCACTACCCCCTCATTTCCAGCTTCCTCATAAAATCGTAAGGATTGAAGGTAATAATCCATGGATTTCTCGAGATCCATCTTGCGAAAATAGGCGGCCCCCAATTTGAAGTGAAGCGACGCTGTCCCTTCCTGATCACCATCTTCTTCCCTGATATGCAAGGCTTCCTCATAATGGCTCAGGGCTTGATCAATATCTCCCTTTACAAAATATATTGCCCCAACATCATTCAGGGATTGGGCGATCAGCTTCCGGTCCTGGAGCTGGCGGGACATTTCAAGCGCCTGCGTACCATAATGAAAGGCTGAATCCAGATTCAGCGAATTGTAATACCATGACAGATCGCCATAAATTTTGGCTTTTTCTGCCGGGGGGAGCTTCTTTTGGAGCTCTAATTTTAGACTGTCTATTTGCTGCAACAGTGGGTTTTGCTGCAACAATGGATTTGCAGCGAGGTTTATCAAAAAACAAATAATAAACCCGAGGGTGAGGAAAGTTCGGTTCATCAATGATTAGCTTGGTTCCCTCAAAATTATGTATAAATATTTTAATATTTTTAGCTGCAAGCAATAAATAAAAAAACGGCAAGAATTTCTTCTTGCCGTCAAAACAATATGAAAGATTCCTCGCGGAATCCAAAATGATTAGGCTATACGGACATTCGTAGCATTGAGGCCTTTTTGGCCTTGCTCGACCTCATAGGTCACTGTATCATTTTCGCGGATGTTACTGATCAGTCCTGAGGAGTGGACAAAAACATCTGCACCACCATTACTTGGTGTAATAAATCCGAAACCCTTGGTTTCGTTAAAGAATTTTACTGTTCCTTCTTGCATTATATAATAATTAATTGTTAAAAATTTCAATACTTTTTTTGTTTGTTAGCAAGAATAAATGGAGGGGATTCAAATGAGAGACTTCCGGGCCATCCAGCACTGGTATGCTGTTTATATAAGTGATAAAAACAAATTGGCCACTAAAGGCATTATGTAATACGCAAATGTACGGTAAAATTATCAAACCACCAAATAAATATTTTTACTTACAATATTTAAATAAAGATTGCGATATTCATACTATCACCGTCATGCATTTGACTTGGGACTGGGCGCTGTGATATTAATTAAGCCCCTGACATCGAATGGATCACCCGGACGTGAGATTTAAAAGCCCCTCCAAAGGTGTTGAATTCGTTGTACTGTATAGCAAACTCCTGGCACGTTTCCCTTACGATACGGTTCAATGCGGGATAATGTATGTGGCTTATTTTGGGGAATAGGTGATGCTCCACCTGAAAGTTGAGTCCACCCAATAACCAGGTCAACACTTTGCTTTTTGTAGCAAAATTGGCTGTTGACTGCACCTGATGCACCATCCACTCCTCTTCAATTCTCGATTCTTCTACGGTTTTGAATTCTGTCCCGTCCACTACGTGGGCCAATTGGAATACCGTGGCAAGACTCATTCCGCACACAGCACCGGCGATCAGAAGCCCGATCAGGGTGGGCAACCAACCGACAAAGATGATCGGTACCACGATAAAAATATTGAAATGCAGCACCTTGCTGACCCAGAAAATCACTTTTTCCTTGAGTGGAAAATGGAATTGCTCCGTTTTTTGTCCCATTCGTCCCCGGAAATATTTTTCGTAATCCTGGTAGAAAATCCATGCCAAATAAGAAATACTATACAATACAGGAAAGTAGAAACGCTGATAACGATGGTATTTTTTGAGCGGCTGATCGTGATGGATTCGCATAAATTTAATTTCAATATCATGATCTTCGCCTTCGATATTGGTATAAGTATGGTGGGCAATATTATGCTTCAGCTTCCAAAAATAAATGTTACCCCCCAGCATATTCAACGAATAGGACAAGATATTGTTGAGGTTTTTGCGGGCTGAAAACGACTGGTGGCCGGCATCATGCATGATATTGAAACCGATTGCAGCAAAGTTGAGCCCAAAAAGCATACATAAAATGACCGCAACCGCCCAATGCATCGGTACGAATACCAACAGGACATATAGGGTCACAAAAGTACACAACAGTACAGCGGCTTTGACAAACAGTCTCCTATTCCCGGTTTTTTTGAGCGCAGTATGGCTGAAATAACTAGAAATTTTTTGTTTTAGAGATTTGGAAAATAATGTATTGGTATTATTAAACTTTACTGCAGGATTCATGAGAAGGATTAGAAATATGGTCAAATATAATAATTTTTGGTGAATTATTGTATTATTTTTTTTCCTTAAAGGCTTCCTCCATCAAAATCTGGCTCCCATCCATCAAAACCCGGCTCCCATCCGTCAATCCTCTGAAAAACTCCCCATTTTCATAGATCAGAACCTCGCCGGACCGTCCGTTTTTGATACTGGAATCAATGGCAAAAATACGACCATCAAACAATGTCAAAACATGATCCTGCGAAGTATGTCCTACTACCATATGCTCTATGCCCCACCACAGAAAGATGGCATCAATGTCGTCCCCGGTCAGGTTTTCATCATTAAAATACCCCCTGTACCACACCGGTCCATTCGTGGTCGCCAAAAATCCAAGCCGCTTTGATTCCCGGTAAACATCCTTTTCCTGAGGCATGATACTATCTACAAAAAGGCGATTGACCTCCGCAGGTTGAAGCCCCATTGCCACCAGTTCGGGTGAAATTCCGGCATGCACAAAACCCGTCCCATTAATCCGGAATAAAAGGCTTTGCTCACTGATCCACTGGCCAAAAAACGATTTTTGGGAAAATTGAGCGTGATAAGATTCACCCAAAAGATCCTGTGCGGCCGCATACTTTTTATGAATATAACGCAGATCATTATCCAACACCATCAATTCATGGTTACCCATATTATAATGCACCCTGCCTCCTTGTGCTACTGCCTGCTGCTGCAATTTAAACACCAGCCACAACGCCTCGGTCACTCCCTGCCCACGATCCATAATATCGCCATTGATCACCAGGTGACTAGCCCCGAAGATCCAATTCAATTCTCCATCAATCACCCGGTGTTCTTGCAGCAATTTGACAAATAGCTCATATTGCCCGTGGATATCACTCACTGCGAGCCATCGGGATACATTTTCGAACACTCCTGTCTGTGCTTGCTGGTGCCGGGTCCGGCCATAACCTAAGGCTTCCTTCAAAGGAATCCGATACTGCTGCCCGAGCTGGGCTACCTTTTCGTAAAAATCCGGCGTATCTTTCTCCGAAATCTCCCGTACTATTCCGTCCTCGATCCACTTGATCACAACTTCCCCGTTCTGTTTATAAAAAATCTGCGGAAGCTCGCTCAGGTCATCCATCTTTTGACTTTCCGTCATAGCTGGTTGATATCCTGTGGCACAGACTACAGGAAATGCCGCCGAACAAATCGATATAAGCACAAAAAACACAGACAATACAAGGAAGTTACTTTTCATTACTAAATTTCTTAAATTACAAATAGATCATGCTGCTGGCGACCATGCCGGGGCCAGCGAGCACAAAGAGACGCAATATAGCAAAATCTTGGAAATTGGTGTTTCGCGAACATATGTTGTTTTTCACGGAAAACTAAATTCCGCAAAAAGTGCACTTTTTGCGGAATTTAGTTTTCCGTGAAAATCAGAAATGAATATTTGAATGATAAATTGATTGGATTTTTAGAAGGGTTACTGCTTCGTTGGACTTATTGTCTTCTAGGGAGGAGAACGAGGGGTTGCCTGCGCTGCTCTTCGGCGATCCCTGAGAGGGAGGCTTCAAAGCAAATGAATGCAGCTCGCTCTGCTCGCTTGTAATTTTTGTTTCCGCCTGGCTCGTTCAAGCAAGCATGGCTCGTACGGCCGTAAACAAAAACACCCCGCTATTGCGGGGCATTCATTTGATATGGCGGAGAGCGAGGGATTCGAACTTTCCTCATAACCTCCTGATTTAGTGTCTTTTATAAGCCTTGATTTTCTGCGGTCTCGATTTGGTCTCGCTAAAATCCAATCATGGCTTCCCTATTCCTGAACGTAAGACAAAGATACGGAATGGACGGGTATAAATGGTAGCGATGTCAGAATAATGGAGGATATTAGTTTGATAAATTTTGGATATCATCAATATCTTTAGGACGGTTGCTGTGTTGCTTGGCTTTTATAAGTTGGTTTTTATGAATGGTTTTTATTTGAAGTCCATCATCTTCGAAGAAAATAGCCTGACTGTAATTTTCCTCAAAATCCAATCCCTTTACTTTCACCATCACATCAATAGCTACGGGAGGAATACCAAAGGTAAATACATCCCAAACGGGGTGATCAAGAAAATTCTCTTCTGTCATATCAAATACGGGCATTCCAAATTCTTCAAACGCAGACTTTAGACGCACATAGTTTTCACTGGTACGTTCAACCCAGATATCCATATCTCCCGTTGTTCGGGAATAGCCGTGTAATATGACCGCAAATCCTCCTACCAGAATATACTTAACCTGATGTTTATTCAGCATCAATAAAAAATCACGAAAATCATCATTGAAAATATTCGCCATCTCCAATTATTGTTGTTTGCTTGCTTTAAATCTGGTTTTATCCATTTTTGGAGGGTTGTGGAGTGGATAATTATAGGCCACGCTGTTTAGATATGCAGCTATCGCTAATCTTTCCTGCCACGTTAGCTTTGCGTAATAGGAAGCATGATTAGCCGCTTCTTCTGCGGTTTGTGCCTTAAATGCCGACCGATCTAAACGAAAAGTGCTCATGTCTCAAATTTAGTAAAAAATGTTTGTTTTAATGGACGGATATAAAAAATGATCCGGTAAAAAGTATTTAGTGAAAAATCAATACCTCTCTCCGGCCTTTGGGAATTTTCTGGAATAAATTGTCACTGCTTATCTTCTGTGAATTTGGATCGAGCGGATAGGCAGAAGAGAATCTCATGTATAGAAAATTTACATGATAATGCTGTCATGTATAAAATAAATGATTGTCTTAATATATGACAAACAGATTTTTGAGGCTTTACCAATCGAAGAACGATAAGACCTAAAAATTGGGTCTTATCGTACCATAAATGGTAATACAACAGGGAGAGTTATAAGAACCGAATATCCATATTTTATCCATATTTTATCCAAAAAAAATATAAGGTTCAACTTAAATCAAGCAGTATTGATTGAAATAATCAATAAATCAGGTTTGTACGTAGATAACTCTTCAAAATAAATAACTGGTATTTAGTACAATATCTTAAATTTGTAATAGAACAAACCAATGGACCATGCCAAAAAACCACTGACACGCCTCCCTTGTATGTCCAGAAAGAACTGGCGGTACTGCGAAAGGATCTGGATGAAACCATCCCGGCTAAAAAGCTGGACCAGAATGTCCTGATCTGTACCTGGAATATCCGGGCATTCGGAGGGCTAACGGAGCAATGGGATGCCGAAAACCGCAGTCCCAAGAGAGATCTGCACTCGCTGCTGTGTATCGTTGAGGTGCTGAAGCGGTTTGATATCGTGGCCGTACAGGAAGTGACCGGTGATTTCAAAGCCCTGCGCCACGCACTGAAACTATTGGGCCCACATTGGAGTTTCCTGATGACCGATGTGACGAAAGGTTCAAGGGGCAATGGCGAACGGCTGGCGTTTCTGTTCGACACGAGAAAAGTTAGTTTGTCGGGCCTGGCCTGTGAAATCGTGATTCCAGATGATGTACTGAACAGCAATAAGGCACTCAATAATGAT
>Ga0172382_10013107_pt1 | contig 10717 bp, 9 predicted proteins | sample Leawel138RmetaG_FD_122245 | JGI IMG/M metagenome (GOLD analysis project Ga0172382, IMG submission 122245) | Leachate microbial communities from a municipal landfill in Southern Ontario, Canada - Leachate well 138R metaG | ecosystem: Engineered > Solid waste > Landfill > Unclassified | place...
ATTTGCTAATTTATCAAATTGTCTCACTCTTCCCGTTCTCCACTTCTCCACTCAAACACCTTCTCACTCAGTCACATCAATATCGTCGCATGAAATCCAAGGATATCTCCGTCTAAAAGCCTCCAATTTTCTCCGGGTATCCTTTACAAATGTGTTATAAGCCTCCGTTCCGGGATAAAGCGGACGATGCTCTATTGCTTTTCGGATCTGTTCCCACTCTTTATTGATTTTAGTGGTGTCAACGGAAAAGAATGTATTGCCGAAAAGATGCCAGATATAATCTATTGCAAAAGAGGAAGGGTGCATCATGTCTTCATCGTAAAACCTATAATCACGCAGTTCATCAATCATTATCTCATAGGCAGGAAAATAGCGTACATTCCCCGGAAAAAGTCGTTCTAAATTATCTATTGCCATATGAAGTATCGATTTACTGATCTGGTTTTCATGTGCTCCCTCTTTCCAGTGACGGACAGGGCTGACTGTAAACAGTATTTTTACGTCAGGACGAATGGCCATAAGCATTGAAATCAGCTTTTTCCATTCCTCTGTAATCTCTTCTACCGATAAACGGAATCGACGGAATAGACGGGCGGGTAATTTATGGCAGTTAGCTGCAATTTCTCCGTTCTCCTTCCACTGGTATAGATAAGCTGAACCGAAAGTAATCAAAAAAAGATCTGTCTGTTCAAGCTGCGAAACAGCACTTTCAAAACGTTCAGAAATACCTTCCAGACAAGCAGTTTTGTCGAAAGAAGAAAAATATCCATGGTGCATCAAACTGTGATATAGTCCATTATTGAATACAAGATCGCTTTCCTCAAAAGGGGTTGCTGACAATAATCTTTGCATAGCCGCAGAAATGGAAAAGGGATTGTATAGAATCCCAAAAGGATTCACATCCACCTGAAATCTGAATTGCAAAAGCTTCCTGCCTATATTCTCAGAAAAACAGGAACCGAAAAGCATCATCCGGGAGGAATGATTAATCTCTATGTCCGAGACGGAAATATCAATGATTGTCCTAAAATCCATATTTAAATCATTTTCATTACAAAAATAACAATAATGCCATCATTTCATTCATTCAACAAGTTTATATTTTATAAAACGGCTGATGAAGCGAATAAATAAAGTTGGAAGTGGAGAAGTCACTTTCACTTTACAAATCCGGAATCTTGAATCTTGAATTTGGAATCTTGAATTTGGAATGCGAAGTCTATAAAAAAGGAAAGGTTGTCTCACGACAACCAATCTTCATTGTTAACCTTAAATCTAATACCATGAAAAACACGATGCAAATATAAGCGTTTTTGTGTTATAAAACATACTTCTTGGATGTAAAAATTAAATATTTTATATAATTTAACCAGTGAATAAATAAATAGCATGAATTTAACCATACTTAAACATATTACACCTCTATTTTTCGTTTTAATTTCTGTTATCATTTACTCACCGCCTCCACTATTTCATCGCTCTGGTCTCTGCGCTACCCGGCCTTTAAATTCCGTCTTTATAGACAGGAATCAATCACTTATAATCCAACCCATCATTTCTCACTCTACCTGAAGCACCAATCCTTTCAAATATTCCCCTTCGGGATGATAAATATTGATGGGATGATCGGCCGGTTGGGTGAGTTGATGCAAGATACGCACTTTTCTGCCCGATATGGCAGCAGCACTGAAAACTGCCAATCGGAACTGTTCCGCCGAGATTACCTGCGAACAAGAGAAGGTGAACAAGAGCCCCCCCACTGCAATTTTTTCAAGTGCATGAAGATTCAATTTTTTGTAGCCTTGCAGTGCATTATTGATAGCCCCACGATGTTTTGCAAAAGCCGGAGGATCTAAAATAACAAGATTTTTTTCGCCCTCAGGAAGTTGTTTCAGAAATTTAAAAGCATCTTCAGAAGAGGAGCTATGCCGAGGGTCTTCACCAAAATTGAGCGATACATTTTGATCAGTCATTGAAACTGCTTTTGCGGAACTATCCACCGATACAACCGAAGCAGCACCTCCCCGCAAGGCATAGACTGAAAAACCTCCGGTATAACAAAACATATTCAGCACATGGCGGCCTCTGGCATAATACTCCAATAGCGCGCGATTTTCACGCTGATCGACAAAAAAACCGGTCTTTTGTCCTTTCAGCCAGTCGATACGGAAGCGTAAACCGTTCTCCACAGCGATTTCATCTACATCCTCACCTCCCAACAGATAACTATTTTCCGGAAAAAGACCCGCTTTATAAGGAAGCGTTCCTTCCGATTTATAAAAGAGATGCTTCACTACATCAACGGGAAGAAGCTGTCTCAATGCATTCGTCACAAGATCCAAATCCTGGTGAATTCCTACCGAGTGAGCCTGTATCACCGCAGTATCTCCATATATATCAATAATTAAGCCGGGAAGATAATCACCCTCACCATGCACCAACCTGAAGATTGTATTATCGGGTCTGACAAGATTCAGTGACAAACGCATCTTGTAAGCATTCACCAGGCGTCTCTCATAAAAAAGAGCATCTATAGGTTCATCTACGAAAGACATTATGCGTACCGCAATACTACCTATCTGAAAATGTCCCACTCCCAAAAAAACACCATCAGCAGAGACTATCCGCACCGTTTCCCCTTCAATCATATCTTCAGGCTTATGGGCGATGGCACCTGAAAAGACCCATGGATGATAGCGTTGCAATGAAGCCTCTTTTCCGGGACGTAACCGTATCTCTCTATAAGAATTCATACTATTATTTTAATTTCTCGACGCATAAAATATTTAGAAACCACTTTTCCGCTTTCTCAACCGATTCACTTCTCCTGAACTAAATGGTTATAAATACGGAGGCAAGCCCAAGCATCAATCGCAGCGTAAGACTGTTGTGCAGGAGTAAGTGTTTCTGCTTCCCAATTCGAGACACGCTGGTTTTTAGATATTTTTCTGCCAAAAAGGATCGCATAAATTTTTTGCAAGCTGTTGTCCTCTATCCCAAATTGATCTACAAAACCTTGTAAATCGATGAAATTCTCCAGCTTTCGCACGGAGCGTTTTCTGATTGCAGCAAAATCATCACGTAACGAAAGACCTATCTTTTTGATTTTCGGATCACTCATAATCGCTTCCAATTCGTCGGGATAGCCGATCCTATTCAAACGGAACAAAAAACACTCATTCTCCGTGGAAAGCTGCATAAGCGCTACTTTATTCACTTGCCCCCGTTTAAAAGCAGGCTTAGTTTCCGTATCAAAACCAAGTATGCGTTGTGAAGAAAGATAATCGCATGCTTCACCTATTGCCCCAATATGGTCAACAACCACTATATCTCCCTTAAATGTCTCTAAAGGTAACTCTGCCACATGTTCTTTTGAAATCGTCAATCCCACAACCCCTCCTCTGATAAATCTGTCACATCATCTTCATTTTCCAGATACAGACATTTCAATGCATGCAGCGGACGCAATACATTCACCAATTTCTGCCCCCAATAGAGCCGGAAATTCTCCCTACATTGATATAGCGCATCATTCATCTGTTCGGCAAGGCCAAACTGATATACCGATACAAAATTTCTGATATCCTGATAAATATCTGCAATATTCTCAGAGATGGATGTAGATACGGGCCTGTCACTATATTTCATATCCTCAATAAAGACATCGAGATAGAGATCCTCCTCTCCCATCGCCTCCGACAACACTTTCACTACACGCGAATAGTCTTCCTCCCGCACAAAAGTGGCAGGGAGCTCCTCCTCCCCAGAAACAGCCTCAGGAAGCAAAAGCGCCTTCACATACAAAAGGGGAAGCATTTTCAACAATCGGTCTACCCACTCCTCACGCGGAAGAGGTTCATTTTTTTCCAAAAAGAGACAAACCTCCACCGCAATCGTGACGAAATCAATTACATTCTTGTCATATACAATCTTATCGATATCTGCTCTCTCCATACTTTCAATTCATTAGTTTGGTAGTATACATCTCTCATTTGTCCAAGGTATATATTTTTATCGGGAGACAAAATTACACATTATTTTTGTAGAATATAGGATGCGGTTTGGCAATCTTCCTATACAAGCATCCAAGATTGCCCTCACCTTTCACTATATTTCGATAATATCACAGACAGTCGCACCAAACAGGAGATCAGACAAACAAAAAAAGCCATAAAGATTTTGTGAATCCGTTTGAAAATAATATCTTTGCACTCGTAAAGAAAGAGGGAAGCAGGAGACACCGCTTCCTTTTTTGTTCATACAAACATAGAATCAAGAACCAAGCACTATTTCATTAAGCAGGTGCAGAAGCGAATTTCGGTTTGGCTCTGCCGGCCGAAGAATTGAAAATTGAGGAGCGAAGGCGACTCAAATAGTCTGACGTAGTTGAATCGAGACACAAGATATTGTAGTCTTATTTTTGTGTGTGGATTTTATTGAATGAGACATTTGTATAGATAAAATATGATCGAAAAGAAACTGATTATTGATTTCACAAAACAATACTTGGACGATTCGCCAAACTATTTGACGGACATTTTGGTTAGTACGGATAATACAATTACCGTTGAAATTGATAATGATCATGGAGTGGATATTGACGATTGTGTTGCACTAAGTCGATATTTGGAGTCGAAACTCGACCGTGACAGGGAAGATTTCGAATTAACTGTCACATCAGCAGGACTTTCATCACCCTTCAAAATATTGCGTCAATACAAAAAACATGAAGGCAAGGAAGTAGAGGTGCTTTGCAAAAACGGCCAGAAAATTATCGGCACGTTGAAATCGTCTGATGACTACGGATTTACTCTCTCTGTCACAAAAAAAGTAAAACCCGAAGGTGCCAAACGTAAAATTGAAGTAGAGGAAGATATCCACTTCACGTTTGATGAAGTAAAACATACAAAATATCTTATACGATTTAAATAAAATATGGGTAAGAAAAAAGAAACCATCAGTCTCATCGATACATTTTCTGAATTCAACGAGCTGAAGAATATCGATAAAGCCACACTCATCAGCGTGCTTGAAGAATCGTTCCGCAATGTCATTTCCAAAAATAACGGTACGGATGAAAACTATGATATCATCATTAATCCCGACAAGGGCGACTTGGAAATCTGGCGTAACAGGGTAGTGGTGGAAGATGATGAGTTGGAGGATCCCAATTTAGAAATCAGCCTGTCGGAAGCACAAAAGATCGATGAGGATTTTGAGGTAGGTGAAGAGGTTACTGACGAGGTATCACTTGACCACTTTGGACGCCGTACTATCTTGAACATCAGGCAAACATTAGCATCCAAGATATTGGAACTGGAAAAAGACAACCTCTATAACAAATACAAAGAAAAGGTAGGAGAAATTGTCTCCGGAGAGGTCTATCAGGTATGGAAAAAGGAATTGTTACTGCTCGATGATGAGCATAATGAGTTAATTCTACCCAAGACGGAACAGATACCCAGCGATTTTTTCCGGAAGGGAGAACATGCCCGTGCCGTGGTAGCAAGAGTTGAGAATAAGAATAATAACCCCAGGATCATCCTTTCACGCACATCACCCGTATTCCTTGAGCGGCTGTTTGAACAGGAAATTCCCGAAATTGCAGACGGGTTAATCACTATCAAGGGTATTGCCCGTATCCCTGGAGAACGAGCCAAAGTGGCTGTAGAAGCTTATGATGACCGCATCGATCCGGTAGGAGCCTGTGTGGGAATGAAAGGATTTCGTATTCACGGCATAGTGCGTGAATTGCGAAATGAGAATATCGATGTGATCAATTACACAAACAATACCATCTTATATATCCAGCGGGCATTAAGTCCGGCAAGGATCAATTCTATCACCGTAAGAGAGGAGGAGCGTCGTGCCGAGGTATTCCTCAATCCGGAGGAAGTTTCCCTTGCCATTGGAAAGGGAGGAGCCAATATCAAACTGGCTTCTATGCTCACCGGTTATAATATTGAAGTATTCCGTGATATCATCGATGAAGCAGATGAAGAGGATATCTACCTGGATGAATTCCGCGACGAAATTGATGGTTGGGTGATCGACCAATTGAAGAAGATCGGCTGCTCCACCGCCAAGAACGTACTCGCAATGGGACGTGAAAAGATTATCAGGGAGGCCGACTTGGAAGATAGCACAGTAGATGAAGTATTGGCCATCTTACGCTACGAGTTTGAAGAAGAGGATGATGCAGACATGGATACAGAAACAGATCCTGGCATGGACGTAGAGATGGAGTTAGATACAAATGCCGACACGGATCCATATTTAGACATAGATGCAGAGATGGATGTAGAAATGGATAGCGAAGAAGAGGAGAACCATTAACCTCAGCCCAATTCCGGCCAAAATTAATACAGATACTGTTCACAGAATAAAAAGAGAGTAAAGGTTAGGAGAGATATATGCCTGTAAGACTAATAAAAGTATCAAAAAATTTAAATGTAGGGATCAACACACTTGTTGAATTTCTACACAAGAAAGGTATCGAAATAGAAGCAAATCCCAACGCTAAAATTGAGGATGAACAGCATGATATACTGATTGCCGAATTCGGTAAAGACAAAAACATACGTAAAGAAGCGACTATCACCCGTGAGAAGTTGCATCGTCGTGAAGAAAAACGGGAGACTGTGGCTATCGAGGGATATGAACTTCCAGAACAACAAGTTCCCAGAAAAAAAGTAGAAAAAGAAGTTATAGAGACAGAGATACCAGACGAATTGAGACCTCATTTCAATGTCGTAGGCAGTATAGATCTCGACAACCTTCATAAAAAGAAAAGCGAACCGAAGAGTGAAGAGCCGGTGAAAGAAGAACCGATGGAAGAAGGTAAGAAAGAGATCGTTACTCCGGATCTTCCGGAAGTGGAATCACAACCTGAGCTGGAAATAGAAAAACTGGCTCCCACAGAAGAAGTTTCCATTGAGCCGACTCCGATTGAGGAGGTGGCTCCTCCTCAGACAGAAGAAAAATCTGAAGAGGAGACAGAGAAGAGTCCTAAAGAGAAAACGAAGGAACAATCCGAAGGAACAAAAGAAGAGATAGTCCATCAAGCAGAGACGAAAACAACTGACCCGGAAAAAATAGTGATGAAACCGGAATCCGAATCTGTAACAGATATCACGGCTTCAGAGACATCTGGAGATGACTCTGAAGCGAAAGAAAAAACCGATGAAACTAAGTCCGACTCAGTATTCCGGTTACATAACAATAAACTGGAATCCAACATTGTGGTAAAAGGTTCTATCGACCTGAACTCTATCAATGATCGCACCCGACCACCCAGAAAGTCGAGAGCACAACGGAAGAAAGAACGCCTTGAACGCGAACAGAAAGCCCTTGACAATAAAAAATTGAAAGAAGAAAAGGTAAAGCAACTGAAGAAGGAGGCTATTGATGAAAAGAAAAAGCAGCCAAGCACTTCTGAAAGTGATAATGATAGCGGAAAGAAAAAGAGAAAACGGATTCGTTCAGGTCAGGTAAATATTGACAAGCCGACTACCTACAATCAGGGTTCCAGAAGCAATAATAAAAAATTGTCGCTCAGAAAACCGCTTAAGGCCGAAGTCAGTGAAGAAGACGTACAAAAACAGATAAAAGAGACACTTGCACGCCTCACAGAAAAGAGAGGAAAAAAAGCTGGTGCAAAGTATCGTCGCGAAAAACGAGAAGCCAGTGCCCAAAAGCAACAGGAGGAGCTCAAACAGCAGGAAAAGGCAAGCCGCATATTACAGCTGACGGAGTTTGTTACGGCAAACGATTTAGCCAATATGATGAATATCCCTGTCACCAATGTAATCTCCACCTGTATGAGTTTAGGGGTAATGGTAGCTATCAATCAGCGTCTTGACGCAGAAACCATAAACATCGTTGCCGAGGAATATGGTTTCAAGACCCAATACGTAAGTGCTGATGTAATCGAAGCGATCGCGGAGCAGGAGGATGCTCCCGAAGACCTGATACCACGACCTCCCATTGTTACGGTGATGGGGCATGTGGACCACGGAAAAACTTCATTACTCGACAGTATCCGTAGTACCAACGTAATTGCCGGTGAAGCCGGAGGTATCACACAACATATCGGAGCTTACAATGTACAGTTGTCCGATGGACGTAAGATTACTTTCCTCGACACACCCGGACACGAAGCTTTTACCGCCATGCGCGCGCGCGGAGCAAAAGTGACCGACGTAGCCATCATTATTGTGGCAGCAGATGATAATGTGATGCCACAAACGGTAGAAGCTATTAACCACGCAGGTGCGGCCGGAGTACCTATTGTGTTTGCCATCAACAAGATCGACAAACAGGGAGCTAATCCGGAAAAGATAAAAGAGAAACTGGCCGAGATGAACTACTTGGTAGAAGACTGGGGAGGAAAATATCAATCACAGGATATTTCAGCCAAGGGGGGTGTCGGCATCAATGAACTACTGGAAAAAGTATTGCTCGAGGCAGATCTGTTGGAATTGAAAGCCAATCCGGACCGGAGAGCCGCAGGCTCTATCATTGAATCGTCACTCGATAAGGGAAGAGGTTATATGGCCACCGTGTTGGTAGAGAACGGTACGCTCAGACAGGGCGATATCGTATTGGCAGGCTCCTTTTTCGGGCGTGTGAAAGCGATGTTCAACGAGCGTAATCAGCGTATTGAAGAGGCCGGACCGTCAGAACCAGCACTGATACTGGGTTTAAATGGGGCACCACAGGCCGGGGATACTTTCAATGTAATGGAAACCGAACAGGAAGCACGGTCAATCGCCACCCGGCGGGAGCAATTACAACGGGAGCAATCGATACGTACACAAAAAATGCTTACACTCGATGATATCGGACGCCGCATCGCTATCGGCAGCTTCCAGCAATTGAATATCATCGTGAAAGGGGATGTGGACGGATCGGTAGAGGCACTCTCCGACTCATTGATACGTCTCTCCACTGAAGAGATCCAGGTCAATGTGATCCACAAGGCAGCAGGACAAATCTCAGAATCGGATGTCAGCTTAGCTGCTGTTTCCGACGCTATTATCATCGGGTTCCAGGTGCGACCTTCACTTGGGGCACGTAAAGAAGCAGAGAAAGAGGGAGTAGACATTCGTCTCTATTCTATTATCTACGATACGATCGAAGAGGTGAAGGCAGCGATGGAAGGTATGCTCTCTCCCGATATCAAGGAAGAGATTACCGGTAACGTTGAAGTACTGGAGGTGTTTAAAATATCGAAAGTGGGTACTGTGGCCGGATGTATGGTACGTGACGGTAAAATAAAGCGTTCGAGCCGTATTCGTCTTATCCGCGACGGTATTGTGATCTTCACCGGAGAACTGGAATCGTTGAAACGATTCAAAGAAGATGTGAGAGAAGTTACATCAGGTTACGAGTGTGGTGTCACCATACGCAATTTCAATGACATCAAAGTGGGTGATATTGTTGAAGCATACGAAGAGACTGAAGTAAAGAAAAAACTATAAAAACACCCGTTATGAATCTTCCACTTTGAACTGTGGAAGATTCAGGGACTTTATTTATGTAACCAGTTGACATTGTAATTTTAATTTCTATCCTGAGAGTGGCCGCATCTGTCCATCACAAAGCGGGTGCGGTCACAACACACAGAAAATAGAAAAAAATTACAATTGCAACCAGGAGATAACAATTGAATATTCACTTTATAAAATAGTTGACAATGACAAAAAAAGTTTTTTTCACGCTTATCCTGTTTATTTCATTGGTCGGTGGAACTGCTTTTTCACAGGTATTACCACAGGTATCTGTTGCCTACGTAAATACAACCGAGCTATTGGATCAAATGCCTGAAAAAGCACAGGCCACACAGCAACTGCTTACATTAAGTGAGAATTATGAAAAAGAGCTGGAGCTGATGCAGAATGATTACAACAAAAAGTACTCCGACTATATCACTTATCAGACCTCTCTCTCAGAGAATATCAAGCTTCGCAGGATGCAGGAACTTACCGAACTGGAAAATAGAATAAATCAATTCATGGAATTGGCTCAGAAAGATATTGAAAATCAGGAGAAAGGATTATTGGAGCCTCTGAAACAAAAAATAAATGATGCTATTCACGCTGTCGGTATTGAGCAAAGATATACTGTAATTTACGATTTGGCCAATCCCGGGATCGCTTTTGTATCGCCTGATGCGGTAAATGCCAATCCTTATGTAAAGTCGAAATTAGGTATTCGCTAAATAAAATACTCAACAAAACGTGGCACCTATCGGTATCTTCGACTCAGGATACGGCGGACTTACGGTATTATCCGAAATAAGAGCGCTGATGCCGGAGTATGATTATATCTATCTGGGGGATAATGCACGCACTCCATATGGTAGTCGTTCATTTGAACGAGTATACCAGTTTACACTCGAAGCAGTAGAGTGGTTTTTCAGGCAAGGATGCCATCTGGTAATCCTTGCCTGCAATACAGCCTCGGCGAAAGCATTAAGAACTATTCAGCAAGTCAATCTTCCGAAGATCGATCCATCGAGAAGGGTCTTAGGTGTGATTCGTCCTACAGCGGAATCTGTGGCAACTTTTTCGGAAAGTGGCCATATAGGTATTCTGGGCACAGAGGGAACCATTCGCTCGGGATCATATGAATTGGAGATTACAAAGCTTTATCCCCATATAACCGTAACAGGCGAAGCATGTCCCATGTGGGTTCCCCTTGTGGAAAACAGGGA
>Ga0172382_10013109_pt1 | contig 10717 bp, 2 predicted proteins | sample Leawel138RmetaG_FD_122245 | JGI IMG/M metagenome (GOLD analysis project Ga0172382, IMG submission 122245) | Leachate microbial communities from a municipal landfill in Southern Ontario, Canada - Leachate well 138R metaG | ecosystem: Engineered > Solid waste > Landfill > Unclassified | place...
CCTATTTGAAATAAAAATTTGCGGTGACGACCGGGATATGAATTGGATATTGAAACCCGATGGAACGCAGTATGAATGGGTAAAAGAAAACCATGGATGGGGATTGGGTTTTTTTACTGAAAAATCCGACTCGAAAATTGAAAAAAGAAGGTGGACAATACCCAAAAAGTCTGATAACAACGGGATGGTGATAAGCTACAAAGAAGGTGATACTCGCATCGATGTCAGACGGGAAATCAAAAATAATGATTTAATTGAAACATACGTTTTTACCAATGAAGGGACAAGTCTCATTACGTTGAGTGAGATCGGAATCAATACACCATTTAATGACAACTATCCAGATGCTGCCACCTGTTATCGTGCACGTACTCATGCTCATATCTGGCCAGGATACAATGCTGCCTACGTAAACGCCATGCATATGAGTGGAAATGCACCGCATTTAGGTTTGGTAGTGACAAAAGGGTCTGTGGATAATTACGAGGTAAAGGAACGAAGCCGCCAGAATGTCAATTCAAACTTTCGGGGAGTCTTGATCATGAATCCTGAAGAGATAAATCTGAAACCGATGGAAAGCTATACGCTGTCGTGGCGAATTTTCACACATAATGGAAATGCAGATTTCTACAAGAAACTGGTAGAATATGGATCCGTATTTGCTCGAAGTGAAAAATATGTATATGAGCAAGGTGAAACGGCATCCGTTGAATTTGTACATTCAGGAAAAATCGGTAAAGCAGAAATCACGCTGAACGGGAAAACTATTCCCCATCGGAAAGAAAAAAACAAATTAACTGTCGAACCAAAGTTAAACGAACTTGGTGAGGTTGTGATCGAATTAATGTACGGTAACGGAAAACGTACTCCAGTAAATTTACTTGTAATCAGTAGTGCAAAGAATCTGGTGGAGAAAAGAGTCAGCTTTATTGTTGAGCATCAACAAATGAAGGATAAAAATGATAAACGGTATGGTGCATATATGGTTTACGATAATGAAGGTGACAGTATTTATCTCAACGACACCCCCAACTGTAACCCTGTTGACAGGGACGAAGGTCGTGAACGTTTAGGAATGGGAGTGCTGTTGGCAATGGTTTACCAGGAAAATAAAGATGAAAATCTGAAGAGGTCGCTGTTGGAATATGCTGATTTTGTGCACAAATTGCAGGATAAAGATTACAATACCTTCTCAAACACTGATCTCACCGGATGGAACCGTAATTATAATTATTCATGGGTGGCCAATTACTATTTTGAAATGTTTCATGTTACAGGTGGCAAGCAATTCCTGTTGGATGGATATCATACACTGAAAGCCCTTTTTCGCAATTTCGGGCATGGCTTTTATGCAATTGATATGCCAATCAAAGGCTATCATTACCTGAAAGAAAATGGTTTTCTCGAAGAAGCAGCTTCTTTGCTTGAAGATTTTAAAAAAGTGGGTGATACTTATCTGAAGAATAGTTACAATTATCCGATCAGCGAAGTGAATTACGAACAAAGTATAGTAGCTCCTTCTGTGACACATTTACTCCGTCTTTATCTTATAACCAAAGAACAAAAATACTTGCGAGGAGCTAAGGAACAGCTTCCGCTGCTCGAAGCTTTTGGAGGTTTTCAACCCAGTTACCACATGAATGAAATTTCCATTCGCCATTGGGACGGTTATTGGTTTGGAAAACGAGAATTCTGGGGCGATATTTATCCACATTATTGGAGTACACTTACTGCACTTGCCTATGACCTGTTTGCTGTAGCAACCGGAGTTGAGTCCTACAGGGAAAGAGCAGAAAATATTGTGCGTAACAATCTTTGTCAGTTTTTTGAAGACGGAAGAGCTTCGTGCGCATTTGTATATCCGAATAAGATAAATGGTGAGAAAGCACATTTTTACGATCCTTTTGCCAATGATCAAGACTGGGCGTTAGTGTATTATCTAATTGTTTTAACTCGTTTTGAACGAAGTGTTGTAATTTAGAGCTTACATTTTAAATTAACTTAATATCCAAAAATTTAAAAATTCAAACAACATGAAAAACGTAGTCCTATTTTATTTATTTTGTCTTTACTATTGAGCTTTGGACTCAATGGGAATCTCAATGCGTCTTTTGTTCCTGAAAATGGACAAATGTATTATATTGTTCATTCATCCTCTTTATTATTGGGAGATGACTCTGGTGTTAAAATCTCGTTTCCGTCCGGTAGCAATAATCAGTACTTTAAATTTATTGACCGTGGTTCGGGGTATTATAATATTCAAGTTGTTTCTACCGGACAGTATTTGATGAAAGATGGTCGGTATAGTCTAACATGGGGTTCAGATGCAACTTCAGGTTTGGCACAATTCAATGTCATAGATTTAGACGATTATTTTGTGAACATTGAAGTTAAAGATTTCAATGGTTCTGTTCATGGTCGTTTAGGTTCTGATGCTCGTACCTCAGGATCAAGTATCTATTCTGACAAAAGTGGACTTGATAAAGACCTTCACTATTGGACGATAAAACTGGTTGGTGCGTCTGGTGAACTCGTGAAATTTGTCTTGGAAGATATCATTGCTACTACACAGGAATTTTTAGATGAGGCTCCTAAAGGAAATGGGGAAGAAGAATATACTCAAGAAGTTTGTAATGAATTTCAGAGTGCCATTAACGTAGCACAATCAGCATTACTTTCTGTCTCTCAAAATGAAATTAATCAAGCCGTAGAAATGTTGCTACAAGCACAACAAATTTTTATTTCGAAGAAGACACCAAAAGTTTTTGTTGAACACGGAAAGACATATTATATTATTCATTCGAGTGGTAATTTTTTTGGACTTCCATCTGATGCAGGAGAGAGTGTTCGTGTTCAGCTCCAAGAACCTCAAGCAATAAGTAATTTACAGTATAAATTTACAGAAATTGAAAATGAGGCTGGTACGTATTATATGCAACGTGTTTCAGACAATAAATATGTATGTACTCCATCTTCTTACTTTGTATATCTGAGATCAGATGTTGCAAATGGTAAGATAAAAATGTTTGATGCAGGAAATGGTTTTGCAAAAATTCAATTTGCAGAAAAAACCGGAAATAATTATCTTGGAACAAACGATGGAACCCCTGGTCAAATAGTCGGTGCAAATTCGGCTTCAGATAAAAATGGAACTAATGTCAATCACTTTTGGACAATAAAAGAAGTAATTCCTGGTGAACTATTAAGAGATGCTTTGCAAATTACCATTTCAACTGGAAACAGGTTGCTAAACTCTGTTGAGATAGGAGAGGACTCTCATATGTACAAACAAGAGGTTCATGATGCATTCTCTATGGCTCTCAATGAGGCTGAAAATGCCCTGGAAACAGCACAAACACAAGAAGAAATCAATGCAGCAGTCAATGCGTTAAAACAAGCTCAAGAAACTTTCTTAGCCAATTCAAATCCTGTTGTTTTTGTTTGGGAAGAAGGGGCGAAATACCGCATTGTTACAAGGAAATACATGACATCGTTTTTAGCAAGTAACAGTAATGATGCTAAAGCTGCAGAAAATTGGGAAACAGGCAACATCAAACAGCATTGGGAGCTTCAGAAAGTGACCAATAAAGATCATACATATAAACTTGTCAATAATGGAAAAGCTTTAGATGTTAATTACAATCTGGTGGATATATCCAATGCACAAGAATGGGTTATTCAGCATAATGCAACTGTCAATGGCATTGATTATTTTGCTGTATTAGCAGATAATAGTACTATAGCCTGTAGTCAGGGGAAAACATGGGTGACTCAGACACATGTTACGACAAACGATGCTCATCATACCCGGATTATAAAAGTGGATGAAGCACATGATCCTACTAAACTGGCATTAGAAAATTACATACCCGGAGCTATTGTTACCTTAAATTCTAAAATTATTGGAACAGAACAGGGGCAATGGTCGCAGGGCGCTTATGATACATTCAGAGCAGTAATTAATCAAGCTAAGGATGTAGTTTTAGGTAATGGATATACTCAGTCTGAAGTTGATGAGATGCTCTCTGTTCTTAGAAATGCAGAATCCCTTTACCAAACATCACCAATATCCGTCGAAAAAGAAGATTTGAAGGCACAATTAGATCTCTTTAAAGAACTAATTAACGGTGCACAAATTGGTAATCAAATAGGCGAATACAAACTTTCGGTTATTGAAGCCCACAAGACAGCATACAATGCATCAATGTTGATATATAATAAGTCTTCTGTACAGGAAGATATTGATGCTGAAGTACCCATTGTAACTGAGAAAATCAATGCGTTCAAAGAAGCAGCAAATACTACTATAATCCCTATGGCAGAAGTGATTGATGAAATGATTCCGGCTGCATATGCATTATACGAAAATTCAGTAGAAGGTGTTGATAAGGGACAATACTTCTCCTCAATTCGATCTGCTTATAAAGAATCCATTGATACGCTAAAAGAGATTGTTGATGGTGGTGATGCTGATGAGACAACATTAATTGCGCTTAATGAAGCTATGTTTGCTTTCTCAAATGCAGTGATAAAAACTGATCGCAGTGCGTTACGAACAGCATTGTCTAAAGCTTCGTTAGCGTTGGAAGAAGGTGGTACACCGGGTAACCTCAATGGGCAACGTCCACAAGATAAATTTGACCTGCTTTCAACTGCTATAACAGATGCACAAGATGTTTTTGACAATATTGAATCAACACAAGAGAACTTGGATGCAGCATCTTCGTTGCTTAATGCAGCTTTTTTGACTTTCAATAAATCTATCGTTACTGTTGACTTCTCAGCTTTAGATGCTTCTCTATCAATAGCTGCCAGATATAAGAATACCACGACTCTAATTGGCAATGAGCCGGGTTATTTCCCCCAAGATAAGTATGATACATTTTGTGAACTTTATGATTCCATAGTGAATATGGATAGGACTGTGAGTCAAGAAACAGCTGACCAATTAACTGCAAGTATGAATGCAGCTATCAATTCATTCGTAGCGCAGCTGAAATTACAACTTGTGTCAGTAATCGAAGAGGCTACATCATTGCATAATGAAGCTATAGAAGGTACAGCACCAGGAAATTATGAATTTGGAGCAAAAGCAGCATTGATGAATGCTATCACTCGAGCAACTTCAGCTAGAAACAATCAAGAAGGAACACAAGAAACTTTCTTTTCAGCTTCTAAAGCATTGAAAAATGCAATTCTTTTATTTGAACGCAAAATTATCTCAAGTGTCCACGAAGTTAATATGCCTGACTTAAAAGTGTATGTAGTGAATAATTTGCTGCACATTAGAAATATGAAAGGAATAAATAAGATTGTTATCTACAATATGTCCGGATCTACACTCTATTCTGAAACTGCCAATAGTGAGCTATTCGAAATCCATTTAAACAGTGGAGTCTATATTGTGAAAATTCAATCTGCTATTGGTAGCTATACGGCTACCGTTACGAGCAACTAAACTCTATACTGTAGTGTAGTTGAATGTAAATTATACAGACAAAAAGTGCTATATAAGAACTTACAATTAATAAAGTCTCATGTATAGCACTTTTTTAAAAATGTTTTCAAGAAAGTGTTTTAAGTATTGTCTGATATTAGAATATCTCTCAAAGGAATTCTTACCAGTTTGGCAGTGTTTTTTTAATTTAATATGATTATTTATATTTGTACTATTTATTCTTTATATGAATAATTTGCTTATGTTACTGTACAATAGTAATTAAATCGGTTTTTATTAACCATTTCATTATGTGCGAGCCATAGGACTATATAGTTGCCAGAAATTTTCTGGAGGGATGATTGTAACATAATTTGACTCTTTCATATTCTAAAAAAAGTAAATCTGAATAAGATAAAACACGATTGCTATGAGCGAAAAACAAACACAGAATAGTACGCATTTAACAAACAGAACGAGATGGATGAAGACATATAAAATTACAAGTATTGTTGTTTTTATTGCTATCGCACTTTATTCAACCGTTTTTTATAATTATTCGTTTTTGTATTGGGCACAAGAAATATCTTTGTTCTTGCCCTCGAAATTTTTTGTTATTAACAGCCTCAAAGTACCTGGAGCCTTTTTGAGTTATTTCAGTCTTTTCTTAACACAGTTCTTTTATTACCCCTTCATTGGTAGTGCAATTCTAATTTTAATGTTGGTGGGAATTCAGCAATTTGTTCTGAAAGTTTTTAAAATTTCAGATCAATTTTATCCTTTGTCTTTTTTGCCGTCGTTATTTTTATTATTTTCTATTGTAAATATTGGACACATTCTTTATACAGTTAAGCTTCCCGGATATATTTACGTAGGTGTTTTAGGTGTTTTTTTAGTTTTAGGAATTCTTTATCTGTATCAAAGATTACATACATTTTTTGTAAAACTGTTGTTCTTGTTGTCTTTTCTTGTCATTGGATATCCTTTGTTTGGATTTTATGCACTTTTCTCTTTAGCCTTGTGCATGCTGTATGAATTATACAGAATAATCCATTCAAAACGATATTTAAATTTTATATTGGTGTTTTGCATATTGATTATAATGGTTTTTATACCTAAAATGTATTTTTATTATTTTTATGATCAACTGCAATTATCAGAAATATATACCATTCAATTGCCAAGATTCTTTTTTACAAAAAATGAGTTTTATTTATGGGCTCCGTTTATCATGCTTTTCATTACCCTGATTGTTTCTGTTTTTATGACACCTACGTCTTTGAATGTTACGAATAAAGCTACCACCTTCATGATTTTATTGTCTTCATTCGTTTTCATAATTATTTGTGGAACTACTATTTCTTCTTTATATAAAAACAATTCTTTTCGAAACGAACTTCACATCCTTTCATCAATTGAGTCCGGAAATTGGCAAAAAGTGATCTCATATGGGAAGCATGTAAATAAACCGACTAGATTGATTGCCATGTCACAACATCTTGCAATGTACAAGGAAGGAGTTGCCGGAGACAAAATGTTTTATATTAATAACGAAACTGAAACACCTACTCTGCCACGCGAAAAAATGTCACTTATTCATTTAGCAGGCAGACCCTTATATTTCCATTATGGAAAAATTAATTATTGTTATAGGTGGAGTATGGAAGATATGGTCGAATACGGGCAAAGTGCAAGCTTGTTAAAATACATGGTTAAATGTGCATTAATGAATAATGAAATTGCTCTGGCGCAAAAATATAACAACACACTCATGCAAACTTTTTTTCATAAGAAATGGGCTCGGTCGTATCAAACATATATTGATCATCCCCAGCTTATTGCAGAGAATAAAGAGTTTGCAGAAATTCAACCACTTAGAGCAATCGGCAATGTTTTAGATGGAGATGCCGGGTTATTAGAAGTGTTTTTAGCTAATAGTTTTGCGTTGGCTGAGGGAGGTCCACCAGAGATTGTTGAATTATCATTGCAGTACAACCTTATATTAAAAGATATCCAACGATTTTGGCCACGCTTTTATCTTTATGCAAGAACACATGACCGCATTCCTGTTCATTATCAAGAAGCGGCTGTTTTATATTCGACTTTAGAAGGTAAACCCGATATTAGTAGATTACCGATTGATGATATGGTACATAAAAAATTTGAGCATTTTTTAGCCCTGTCTAATCAATTTGCTCACCATTCAGATGATTTTAATAAGAAAGTATTCAAACCACAATATGGAAATACTTTTTGGTATTATTACTTTTTTGTCAAAGACGTAAAAACATATTGATTTATTTCAACAAATGAAAGCTCTATTATCCTTGTTTTTTATGCTTTTTTCTAGCGTACTGTTCTATTCTGCACAAGCAGAAGATTTTAGCCTTTTGAAAGTTTTAACTAACCAGGATGGATTGCCTACAAACGAGATTAAACAAGTATATCAGGATAAAGAAGGATATATTTGGATTGCCACCAATAGTGGATTGTGTCAATATGATGGAAGTACCATTAAGCTATACAGCTCAAATCTTTATACCCCAACTTTACTTTCCAGTAATAATATTACTGCTATTACAGAGGACCATGTTTCGCAATTGTGGATTGGGACAAAAAACGGATTGAATATTCTCCATAAGGAAACTGGAAAAATTCATGGAGTTTCTTTTGGTGCATTGGCTTATGAAAATATCCAGACGATAATAACCGTTAGTAGTGGAGATGTATGGGTTGGAACAAGAAATGGTTTATATAGGCATAATCATCTTGATAATAGTTTCAAATTCTATAATAACGTCACGACAAATTTTCAGTTGCGAGGTAATGACATCAAAACACTGATGGAAGATCATAATGGAGACATCTGGATAGGCACTTGGAGTGAAGGACTCTGTCGCTATAATCCTAATGATGAAACGTTCAATCCGTATCCTAAAATTAATCCCAGAAATTCTGCCCATTTTATTTATGAGGATTCCAATCATAATATATGGGTCGGGAGTTGGGGGCATGGCCTATTTTTGTTAAAGAACTCTGAAGATCCGCAGAAAGTAGAGTATGTCAATTACATACATGATGAAAGCAATAATAATAGCCTGCTTGACAATATAATATATACAATTTCAGAGGATACAAGTACGTATAAACTGTGGGTTGGTACCAGTAGTGGCTTAAGTATTTTAAATGACATAAACGACGTGAATTCATTTACAAATTATTTCCCTCATAATTCCAGTGGTATTTTACTATATAACGAAGTAAACTCAATTATCCAAGATAGGTCAGGGCTAATGTGGTTAGGTACTTTAGGTGGAGGTCTTCATATCATCAATACTAAAGATCTACTGTTTCATACGCATTCTATACAAGAAGTTGAGAACAAACTCTCCAGTAAGGCTGTAAGGAGTATCTGTGTGAGTAGTAATAACACATTATGGATGGGGATTGGTAGGTTTGGGATTGTGTCTTACGATTATCAAACTAATCAGTTTACTTATTACAGCGAGGAAAAAGAATTCAAAAATTATGATATTAATACTACAGTATATTCTATTATAGAGTCTAAAAATAACAACTCTTTGTGGTTTTCAACGCATGGTAAAGGCGTATTCGTCTGTTCATGCTCACCCACGTCAAAAATTCAACAAGTGACGAACTTAAATACACAGAATAGTCCATGGTTGACCGATGACTGTGTCTATTCTTTATTAGAAAGCCATAATGGACATATATGGATGGGTACAGCTAATGGTGTGAGTGTTTACAATCCTAAAAAGGATTTTGGGTTTGCTTATCAAACATTGCCAAGAGAAACAAATGCATCTGAAAACATCCACGTGATCAGTATTCTTGAAAGTGACCCTAACACCATTTGGCTATCCACGGAAAAGGATGGAATATTTAAAATCAACAAACATCCCCTTTCTTCTGAGCTTATCTCAAGTGAACAGTACTGTGTAGAAAATAACAAAACGATTAACAATAATGGTCAATCACTGTATATAGACTCTAATAAGCGTTTATGGGCAGGAATGACAGGTGGTGGACTAAACCTTTATGATCCTGATAAAGATGTTTTTGTCTCTGTGCAAGAAACATATAAGATTCCGGGTCATAGCATCAATGGCATCGTTGAAGATAATATGGGTGATCTATGGTTATCGACAAATGAAGGGTTAGTTGTAATCAGATTTTCTACAGATATCTTTGCAGGTAAGACATCGCTACAGCATTATAAACTTTCTGACGGCTTAGCAGAAAATGTATTCTCGCCTAATAGTTTTTTCAAAACAGATAACGGTAGTATTCTTATTGGTGGTTTTAAAGGGTATGTCCAATTTTATCCTGACGAATTTCGTCAAGATAAGTATGTGACACCGCTTGTGATATCTGATTTTAAAATTAACAATAAATCTCTTATGTCTTATGATGAATCTATTCGAGCAAAAATCTCGAATTTAGTGCCTGGGTACTCAAAAGAATTTAATTTAACACATAAACAAAATAATTTTGGTTTTGAATTCGCTTGTTTAGATTATTTGGGGAAACAACAAAATTATGCATATAAATTAATAGGATTTGATGAGGAATGGCAATATACGGATAACAATAGAAGATTTGCCTATTATACCAATATAAAAAGTGGGAAATATAATTTCCAGTTGAAAGCTATTGATGATAATCAAATAACGAGTAATATAGTAGATGTTAAACTGACTATAATGTCAGCTCCTTGGAAGACAAAATGGGCTTTTTTTCTCTATGTTGCACTTTTTCTTTTGGTTTCTTATTTTTTATTTAAACTGATTAAATCAAAGATTAGTTTAAAAAATAAGCTTCACTTAAAAAATCTGGAAAACCAGCAATCCCAAGAATTAAATCATGCGAAATTGCAGTTTTTTACTAATGTTACTCATGAGTTAGTTACACCGTTGACAATTCTATCTGCTTCATTGGATGAACTCCTGATTAGTCACACCCAAGATAATGGAACTTTTGAGATAATGCGTGAAAATGTCAATCGTCTAAACAGACTTTTCCAGCAAATTCTTGAGTTTAGAAAAGCCGAATCTGGTAATTTAAAGTTAAAAGTGGGCGAAGCAGATATTGCAAATTTTATTAGATTAAACATAGAAAACTTTAAACCGTTATGTAATAAAAATAAAATTCATTTCTCAGTCATTATTGATCCGGAGATAATAATTGGCTATTTTGATCCTGACAAAATTGACAAAATATTGTTTAATCTATTATCTAATGCTGTGAAATATAACCAGC
>Ga0172382_10013112_pt1 | contig 10716 bp, 13 predicted proteins | sample Leawel138RmetaG_FD_122245 | JGI IMG/M metagenome (GOLD analysis project Ga0172382, IMG submission 122245) | Leachate microbial communities from a municipal landfill in Southern Ontario, Canada - Leachate well 138R metaG | ecosystem: Engineered > Solid waste > Landfill > Unclassified | place...
CCCGAATTTCAGTCACTATCGCGGAGAGAACGGTCCGCGTCGACATTTGGCGCTGATCAGGAGTTAATTGCGGCTGGCAACGATCGCGACGACATCAGGGGAACCTGAGGCAACTAAGTCAAGCGGGTACCACCCTGTCCGGCGCTCGGTGTTGAACACCGCATCCTTGGCAGCGCGGGCCCGCTCACCGGCTTCGAATCCCAGCACGTGGCGATACCGACGACCTCCGGTCACCGACGCGATGATCGGATCCAGGCAGTTCCCCTTGGCGTGAACCGAGCACATGCGGGCCCCCCCGAGCTGGGGAAGCGTTCCAGCCGAAAGCATTTCGTCGGACGGCTTGTAGCCATCGACGTACAGCCGCTGCGGTGTGGTGGAGTCGTCGAGCACAACGACCCCCTCCCCGCCGGCGGTCGTCTTGCGCTGTGTGCGGCCGACCTGGATGAACCGCACACCGTGGTGACGGAGCGCGGGCAATACGACCTCTTCGACGTCGCGCAGAGTCTGCTCGAACTCATCCCCGGTGTGGGCGGTGATGACGATCAAATCGCTGAGAGCGAAGTCCCGACTTGACGGGTCGGTCAGCCAGCGCAGCAGGATCGCGGTCGAGTCGACGCCCATGCCGTAGCTCATCACGACGGTTGTCCCGCAGTCGTTTTCGGTGATGCCGGGTAGCTGGTCGTCGTTCAGGGCCATCGGATTTCAGTGCTCCTCGTCGAACCAATGTGTTGCCTATAGGCTACATCATGGTGTAGCCTATAGGCAACAGGTTCGAACAACCAAGAAAGGGCACCTGATGACAACCACCACCACTCCCGAGCTGCTTCACCTGGACCCGACCACCATCGAAATCGGCGAGAACGTTCGCCTAGATCCCCGCCTGGATAGCGATTTCCTGGCCTCCATCGAGGCCCACGGAGTTCTCGCGCCGGTGACGGCGGTGCGCCTGGAAGATGGCAGCGTGGCCCTGCGAGATGGGCAGCGCCGCACGCAAGCTGCGCGCCAGCTGGGCGTGCCCACCATCCCCGTCTACGTCCACCCCGCCGAAGGCGACGAGGCCGCACTGCGCACCCACCGCGTCATCGAGCAGATCGTGCTCAACGACCACCGCGCCAAACTGACTGAGGCCGAACGGGCGCGGGGCATCAACCAGCTTCTCCTGGAGGGGGTCTCCCCCACCAAGGTTGCCAAGGAGCTGTCGACCACCAAAGACGCTGTGGCCGCTGCCAAGGTCGCTATCGACTCTCAGACGGCCATGAGCGCCCTGGACACCGGGCAGCTCACCTTGATGGAGGCCACCAGTTTCGTGGAGTTCGACGGGGATGACGCTGCTCAGGCCGAGCTGATCAAGGTCGCCGGTACCGATCAGTTCGACCACAGGGTTGCTCAGCTGCGCGCCGAGCGGGAGGACCGGCGGCGCTACGAGGAGACGGCAGCGCTGTTCACCGCGAAGGGCTACACCGTGCTCGACCGCCGTCCCGGCTGGGGCGATAAGGCCTACATTCCGACCAACTACCTACGGGATGCCCAGGGCGAGCACCTCACCCGCGAGACGATCGCGGCGATGGAGCCCCGGCACTGGGCCGTCGTGCTCGACAGCGAAGAGGTTTTCCTCGACGTCGAAACTGGCGAACCGGTCGATGAGCGCGACATCGACTTCGCCACCGCCGACGATCCCAGCCTGGAGCCGGACGAGGGCTACCGGCACATCCGGACTGTCACCGAGACTACCGCGTGGAGCCCCGAGTACTACTGCTGCAACCCGCGCGGCGCCGGGGTCACCATGCCCGACTGGGCGGCACGCCAGTACGGCTTTGACGCCGACCGCCTGGCCGATGCCAGCGACCCCGAGGGCGCGGTCGAGCGGGAACGAGCCCGCCAGGAGGAGGCCGAACAGGAGCGCGCCGAGCGACGCAAACTGATCGCACTCAACAAGCTCGGCGAAGCAGCGGCGATCGTGCGCCGCGAGTGGGTGCGCGACAAGCTCCTGTCCCGCAAGACCGCCCCCAAAGGCGCGGCCCTCTACCTCGCCGAAGCGCTCGTCACCCGACCGGATCTGTTCAACGATCACCACGGACAGAAGCTCGCCCCCGAGCTGCTCGGCCTAGCCGACAACGAGACCCCGAAGATGGCGGTCGCCAAACTCCCCGCCACCGGCGACGGCCGCGCACAGGTCATCCTGCTCGGCATGGTCCTGGCCACCACCGAGGCCCGGACCGCCAAGGACGCCTGGCGCGGCCCCCAGGACATCACCAAGACCTACCTGCGATTCCTGGAGGACAACGGCTACACCCTCAGTGACATCGAGCAGGTGATCCTCGGCAAGCGCAAAGCCGACGCGGTGTACCGACAGGCGTGCAAGGAGGACTAACGGCCGACGAATGGCCCCGAGGAGTTCTGCTCCCCGGGGCCATTCGCGTTCCTGGGCAGAAACATAATGCCAAGAAAAGGGAAATGCGGGAATGGCCCCTAGTGCAATAAATGCGCCGCCCCTAGTGCCTTTATCAACGCGGTTACTGAAACGCCAGAGTGGTGCCATAATTGACCGCATTAATATTGCTTATTCCATTGCCGAAAAGGCCCGCAGCAATTAGAATGAGTGGTATAGAAAGACCCCGAAATTGCCCACCAATTAGGAGCGTGAAATGAGCACCACCGCCACGGTCACCGTCTACACCAAGCCCGCCTGCGTCCAGTGCAACGCCACCTACAAGGCGCTCGACAAGCAGGGCATCACCTACGACGTCGTAGACATCAGCGCCGACCCCGAAGCCCGGGACTTCGTGATGGCCCTGGGTTACCTCCAGGCCCCCGTCGTCGTGGCCGGCGACGACCACTGGTCGGGCTTCCGGCCCGATCGGATCAAGGCCCTCGCCCACGCCGCCGCCGCATAGCCACACCGACCCCCAGCCATCCTCGCCCGCTCAGGAGCCCCCATGTACACGCTGACCATCGACGAGCACGGCCGCGACGTAAGCACCCAGCACGACACCCCAGAAGCCGCCCAGGCCGCCTTACACGCGTACCTGGTGCTCGCGGACTACTACCACCGGCCGACACAGCTCAGCGCCACCCACACGGCGTTCGAACTGCTGTCCCTCGCCGAGGCGCGGCCCCGCATCGTCGGCGTTGCCACCATCGAGCCCTACTCCGAACTCGATGCCCGCCGCGACCTCAAGACCGTCTTCGCCGCCGCCCGCCCCATCCACGCGCTCGCCTCGTAGACGACCCACCATGGCAACCGTCTTCCTCGCCAACGTCCGGACCGCCGTCGAGGCGACCGCCATCGCCGCAACCGCCGACCAAGCCGCCCGCCTCGCCTGTGAGAAGGCCATGGAGTACCTGCAGAGCGTGCACGGTGATCTCGGGTACGACGACCCCATGTTGGTCGGGAAGTACTTCGGCGTTGACGTGCTGCCGTTCGAAGTTGGCGGCCCGGCACAGTTCACGCGCCGCTCCACGCTGCTGGCGCCCTAGCCCAGGTACCGAGTCGTGCCCTACTACCTGACCCCCGTCGTCGAGCTGCCCTATCCGCACACCATGGGAGAGCGGCCCCACCACGACGGCACGCGCTCCAACTGCCCCCTCGCACTGGAGTCGGTCATCCGCACCTTCGGCGAGCACCCCGGGCAAGACGGTTACCGCGCACTGTTCACCAGCGACGCCATCTCCGCGCGCCGTCGACTCTGTGATGTCCACTCGGGAGACTGGACCACGGTGCTACCCGCAGTCACCACCTTCCTCGAGCCCTTCCCCGCCAGCGCCGACACCGCCACCATCGCGCACGCCGCCCGCAGCCACGCGGCCTTCGCCAACCTTGTTCCCGCCGACCGGCGTCTGACATTGGCGCTGCTGAGCTACAGCGACTCGCTGCGCATCTACGTCAACGGTCACGGCCACCGAGAAACGATCGGGCAGCACCGCATCTGCTGGGCCCGCACAGCCGGCGTCTCTGCGCTGCCGCTGTGGTTCGACGCCAACACGGTGCGACCGTCACGCGACGCGGTACTGCTGCAGCGCGGCTAAGCGCCCGCGCGCGACACCACCGCCGCACACCCTTTGCGCCCTCCAGCTCGGCGCTGCGACACCGCGCGCCAGGCCGCCCAGCTCGCCACACCCGGCCCCACGCGCACCGGGCCCGAGGGGGCTTGGGCAGACATCACCACAGCGTCGCCTGATCACCAAGGAGCGCCGCCTGCACCGCATCCGCATCCCAACCGTGGCGCACCGCTTCCCGCAGCGCCACCGACCGTTCCCGTCGAATACCGCGACTATCGAAGCGTCGCACCGCATACCGGCCGCCGCCACGACGCATCCGCGCCATGCGCTCCATGTTGTCTCCTTGGGAGCCGGACACGACGTGCTGATGGGGATCTGTCGCCGCCGCGATCTTGACGCACACCGGGTTGTCGCATTCGTGGAGCCCAAGCACGCCAGCGGCCACCACACCGGACACGATCGCCAACGCGTAGCGGTGCGGGCGAACGCACAGCCCTGATCCCTCGCGAGTCAAGTAGAACCGGCCGTAGCCATCGGCGCCGATCGCGCCGGTCCAGATGTTGCAATCCGAAGCCGTTGGCCCGCAGACAACATGGCTGTGAAAGCGCGCGATCTCGGCAGCGTGCACACGCCGCTCAACCACCAGCTGTCCCGCGCTTCTCATGGCCGTTGAACCTATCCGCCGGCACTGACATTCAGCGCAGCCGCCGCGGCCCGCTCCACTCGTGCTGTCACCCTGCGCCCGGGTGTTCCCGTTACCGCTGCGCAGCCCCCGCCACGTCGAGCGCTCCCCACCGTGCTGGGCAGACCTGGTGTAGCCGGACACACAGGCCGGCGCGCAGCACCAGGGGCGCGACCGGCGTGTGCGTCAGCGGCCCAACCGCCGTCACGGCGAACCTCCATGACGGCCCACGCACCCGCCGACCCACGCGGCCTGGCCGCGCACACCGGCGTGCACAGCCGCCTTCGTCGCACCGTTGCGCAGTGCATCACGCCGATGCTGCGTCCACCGGAGGCTGGCCGGCGTAGGGGTCAACCCCCTGGGCGGTCGGGTCAGACACAGCCTCCAGACCTAGTGCATGCGAACCATTCCCGGCAGTCCGCTTCTCGGATTTCGGAGCATGCCGTGCCATGGTGCGAACGATCCCGATTCCGACGTCGGTCCGTGCGGCGATGGTCGTCAGCGTCTCACCACGGCCCTGCATACGTGCAACCGCCGCGCCGGCCTTGGCCCGATGACCGGCCACCCGCTTGGCCGCTTCTGCGTCGACCTGCGCGCGCAGCTGGGCCAGGCGCTCCTTCTTCCACGTTTCGACTTCGGCGACCTTGCCGACCGCGACGAGAAAGTCCGCGGCGTCATCGATGTTCGCCTTATCCCGCGCGGCGCGTTCCTCGTTGGCGCGTCGGGTCGCTTCGCGTGCCCGGCGCCGGGCTTCCACCTTGGACGTTGCTGCTGTCATGGTCGCCGACAGTAGAAGGTTCACCGGCGACCGGGCCACCACCGCAGCCACATTCGCCTCCCACCAATTTTTTCGCCTTCACCACATCCGTCCACCACCACTCACTTCCTCCGCGCCCGCAGCCCGCGTCCCTCACCACCGCGCACCGCCCACTCAGCTCCCAGCCCCATGACCCCCTTCCGTAGCCCCACCACAGACCACACACCTCTTGCACTCAGGTCCAGAAGGTCGCGAATCAACCTGAAGTTGACGCGTATATCTGGCGCATGGGACCAGCGCCGGATGCGCTTCATTGAACCACTTTCGTGTTCCTCCTGGTAGACGGATTTCGCTCGCAGGTGTGGTAACTTGCGGTTGTCATTGACAACTCTAAGTTGACGATAGATGGAGGTTCTCTTGTGAGCGTTCCGGGGTCGGCGCACTTGGTTCTTGCCTCGGGCGTGGTTCACCTGGACGAGGCCAGCGCAGTCTTCGAAGCGATGCTGTCTGGGTGGGGTCGTCAACAGGCGTCTCGGCTACTCGCTGCTGAGGCCACGATCGAGCCGCGGCTGGCGTTGGTGCGGCGGTTCGCAGAGTTCGCCGGGGCGCCTCCGTGGGACTGGACTGCCGGCGATGTCGAAGACTTCACGGCCGCTTTGATGTCGGGCCCGGAACGCAAAGCACCGTCGACCATTCGCGGCTATCACATGTCGTTGCGGATGTTCTGCGACTACCTACTCGATAGCCGCTACGGTTGGATCGCGCAATGCGAGAACAGGTTCGGACGGATCCCATCGCAGGTCTGTCACGACTACAACACCGCCGCGCATCTGGTCGACTACGAGGGCAAGCCCGCGCGTCGCCCGTTCACCTACGACGAACTGGAAACATTGTTCGATTTCCTCGATGATCGCGTCGATGTTCTCGCTCGGTCCAGGAACAAAGGCGCGTTCGCGGCGCTGCGCGACGCACAGATGATCAAGACGGCCTACGCCTTCGGTTTACGCCGCCGCGAGCTGTGCTATCTCGATCTCGCCGACCTGCGTCCGAACTCGCGGATGCCGGCCTGGGGCACGTTCGGCGCCGTCCACGTTCGCTACGCCAAATCACGTCGCGGCAGCTCTCCCAGGCGTCGCACCGTGCTCGCCGTTCCGGAGTTCGACTGGGTGATCGACGGACTGCGCCAATGGGTCGACCACGGCCGCCCACTCCTCAGCCCCGGGAACCGTCAAGAGCTCTGGCTGACCGAGCGTCGACGGCGCGTGGCGACCAAGACCATGGATAGGCGATTCGCCGTCGCACGGGTGCAAGCGGGACTGCCTGCCGAGCTCACCTTGCACTGCCTGCGGCACTCCTATGTCACCCATCTGATCGAGTTCGGTTATCCGGAGCGGTTCGTCACCGAACAGGTGGGGCACTCGTATGCCTCGACCACCGCGATCTATACCTCGGTGTCCGACGACTTCAAGACCAAAACACTGCAGGCGGCGCTGCGCCGCGTCTACGGATCATCCACGACGACAGGTGAAGGCGGAGATGAGCACTAGGACCGTGCTGCGGTGGAACCTGCGTCAGCTGATGGCCCAGAACGGAATGTTCGCCACCACCGACCTTGTCGCACCGCTGCACGAGCGTGGCGTGGAGATCTCCCGACAGATGGTGCACCGGATCGCGACCAAGCCCCCGCAGCGCATCAATCTCGACCTGCTCGCCGCCCTCTGCGACATCTTGTCGTGCACGCCCAACGACCTGCTCGAGCTCGTCGCCGAACAAGTCCGTGAGGCGCCCGCGGTCAACGACAGCGGACCCGGCATCGGCGACCTGCGACCCATCCGCGCCACCATCCGCCGCCCCCACGACAACCAGTGACTCAGCGGGCCTGCTGGGAGTGTGCAAGCACCATCCGGCTAACCCCACTGACGCACGGGCGTCGCATCTGTGTCGCATGCCGTCGCAGACGGCACTATCACCCCGAGAAATGCCCGCGGTGTGAGACCGTGCGGCCACTGGCGTGGCAGCTCGACGATGCCATCGTGTGCGCCTCCTGCGCCGGTGTCGCATCGATCTTCACCTGCAGCGAATGCGGCCGCGAAGAACACCCCTACGGGTTCTACCGATGCGCCCGCTGCTTCCTACGCGAGCGCCTCACCGAGCTGCTCACCGACCCGATCAGCGGCACGATTCATCACCGACTACGGCCCGTGTTCGACGAACTGATCAACGCCGACCGCCCACAGACGGTGCTCTGGTGGCTGCGAAAGAAGCCCGGTACCGGCCCGCAGCTCCTTCGCGACATGGCCTGCGGAACGCGTGAAATCAGCCACGACACCTTCAGCGATCTTCCCTCGGACCGAGCCCACGATTACTTGCGCAGCCTCCTGGTCGCGGTCGGCGTTCTGGGCCCGATCGACATCCGCGTCGAACGGATGCTGCCCTGGATCGAGGACGTTGTAGCCGAGCTTCCGGCCGAAGACGCCGCCATCGTTCGCCGATTCGCGCATTGGCATGTACTGCGCCAGATGCGCAAGGCCTCCCACGAGAACCGGCTGACGAGATCGATGACCGATGCCTGCCGTCGTCGCGTCCGCGTGGCGATTCAGTTCATGGCGTTTCTGCACACCCACGACGCCACTCCGGCGACAGCGACACAGGAGATGCTGGAGCGCTACCAGGCGCTCCACCGGAGGCCGCTCACTGCCGAGTACGCCTTCCTCGTCTGGCTACGCCAATCCCGCATCAACACCACACTGAGGGTCACCGATCCGCCACGGTCACCTCCCTCGGTAACCGTCTCGGATTCCCAGCGGTGGGCCGCCGTCGGGCGGCTGCTGCACGACGACACAATCCGCCGCAAAACCCGCATCGCGGGACTGCTCACATTGTTGTTCGCCCAACCTCTTTCGCGCATCGTCGCCCTGCGATCAAGCCAAATCTCGATCTCCGACGATCACGCCGTGCATGTCGTCTTCGCCGCCATCCCCATCCAAATGCCTCCCCTACTCGACGACCTCATCCGCGAGCATCTGGAGCAGCAATGCGAAAGCCGCTACACCCCATCCCATACGGGCTGGCTGTTCCCCGGCCGACTTCCCGGCACCCACCTGTCCACCGAGAACATCCGCACCCAGCTCGTCGCGGTCGGGGTGAAACCCTACGAACATCGCAAAGCCGCCCTCTTCCAGCTCGCCAGCGACATGCCCGCACCCGTGCTGGCCGAACTGCTCGCGATCACCACCAAGAACGCAGCCGCCTGGGCCAAACTCGCCGCCCGCGACTGGACCGATTACGTCACCGAACGCGGCAGATCAATGCCGCATCGAAGGCGGAGCTAACTCGCAACAGCGATGTCGTAACCACTCCATGCCGCCGAGGCCACGATTCGCCTGCTCTCGTCAAAGTTGTTCTTTGTCAATCCTCCTCGCCACAAGTCAAGCAATCGAGAAACGGGTTCAAGCAGTTGCGCGCCCTCAAGCGTCTGAGACGCCGAACCGCGGGTGACCTGCACTTCGGGTAGCTCACTACCCTGCTGCGAGTCTCCGCACCTCGCTGTGGAACGGAAACCAGCGTACGGCCTCGCCGATGATGGCGACGAATGGTCCTTCGATGCCATCACCGACGCGATTTGCGAGAGGCGAAAAGGGCCCGAAGACCAGCCGGCTCGACATTGTGATTTCGTTGTGCCTAGCGAGCTGAGCGCGCCGGGCGGCCCGTCTTCTTGGTGGCGATGTTCGATTTTATGGCGTCGCTGTCGGTGTTGCGGTGGGCGGCGAGAAAGTCATCGACGATGTTCGCGCAGTCATTGTGAGTGATAGTGCGAAGCCCGGTCATTCGGGCGAAGGCGAGTGGTCCGACGAGTTGGCAAAGCGCCAGTTCCTGGTCGAAGTCGTTGAGTTCGGCTTGAGCTTTTGGGCTGGTGAGTACGGCGTCAAATGGTTGACGATATTGATCGACAACTCGGGTCCGTAGCGCCCCGGATGTGTGGCGGTCTTCCGCTTGGGCATTGGAGCCGGTGGGCCCCAATGAGAGCCACGCGAGTGTCGTGACATGCAGCGGTGCGTCGTTGAAAAGGGCGGCTTGGCGGCTGAGCAATTCGATCAGCTGCTCACGGAGGGGTCCGCTGGTCGGTGCCGGAGTGGTCACTTGTGGAAGTAGGCGTTCGAACGTGGCTGCCAGTAAATGCGACGAACTGTGGAAGTGGCGGTACAGCGTGGTTCGGGCCACTTTGGATGCTTTGGTGACGGCATCGATAGTGACCGCTTCCACCCCACCGGTGCTCAGTAGCGTTGCCGCAGCATCCAGCAGCCGGGTGCGTGACCGGATGAGCCGAGGGTCCACGTCGTCGTCAGGGACGGGCACTGCCTGACTGTCGCTCACTCGTTCACCTCGGCGGTCGATCTTCACGCGATGCTGTCACGGCAGTCTAGCAGTGTGGTACTAACGGTAGCGCAGCGAAACCGATCGTATTGGAGGGTGACGGTGCCCGAAAGCCTGTTGCCGCCCGAGCGGCTGCCCTCGCACACCACGACATGCATGGGTTGCGGCCCGGACAACCCCCACGGACTGCGGTTGGTGGTGCATCGTAGCGGCGACGCGGTGTACACCGATGTGACGTTCGATGAGCGCCATATCGGGGCCCCGGGCCTGGCCCATGGCGGGGCAGTGGCCGCGGCATGTGATGACGTCCTGGGCTTCACGTTGTGGATCGCCGGAACCCCGGCGGTGACCCGCACCCTGACGGTCGAATATTTGCGGCCGGTGCCGCTGCATCAGACCCACCGGATTACTGCCCACATCGTCTCTCGTGAAGGGCGGGCGCTGCATGTCACGGCGACAGGCACGGGTGAGGGTGGGATCGCCCGCTTCACCGCCAGTGCAGTGTTCATTGTCGTCAGCCCTGAGCACTTCGCCGCACACGGCGATGTCAGCGCTTTCGGCGATCTTCTGGAGCAGTTCTCGCGCCGCGGCGGCCTCGACCCGGAGCCGTCATGACTGTCCCTCAGGCGCGCAGCCACGGGAAAACCCCGCCTTCGGAAGCGAACTCGGTCGCTGCAGAGAAGCGAGCCGCTAACGCGTCGCGTTCACGCGCGTCCGCACGGCGCCGGGAGACCATTCTTGATGCAGCTTTGGTCGTGGCCGCGGCGGGTGGTTACGAGGCGGTTCAGATGCGGACAGTTGCCGAGCGGGTCGGCATCGCCGTCGGCACGCTTTACCGCTATTTCCCGGCGAAAACCCACTTGCTGGTGGCAGCGCTGACGCGCGAGTTCCGTCGACTCGACTC
>Ga0172382_10013113_pt1 | contig 10715 bp, 8 predicted proteins | sample Leawel138RmetaG_FD_122245 | JGI IMG/M metagenome (GOLD analysis project Ga0172382, IMG submission 122245) | Leachate microbial communities from a municipal landfill in Southern Ontario, Canada - Leachate well 138R metaG | ecosystem: Engineered > Solid waste > Landfill > Unclassified | place...
AATAGAAAAAGGCCATCCCCGCGGATGGCTAAAGGAAAAATATAATTGAAAAGACCTGTTGAAAGAGCTAGCAATGCCCTTTCGGCAGGTCTTTCTGTATGTTGCTGTATTTTATCTGTCCTAAAGCTGCTTGCAAATCTTAGATTTAGCTCTGCAGAAATGTAAAATAGGACACATTTTCAAAATAATATTAAATGTTGGCACTTAAGTCGGAAACAAGTTGGCCGTAATCAAGCGCCTGCGAATTTGTGGCCCCACAATAACCACCAATATGATTTTCGCAAGGTCCCCCGGTATGAAGGGGATTACACCTGCTGCAAGTGCGGCACCTGCTGTCATATTGGCCTGGTAGGCCAACCATACGGTTCCCAGGAGATAGCAAAGGGCTGCGCCGAGAGTCATGCCGGCAAAACATAAATACCATTTATCAAGAAACCGATCGATGAAGAAGCCGGAGATGATAGCCATAAAAATAAACCCTATAATATATCCGCCCGTGGGCCCCAATAGCTTGCCCGGTCCACCGGTAAAACCGGAAAATACCGGAATGCCGATAAAACCGATGAATATGTAAATGAGCAGGCTGATCGTTCCCTTTCGCACGCCCAGAGCGTAAAGAGCAATAAAGATTGCAAGATTCGTAAAGGAAATCGGCACCGGGCCGATGGGGATTGCTAATGGTCCAAGGATGCAGATAACTGCAGCCATAACTCCGATAATTACCATTTGGTACGTTGTTGTCGATTTCTTTGTCATCGTCATTTTTCCCTTTCGTTGTAGCCTGGAACCAGTATATAATAAGTAAATCCAAATGTAAACCAAAAACAAAAAGTAAGTCGACAATACAACCAAGGGGACAGACCCCATGGCTGCTTTTGCCCCCAAGGGGACAGACCCCGTGGTTGATTTTGCCCCCAAGGGGACTGTCCCTCTGGTTGATTTTGCCCCCACGGGGACAGACCCCGTGGTTGATTTTGCCCCCACGGGGACTGTCCCTCTGGTTGATTTTGCCCCCAAGGGGTCTGTCCCTGTGGTTGGTTTTCAAACTGCCTCGACAAAGCCCTGTACATAGTGGTATAATTAACGATTAGAATAGATGAAAGGGGTCATGACCATTGGATCTTAAGAAAATGCTATTTACCATACCTGCAGGCTCCCATACCAAGCAGGAAATTACAGAGCTCTTACAGGATCACCCGGAAGTCATGTTTGTTTCACTTATGGGGGTGGACATCGGTGGCCATGATACGGATGAAAAGATTCCGGTGAATTTGTTCATCAAGGACATGGATCAATTCTTCACTCAAGGGGTTCAGACAGATGGATCCAGCGTTGTGCTGCCTAAAATCGCTGCACTGAACAACGCAAAGGTTGACATCATTCCCGACTTGGATGTGAACTGGTACGTTGACTACAACTTCCTGAACATTATTGAAGAGACAGGATTGCCGGTAGGGACACTGCGAATTCCTTCCACTCTTTTGCACAACGATACGGCAGAGGTGGGTTCACGGTCCATGTTAAAGCATACAGTCGAGTTGTTCAAAGAGAAGCTCTTTATGTTACTCAAAGAACATCCCTACGTTTTTGAATATCTTAACATTCAATCGGTAGATGATATCCAAGAGATTGAAATGACCGGTGCTACAGAGTTGGAATTCTGGGTAAAGACTCCGGAGGACAAGGCCGACAGAGAGCAACTCTCCACCTCCCAGGAGCTCAAGGAGCAATATTGGCAGAGGACGAGAGGGCCGGTGCGCACTGCTTTGGAGCGTACTCTTCATTTCCTGGATCAATATGGATTTGGTATGGAAATGGGTCATAAAGAGGTTGGTGGAATCAAAGCCAAGCTGGGCCATTCGGGCCGTTATGATCACATCATGGAGCAGTTGGAGATTGACTGGAGATTTAGTACTCTACTACAATCTGCCGATAATGAACTGCACATACGTTACGTACTCAAAGACATTTTCCGCGCACACGGCCTAGATGTGACCTTTATGGCGAAACCCGTCGAAGGTGTCTCCGGCAACGGGGCCCATACGCACATGGGAGTAGCGGCGATCCTTAAGGATGGAAGAAGGGTCAATCTCTTTGCGCCGAAAAATATGAAGGAAAACTTTATGACGCCCATTGGTTTCGGTGCATTGATGGGGATGCTTAAAAACTACGAGATTATGAACCCCTTTATCGCGTCTACCAACGACGCCCTCAATCGACTGAAGGTGGGCTTTGAGGCGCCGATTTGTATCGTCACGTCATTGGGGCACAGGACAGAAAATCCATCTAGAAACCGAACGATCTTAGTAGGGCTTATAAGAGATGAGAAAAACCCTCTGAGCACCAGATTTGAGCTTCGGTCTCCAAACCCCAAGAGCAACAAATACCTGGTGATGGCCACATCCTATTTAGCCATGCTGGACGGCATCGAGGCTTCACTGAAAGGTGAGAAATCGTCCAAAGAACTGGAACAAATCCTTTCAAAGAAGTATGGGGAAGACGCCTTCTACTTGGAAAGAGACAGAGCCTACCGCAGCGAAGAGGATGTATACAAGGCTTTTACCCAGGAAGAAAGAGACAAGTACTTTGGAAAGCCTCCGGCAACGGTTTGGGAAAGCATATGCAATTTCGAAGAGCATCCGGAAAAGCTGAACATCCTTACAAAGGACGGCGTTTTCGACGATGTGACCATAGAATCCTACAAGGAAGCAGTGACCGCACAGTGGGCGATGGAGCTTCATCACCGCATCGTTCCCAATGTAATGAATCGTGTTCGTGAGTGCAGTAAATGTCATGTGGATGACGACTGCACAGATTTAGACCTACTGAACTGGAAGAAGATTCAAGCGTTGCGGATCTACCTGGGTCAAGACAGGATAGGAGAAAACTCTTTGCTGACCCGGATTAAGATGGCCCTGGAAGAGAGGAAATATCAGCTTGCATCGGACATGCAAAAGGAGATGCAGGAAAAGGTGGAGGATCTGACAGAAACCTATATAGCGTACAAAAAGAATTTGTTTTAGGAATATGGTTCCCGATGCAAAGGGCAGAAAAGAGGATTGAAAATGTTAGACATTAAAAGGATCCGGGAGGATTTTGAAGAAGTCAGGCAAAAGGTTGAGTCGAGAGGGCAGGGGGATTTTGGCATCGCCGGGGTCCTGGAACTGGATGCGAAGCGCAGACAGCTGTTGGCTGACGTTGAGGCGAAGAAGAGTCGCCAAAACGCTGATTCAAAGGAAATACCCAAGCTGAAAAAAGAGGGGAAGGATGTCACGACTCTCATGGCAGAGATGAAGGCATTATCCGAAGACATCAAGCGACTGGATGCACAGGTCGGCCAGATTGAAGAAGATCTACAGGATGCCCTTCTTAATATACCCAACACGCCCAACGAAAAAGTGCCTGTGGGTGTCAGCGATGAAGAGAATTTAGAAATGCGCAGATGGGGCGAACCGAAGTCCGTGGACTTCGAGCAGAAGGCCCACTGGGATGTGGGAGCGGATTTGGACATCCTAGACTTTGAAAGAGCAACGAAAATTGCCGGCACCAGGTTTACCGTCTATAAAGGGTTGGGAGCCCGGTTGGAGCGTTCCGTGATGAACTTCATGTTGGATCTTCATACCAGGGAACACGGCTTTACAGAGATTTTACCACCTTTTATGGTCAACAGGGATGCTATGACCGGGACCGGCCAGCTCCCTAAGTTTGAAGATGATATGTTCCATGTTCCGGCTAAGGATTTTTTCTTGATTCCCACTGCAGAGGTTCCCGTGACCAACATGCTGATGAACGAAATTCTGGATGGTACCAAGCTGCCTATCTACTACACGGCGTATACACCCTGTTTCCGGAAAGAGGCGGGCTCAGCGGGAAGGGATACGAGAGGTTTGATTCGCCAGCACCAGTTTAACAAGGTGGAGCTGGTGAAGTTCAGCAAGCCGGAGGAATCATACGAGGAGTTGGAATCCCTTACTGCTGCTGCAGAGGAAATTCTGAAGAGATTGGAGATCCCCTATCGTGTTGTCCGGCTTTGCACCGGTGATTTGGGGTTCAGCTCTGCCATGACCTATGACATCGAGGTTTGGATGCCAAGCTACGGCAGATACGTTGAGATCTCATCATGTAGCAACTTTGAGAGTTATCAGGCAAGGCGGGCTAATATCCGTTTTCGTCGTGAAGCAGGAAGCAAGACGGAATTCGTTCACACATTAAACGGCTCCGGACTGGCTGTGGGGAGAACTACGGCGGCTATTTTAGAGAATTATCAGCAGGCGGACGGTTCCGTCGTGGTGCCGGAAGTACTGCGCCCCTATATGGGTACCGACGTCATCCGCTAATCAATAATTAACCACAGGGACAGACCCCTTGACTGCTTCTGCCCCCACGGGGTCTGTCCCTGTGGTTGACGGAGAGAAAAATGGCTTTGAAAATCAATGTCGGTGACATTCTTGAACTGAAGAAACCACACCCCTGCGGAGGCAATGCCTTTGAGGTCATGCGCGCCGGGATGGATTTTCGGCTGAAATGCTTCACTTGTGGAACACAAGTATGGCTTACCAGGCCCAATCTCGAGAAGAGAGTGAGGAAAATTACACCTAAAGAAAGTGGTTGACAAACAAAAAAACATCTCATATACTGTTAGCAATATACAAAAATAAATGCTATGACGGAGTCTTGATTGACATAGAATGCGTTACAGAGAGCCGGCGGTTGCTGAAAGCCGGTACCATCGTGTCCCTCATTCTCGCTCCCGAGCACCATCCCCGAAAGCAATTCCCACAGATATAGCAAAAGAGAGCGAAAGGAGTGTACTCAAATGTACACGACTGAGCCCGACTGACGCTATAGCATAGCTGTACAGAAAAGAGCAATAGAGCTAGTATTGCGCAGGAAAAATTTCGTACAGCGTAGATATAGCAAAGGAGAGCGAAAGGAGTGTACTCAAATGTACACGACTGAGCACGACTGACGCTATAGCATAGCTGTACGGAATTTTAACAAGCAATAAGGGGTGGCGGTGGGCACCGTTATATGCCCTGGGTTTGATAGAACCTGCAGAGAGACCGGAATTCCGGTAAACAGGGTGGTACCGCGGTAGTATTATCGTCCCTGGAGCAACAGCTCCGGGGATTTTTAATTTCCGGGCATTAAGGAATGTGCGAAAGGTGTCTCACACCTTTCTGACCAAACGTAGAAAAGGAGGCGCAAAATGAGCAAGATAATCAAGATTTTCGATACCACTCTCAGAGACGGAGAGCAGTCGCCGGGCTGTAGCATGAACCTGAAGGAAAAGGTGCAAATGGCAAAGCAACTGGAGAGGATGAAGGTGGATATCATCGAAGCGGGTTTTGCTATCTCTTCACCGGGGGACTTTACATCGGTGAGAACCGTGGCTGAGACCGTAAAGGAATCCGTCGTAGCTAGCCTTGCCAGGACGACAAAAGAGGATATTGACAGAGCGTGGGAAGCCGTATCCGTGGCAGCGCAGCCTAGGATTCACACCTTTATAGCTACTTCTCCCATACACATGAAATACAAGCTCAACCTGACTCCTGACCAGGTAGTGGAGCAGGCAGCAGCAATGGTTAAGCATGCAAAAAGCTATTGCGGAGACATCGAATTTTCCGCTGAGGACGCTACTAGAAGCGACCCTATCTTTTTAGCGAGAATTTTTGATGAAGTCATTAAAGCGGGAGCAACCACCATTAACATTCCTGACACGGTGGGGTATACGGCGCCGGATGAATTCTATGAATTTTTGATTAAGGTTAGAGAGCTTTGCCCCGCCTTAGACCATATTGATATCTCGGTCCACTGCCATAACGACCTGGGATTGGGTGTGGCCAACTCTCTGGCAGCTATCAAAGCCGGTGCTGTCCAAGTGGAAACCACCATTAACGGCATTGGAGAGAGGGCCGGAAACGCGGCGATGGAAGAGCTGGTTATGGCGCTGGCAACCAGGCGGGATATCTTTAAGGCCGAAACCAACATCGTAACAACGGAAATCATGCGGGCGTCCAAGTTATTGACAACGATCACCGGTGTAAAGGTGCAACCAAACAAGGCCATCGTAGGCGAGAATGCTTTTGCACACGAGGCCGGCATCCACCAGCATGGTGTCCTGAAAAACAAAGAAACATATGAAATAATGACCCCCGAATCCGTGGGCTTGACAAAGAACAGCATGGTATTGGGCAAGCATTCCGGCAAACATGCCCTTCGGAGCAAAGCGGAAGAACTGGGTATAGACTTAACTGAGGAAGCATTAGAGCGCGCATTTAACAGGTTTAAAGCAATTGCCGATAAGAAAAAGCAGGTCTATGACGGAGACATTGAAGCTTTGTTAAGCAAGGAGGCTTTGCAGGTTCCCAAGACCTATCAATTGAAGAGTTTCGTCATCAACAGCGGCAACAGCATCACCTCCACGGCAGTCCTGGAGGTGATCAAAGAGGATAAGACCATCGAGAAAGTGGCTAGAGGAGATGGACCCATTGATGCCGCCTTCCAAGCCATAGGTAAAATCGTCGGCAAGGAAATGAAGCTGGAGGACTATCAACTCCATTCCGTAACAGAAGGAATGGATGCCCTTGGAGATGCCCTTGTTAAAATCAGCAGTAACGGCAAATCCTACGCAGGAAGAGGGCTTTCAACGGATGTGATCGAGGCCAGCATCCACGCTTATATCAATGCGGTCAACAAGATGATCTACGAGGAGAATAAAGTAAATGGAATATAGAATAGCCGTGGTTTCCGGAGACGGAATCGGACCGGAGATCACGAGAGAAGCAGAAAAAGTTTTGGACAAAGTCGGGCAAAAATTTGGTCATCAATTCACATTTAACCATGTGTTGGCCGGGGGGTGTGCTATCGAATTGGTGGGGCAATGCTTGCCGGAGAAAACTCTTGAGGCCTGCCGTAACAGCGACAGTGTGCTATTTGGTGCCGTAGGAGATCCCAAATGGGATCATCTTCCGGGAGAACAGCGACCCGAGCGGGCGGTTTTGGGTCTGAGAGAATCGTTGGAGCTCTATGCAAACCTGAGACCGGCGCTGCTCTTTTCAGAGCTGGCGGATGCATGCCCTCTGAGGCCGGAAATTATTGAAGGCGGGCTGGATATTCTGGTGGTGAGAGAGCTTACGGGAGGCATCTACTTTGGCGAAAAGGGCACTTGCGAAACGGAGAAGGGGCCGGGCGCCTACGATGTGGAACTCTATACAGAAGGAGAGGTTGAACGGATTGTCCGCTTTGCTTTTCAGATGGCTATGAAGCGAAAGGGAAAGCTAACCAGTGTAGATAAGGCCAACGTGTTGGAGAGCTCCCGCCTGTGGCGAAGGATGGTTGAACGGGTAGCGCAGGACTTTCCGGAAGTGGAACTATCCCATATGTATGTCGATAACGCTGCAATGCAACTGATTCGAAATCCAAAGCAGTTTGATGTAATTGTAACAAATAATATGTTTGGAGACATTCTCTCAGATGAGGCCAGTATGATTGCCGGATCCATCGGGTTGCTGCCTTCCGCCAGCATTGGAGAAGGGGCTTTTGGCCTGTATGAACCCATACACGGCAGTGCTCCGGACATAGCCGGAAAGGACATAGCCAACCCCATCGCTGCTATTTTATCTGTAGGAATGATGTTGCGCTATAGCTTTGGACTTGCCGAGGAGGCGGATGCAGTGGAGGGAGCAGTGAAGGCCTTCCTGCAGGAAGGCTACCGCACGCCGGACATTATGAGCATGGGAATGAGGCAAGTGGGAACCCGGGAAGCAGGCGACAGAATTGCAAAAGCAATTTTAAGTTAGAACTAAAACCCAACCACGGGGACAGACCCTCTGGCGGCTTTTGCCCCCAGAGGGTCTGTCCCCGTGGCACATTGCTGTAGTTCAGTTCACATCTACCTGATCTTATCCCTGTTCAAAATTTCAAGATGTACGGGAATATTTGATTTTTGAGCTAAATCTGTGCAGATTTTCAAGTTGTACGTTGATTTGTCTATACGATTATCTATTTTTTAGGATAATATGTGCAAATTATTGATTTGTACGTGGATTTATAGGGGTATTTCCTCTTCGCCCGGCGTACAACTTGAGTATTTGCACCTCCGAAAGCAGATTCTGCTGCAATTTACGTACAACTTGAGTATTTGCACACTTTGGGGGTGCGGAGAATAAAAATAAATTTTTAACAAGATGTTTATTGCAATTGGTCCGGGGTATTGTTATAATATTAACAGAATTATCCCACCGTCCTGAAGACATGAGGGTTCGGCCCGAGTGAGAAGGCGTGAGACCATGATGATATCTTGTAATTGCAAGATCCTTGTGCCTCCGCATAAGGATTTTTTTTTAACAATAATGAAAGTAGGGAAAGAAGATGAAAAAGTGGACTGCAATCTTATTAACCTTGACGCTTTGCCTTGGCCTGTTAGCCGGCTGCGCCACAACAGATACGGAAGAGCCTGAAGTGCCTGAAACACCGGAAGCGGTCGAGCAAACCACATTCCGCGTTGCCTCTTTGAAAGGCCCCACCACTATGGGTATGGTCAAGTTGATGAACGATGCGGAAGAAGGAGCGGTAAAGCATGACTACCAATTTGAGATTTATGGAACAGCAGATGAAATTGTTCCCAAGCTGGTGAACGGAGAGTTGGACCTTGCTCTGGTGCCCTGCAATCTGGCCAGTGTCCTCTACAATAAGACAGAGGGCGCCGTACAGGTGGCTGCAGTCAATACTCTGGGCGTGATCTATGTGGTAGAGAGCGGTGATACGGTGCAAAGCATTCAAGACCTGGCAGGCAAGACCGTTTACAGCACCGGGAAAGGAACCACCCCTGAATTTGCACTGAACTACGTTTTGAACCAAAATGGCATCGATCCGGAAAAAGACATCACCATTGAATACAAGAGCGAATCTACAGAAATCGCTGCAATGCTGGAAACTGCTGAGAATGCCATCGCTGTACTTCCTCAGCCCTACGTGACAGTGGTACAAATGCAAAACGATAAGGTAAGAGTTGCTCTTAGCCTGACCGAGGAATGGGATAAAGTCAGCACGGAAAGTAGCATGGTTACCGGCGTTGTTCTAGCGAGAAAAGCCTTTATTGAGGAGAACACTGCTGCATTTAACGAGTTCTTGGAGGAATACAGCGCTTCTACGGAATATGTGAACGCCAATGTTGAGGAAGCCTCAGTATGGGTGGAGAAGTACGGCATCGTTGCTAAGGCACCCATCGCAGCGAAAGCCATCCCTGCTTGCAACATTACTTATATCGATGGGGACGAAATGAAAGCCAGAGTAAGCGGCTATCTGCAAGTTCTGTTTGACGCGAATCCCCAATCAGTAGGAGGAGCTTTACCGGATGACGAATTCTACTTCAACAAGTAAAAGAAGAATTCAAAGGATATTGGTCCTGCTTTTTTGGCTGACTGTCTGGCAGCTTGCTGCTATGGCAATTGGGCAGGACCTGTTTTTAGTGTCGCCTATTGAAGTGATTAAGATCTTGTTTCATCATGTTCAGATGATTTCCTTCTGGTCGACGGTTGCCTATTCCTTTGTGCGTATCATCAGCGGGTTCTTTTTGGCTATAATAACTGGAGTGCTCTTGGCTGTGATTAGCGCAACCAACAGTATTGTGAGAGCCATCCTGGAGCCTTTTTTCAGCGTTATCAAAAGCATACCGGTAGCCAGCTTTATCATATTAGTGCTGATCTGGGCGGGAAGCAGCAGTTTGTCCGTGGTAATCAGCTTTTTAATGGTGCTGCCGATACTCTACACGAATGTCTTACAGGGAGTATTGCACACGGATCGGAAGCTCTTGGAGATGGCCAAGGTGTTCCACATACCTTTTCGGAAAAAGCTGGGCGCCATTTATGTACCGGAAACGCTACCCTACTTTTCCACCGGGTGCAAACTGGGCATAGGCCTCTGCTGGAAGAGCGGAATTGCTGCCGAAGTCATTGGCTTACCCACCGGTAGCATCGGTGAACAGTTGTACCAGGCCAAGATATTCCTAAGCACAGGCGAGCTCTTCAGCTGGACATTCGTCATTATTATTATCAGCTTTTCCTTTGAACGCTTTTTCTTTTGGTTTTTGGGTCATGTGGAACGGCGCTTGCTGTCCGATACCATTTATGGTTGAAATAAGGTGATACGATGGTGGAGATAAAAAATCTGGTAAAGAAGTTCGATGATAAAAGGGTGATCGATGACCTGAGTGTGGTTTTAAAGGAAGGCCGAATCACAACGGTAATGGGAACCAGCGGCTGCGGAAAGACTACACTGGCAATGATGCTCCTGGGTCTGTTGCATCCCGACGGGGGGACAATCAAAGGACTCGAGGGCAAGCGTCTTTCTGCTGTTTTTCAGGAGGACCGCCTGGTGGAGAATCTGTCGGCGGTGGCCAATATCAAAATGGTATTAGATGAGGAGGTAGACTTGGAGGTCATCCTCAGGCAATTGGCTGAGGTGGAACTTGGGGGGGAATTGATTCGGAAGCCTACCGGTCAGCTTTCGGGAGGGCAGAAGCGGCGTGTGGCCATTGTCAGGGCCATGATGGCGAATAGCGATTTTATCTGTCTGGATGAGCCCTTTAAGGGTTTGGATGTGGAAACGAAGGAAAAGGTCATGGCCTATGTTAAGAGAAAGATTGAAGGGAAGACCGTTCTTTTTATAACCCACGATATCGATGAGCAGCGGTATTTCGGAGGAGATTTCAT
>Ga0172382_10013115_pt1 | contig 10714 bp, 6 predicted proteins | sample Leawel138RmetaG_FD_122245 | JGI IMG/M metagenome (GOLD analysis project Ga0172382, IMG submission 122245) | Leachate microbial communities from a municipal landfill in Southern Ontario, Canada - Leachate well 138R metaG | ecosystem: Engineered > Solid waste > Landfill > Unclassified | place...
AATGGTAAAGACTCAAACGACAAGCCTGTAGCCAGCGGAGTCTATTTCTATCGTCTCAGCACCCCCGGATATAAACAAAGCAAAAAAATGCTTTTAATGAAATAAAAAAACAGTAGGGAAGGAAGAGGATGCTCTTCCTTCCCTCATGATTAAAGAGGAATAAAGATGAAAAATAAAGTTTTGATAATCCTAACGTTCCTGGGCGTTTTGCCCTGTATGCTGCTTTCCATAACGCTCAATGTAAAGCAAGATGGCAGCGGAGACTATACCCAGATCCAGGATGCCTTAGATGCCGCCGATCCCGGTGATACCATCTTAGTGCATCCCGGCAGATATTTTGAAAATTTAGAGATTAATAAAAATAATATCACCTTGAAGAGTTTGGAAGCTATCAGCGGGGACTCAAGCTATATAGATTCTACGATTATTGATGGTACAGGTAATGTGGGCGGGATAGTGGTTCAGCAAAACAAAACCGGTATCAATGTTAGGGGATTTTCTATTACTAATGGTGTCGGTGCCGGATTTGCTTTAGGACCCCACTCAGATTCGTGTATTACAAATTGTGAAATTTTCAAACGACAATCTACATTTGGAGGTGGAATCAATATAGCATCAGCAAAGGCATACCTTTCAGGCGTAAATATACATGATAACTATGCGCTTAGTCAGGGTGGAGGCATATATGTTTCCAGCATATCTGACATATACCACTTGAGCTTTGATCCCGATAACCGCTGTTCAATCTATAACAACCGCTCCGGAGCCGGACAAGATATATTCATTCGTTATGCTACCCGAGATTTGGATATGCCGCTCAATACATTTTCCGTGCTCAATCCATCAGAATATCATGTTGTCTATTTATGCAATAATGCTTTTATCAGCAATTTTCAAATCAATTTTGATATTCTGAACGCATATCATGAGGAAATTGATAGTGATCTTTATGTATCCATAGAGGGGGATGATGCAAATGACGGACTTACCCCCGCAACCGCCCTAAAGACCATACATGAAGCCATTTATAGAACCGCTTCAAATAGTGAATCTAAAAATAGCGTATTTATATTACCGGGAGAGTATTCTCGCACAGCAAATGACCAAGTCTTCCCCATTGCTTTGAAACAATGGGTAAAAGTGCAGGGAAGTGGAATTGACATCACTAAGATAATATGTGAGCCAAGCACATTAATGGATATAAGTTTAGGCGGTCAAGTTTTTAAAGCTAATGTTGAGCCTCACATTTATTTGGATGGCATGTCTATCACGGCACGAGGCTTTGATAATTATTGTATTGTTCTCTATGGTAGCTATAGAAGCACTGAAGCACATTTATCAAATTTGCGCATACATGATATCCCTGCCGGGAATTATAGTGGCATCATATCTAAGTCCGCACTAATTTACTTATGCGCATCTGGTGAAAATGAAAGCACTTTTGAAAACATAATAATAGAAGACATTGATACGGGCGTTGTCGAGTTACTGTACACAGGAGCAGGTAGAACACCGGATGGAGAAATATCTGCCTTTAGAGGCAAGATCAAAAATCTTATAGTCAGAAATTTCACAAATGATTACACTTCACAGTCTGTTTGGACAATGCCTATGGTTTCCATAATAGCTGATGAAGAGCTCATAATGGAAAACTGTGAGTTTAGAAATCTAACCATGCTTGACGATGATTCCACAATCATGCAGATTTCTGGGGTACAATTTCCGCAACAGCAAAATCATTTTACCCTAAGAAATTGTTTAATTGCAGATAACGTATCTCCCGGAGTAGGTCAATGGGGAGGCGGAATAGCGACAATCAGTGGGGCAAATAATCCCCGAACTGATATTATTAATTGCACTTTTGCAGGTAATCAAAGCGATACATATATCCTAAATACGAAAGGCGAGGTAAATTTCATTAATACCATATTTGATAACGACAGTGAATATCAGATAAGGATAATCCCCACGAATGATCCCGATGAACAGACCCATCTCACCTTTGATTATTGCCTGATAAAAGATGGTATAGACGGCATCTTAGAGCATCCGGTCCCAGGGAACAGTATTGACTATCGGGATACGAATATCGATGGAGATCCTCTCTTTGCCGATAGTGGATATGGCAGCCCGGGTAAGCACAACTATAATCTTTCTGAATACTCGCCCTGTGTAGATAGCGGCACTCCGGATATCAGCGATCTTGATTTACCACCTTACGATCTGGCAGGAAACATACGCGTATGGAACGGCCGCATCGACATGGGCTGTTATGAGTATAATTCCGAGCCTTGGGTTTCAAATGAAGACCTTATTTCACTTATTTTTGAACATTTGATCTTAGAGCAAAACTATCCCAATCCATTTAATCCTGAGACCACCATAGCTTTTGAGCTAAGGGAGCCGGCGATGTGTAGTCTGAAAATATATAATATGCGCGGACAGGTGGTGAGAACCTTAGTTAATGAGGAACTTAGCAGCGGGCGGCATAGCAGAATGTGGGACGGTTTGGATGACAATGGTTCGTCTGTGGCGTCAGGAATGTATCTTTATAGGGTTAAAATAGGAGCACAAAACGAGAGTCGAAAGATGATCTTGATGAAATAGTGTCATATTTCATATTGAGCCCGGTCTGATCAATCGGGCTCAACTTAATTTGCACAGAATTCTGTTGCGCTGTTGAGTTGAAAGCGGCGAAGAACTCACTCTCAAACTATACGAGTCAGATTATTACAACGCAGCGAGACTGTAAGAAACTGATTGAACAAAAGAGAGTGATTCATAGGGTGAAGCAACTCATAGCATATAAGAAAAATGTTTATAAAAGCTGTGATGAAACAAGAGTTATATTAACTATGTTAAATAATCACAATGATTTTCATGAGCCATATCTTGGACCCGTATGTGCGCTTCTGCGAGAGGGCTTATGCAGGACAAATTATATTGCATCACCCTACTCGATTGTCTTTATTTAACAGTATTTTTGTTGTAGGACATGCAAGACTTGCTCAAGATGCATTATAGTTTATCTTATAGCAAAGAAGAAGATATTAATAGATAGGTTTCATGAAAAAGTCACTGTTTTTAATCGTATGCCTTATTGTTTTTTCAGGGCTCGGTGCTCAAAATCCGGTCTGGGTTCAAACTGAATTAGGACTGGCTTTTTGCGGGCAAAACGAGCTGCGCTTTCCCAATAAAGATAACGATAGCCAGTTGCTTTCTCTTAATAAAGACCTCTCTATGAATCCCAAGATGGACACACGTCTAAGTCTCGGCTATCTGATTAGTCCCAAGCATGAGATTAGATTGTTGATCACGCCGAAGAACTATAGCTTCAAAGGGAAATTGCCCGGTGATATGCGTTTTGCAGAGCTGACGCTTCCCTCCGGTAGCGAGGTCTCGGGGCGCTATCATCACGGCGTCTATCGTCCATCCTATCGCTATATCTTTGCAAAGGATAATCTCTGGCTGAGGTCTCTGGGAGTCTCGCTGAATTTCTCGGAATATAGCACGGAGATTAAGTCAGGCGGGCAAAAGGCAACTGCACGGGATTATGCCTTTGTTCCGCTGATAAATATGGATATCGATATCCCGATTCTTGAGGAACTTAGCTTGGTTTTTGAAGCTGAGGGGATGCTGCCCAATCTCGGCAGAGCCGATGATGTGTTTTTGGGGCTGGAGTTTATGATCAATAGCGATCTGAACTTCAGAACTGGTTATCGCTACACAATCTTGGGGCGCGAGACGGATAAGATGCACAGTATTGCTTCTTTCCACAGCGCGAGCATAGCTTTTAACATTAGTTTTTAGATAATTAAGGAGAATATCATGGAAGCCTTCTTTTTTCACAACCCTACGAAGGTGATATTTGGCGCAAATCAGATTGCGAATATTGGCTCTCAAATGAAAAGAGACAAGATAGATAAGTGCATACTCGTTGCAGGCGGCGGCTCGATAAAACAGAATGGCGTCTATGATCAGGTGGTGCACAGCCTCGAAGAAAATGGCGTTAAATGGGTGGAAAGCTGGGGAATCCAGCCCAATCCTACCTTGGAAAAGCTTGAAGAGATCATCAATTTGGCGCGCAAGGAAGAGGTTCAAGCGGTTCTCGCCGTGGGTGGCGGCTCTGTTTTGGACACCGGTAAAGCAACAGCGGCCGGCTTCTATATGGACGACATCTGGAATGCATATATCGGCGAAGATAAGATCACGAAAGCCCTGCCTATCTACACTGTGTTGACGCTTTCGGCAACGGGGAGTGAGATGAACGGCAATGCCGTGATTACAAACATGCAGACCAAGGAAAAGATCTGCGTGAGCTCGGGGCATCTCTACCCGCGGCTCAGCATCATCGATCCGGCGGTGCAAAATAGCTTGCCTTTCAAGCATACGGCATCCGGAGCGATGGACGCCATGGCACATATCTTTGAATATTATTTTGCAAACGATACGGCGCTAAGCACTTTGGCGATTAATGAGGCTTTGATCAAGACAATCGTGGAATCTACAGACAGATTGCAGGCAAATCCCGCTGATATCAATGCCAGGTCAAATCTTGCGTGGAGTAGCACGCTCGCATTAAACGGCATGACCGGTGCCGGTTTGGGCTATGGAGATTGGGGCTGTCATGCAATCGAGCACGCGATTTCTGCTTTGCGTCCGCATGTCTCCCACGGCGAAGGGCTGGGGGTGATCTTTCCCGCATGGATAGAATATCTCAGTGAGAAAGACCCGATGCGCTTCAGCCGCTGGGCAAAGGAGATATGGGGCGAAAGCAGCGCAACCTTTGGTGTTAAGCAGATGCGCCTCAAACTCAGCGCTTGGGGGATGCCGCTTTCGCTGAGAGACTTAGGACTTCATCAAGATGATCTGCCGATTCTCTTGGATATGATTACGAAATCAGGGTCGATTGGGAATATCTTTAAGCTCGGGAGAGACGAGATTCACATCTTGCTCATGTTATGTTTTTGAGCAGATAGGCAGCATGCTAAACTTAAGTTTTTAACCATTTAATGCACATATTACCGCCCATCTATCCACTTGGGCGGTTTTTTTGTTTGACAATATATCCGCAATCCAAATTTATCGCTACAAAGGACGTTTGTTTATTTATTTGAATAACAAAGCTCATAAGAGCGTGATTAAAAGGACGATCAATGGAAAAAGACTTTACTCAGCTTGATGCAATAATTGCGAAATATCAAGGCAAACCTGAGATGTTGATCCCGCTATTGCAGGAAACCCAACACCTCTTGGGGTATCTCGGCAAAGAAACTATGCGCTATCTTGCTCAAAAAACGGGCATACCGGCAGCGGAAATATATGGTGTGGCAACCTTTTATAGCCACTTTTCTTTGGAGCCGAAAGGCAAACATATTATCAAGGTTTGTGATGGAACTGCGTGTCATGTACGCGGCTCAAGCAAGATCATCGACGCTCTTCGCAAAGAATTGGCTTTGGAAGGGAAGCAGATCACAACGGATGACAGGCTTTTCACCTTGGAGATCGTCTCCTGTCTCGGTGCCTGCGGGCTTGCTCCGGTCTTGGTCATCGATGAACACGTTCATGGACAAATCTCACCCGAAGCGGCTCAAAAGCTGATCGCCGCCATAGCAAAAGAGGAAGAAAGCAATGCCTAAACTCGAACAAATCAGAGATATGTATAATGCTGCCAGAGAACGCTGTGACAAGCGTATCATCGTCTGCGCAGGAACAGGCTGCATCGCAAACGGCTCGATGGAAGTTTTTGAAGAACTAAAGCGCGAGATACTTAAGCGCGATCTCGAAGTGACGGTTTCGCTCAAATCCCACGGTCCTGAAGATAACAAACGCTATGATGTCTATATGATTGGAAGCGGCTGTCAGGGCTTTTGTCAGGTGGGACCGCTCGTGACGATCGAGCCTTCCGGCATACTTTATGGGCACGTGAAGCCCGAAGATGCCTCCGAAATCGTTGAGAAATCCATACTCGGCGATGAGCTCGTGGAACGCTTGCTCTATCACGATCCCGTGTCTGATACCACATACAAAGGCCAGGCAGAGATTCCTTTTTACACCAAGCAACAGCGCACCGGACTCAAGGATTGCGGGCGCGTTGACCCTCTTAATATCGGCGAATATATCGCGCATGGTGGCTATTTCTCAGCTCGTGACGCCTATCAGAAATACTCTGATGTTGACCTGTGCAACCTCTTCATCGAGAGCGGTTTGCGTGGACGTGGCGGCGGTGGATTCCCCACGGGAGTGAAGTGGAACTTTGCCCGTTTGGAAAAGAATGAAAAGAAATATGTGGTTTGCAACGGTGACGAAGGCGACCCCGGTGCATTCATGGATAGATCAATTCTCGAAGGTAATCCGCACAACGTGATCGAAGGGATGATGATCGCCGCGCGTGCAATCGGCGCAGATGAAGGCTATGTCTATGTTCGCATGGAATATCCACTTGCCTGCAGTCGCATCCGTGAAGCCATCAAAGACGCTGAGGAAATCGGCATCTTGGGTGATGACATCTTCGGCAGCGGGCGCAGCTTTCGCATTCACGTGATGGAAGGAGCCGGCGCTTTTGTTTGCGGCGAAGAGACCGCACTTTTGGCATCCATCGAAGGCAAACGCGGCATGCCCACGCTCAAGCCTCCCTTTCCCGCTCAGAAAGGACTTTTTGGCAAGCCTACTGTGATCAACAACGTGGAAACTCTTGCCTTGATTCCCGTTGTGATGAAGGACGGCGCAAAAGGCTATCGCAAGGTGGGAACCGAGAAATCTCCCGGAACAAAGACCTTTGCGCTCACCGGACACGTTGCCAACACCGGACTCATTGAGGTTCCTTTTGGCACCACCATCCGCGAGATCGTTTTTGAGATCGGCGGCGGAGTCTTGGGCAAAGACGGCAAGGTGGATAACAGCACTTTTAAGGCGATTCAGATCGGCGGCCCCAGCGGCGGATGCCTCATCAAGGAACACCTCGATCTCCCGCTGGATTTCGACTCTTTGGGCTCCATCGGCGCCATGGTCGGCTCGGGCGGAATGGTGGTGATGAACGACAGCACCTGCATGGTCGATGTCGCTCGCTTTTTCCTCAATTTCACTCAGAACGAATCCTGCGGGAAGTGCACATTCTGCCGCATCGGAACGCGTCGCATGTTAGAAATCCTCACGCGCATCACCGAAGGCAAAGGCGAGCCCGAGGATATACAGCACTTGGAAGACCTGGCAAATAACACCATTAAAGGTTCACTCTGTGGCTTGGGAAAAACCGCTCCCAATCCCGTGCTCACCACCCTGCGCTATTTCAAAGACGAATATCTCGCACACATAAATGATCGTAGATGTCCCGCAGGCGCATGCACCGCACTTATCAGCTATGAAATCATTCCTGAAAAGTGTGTCGGTTGCACCGCTTGCGCTCGCAAATGTCCCGTTCCATGCATCAACGGATCGGTTCGCAAGGTTCACGAGATCGATCAAAGCAGATGCATCAGATGCGGAGCCTGTTATGACGCCTGCACCTTTGGCGCAATCAGGAAAGGATGAATTTTATGAAAGTAATACTCAATGGAAAAGAAGTTCAAGCCAAAGCCGGGATGACCATTCTCGAATTGGCAAGAGAACAGGGAATCAATATACCCACCTTGTGTCATGATGACGAGCTCAAGCCTTTCGGTTCTTGCTGGGTTTGCGCCGTCAAGGTTGAAGACCGCAAAGGATTTGTCACCTCCTGCGGCACCGAAGTTTTGCCGGATATGGTGATCACCACCGATAACGAAGAGATTCATGCCGCTCGCAAGATGGCTTTAGAGCTACTGATCAGCAATCACTATGCGGATTGTGAAGCACCCTGCAAGATTGCCTGTCCGGATCATGTGGACGTTCAGACCTACGTTTCGCTGATTGCAAACGGGAAGTATCACGAAGCCGTGAAAGTGATCAAAGACACGCTTCCCATGCCGCTTTCCATCGGGCGCGTATGCCCCGCTTTTTGCGAAGTGGAATGCAGAAGGCAGATCATTGAAGAACCCGTTGCGATCCGTCAACTCAAGCGTTATGCCGCCGATGAAGACCTCAAAGATTATTGGCAATATGTTCCCGAAAAGAAGCCGGATCAAGGCAAGAAAATCGCCATCGTGGGTGGCGGTCCCAGCGGACTCACCTGTGGCTATTATCTCAGCTTTGAAGGCTTTGAAGTGGATATCTTTGAAGCCGAAGACAAGTGCGGCGGCTGGCTCAGATATGGAATTCCGCAATATCGCTTGCCCAAGGAAATACTCGATGATGAGATTGAGCTTATGTGCAGCGGTGGCATGAAGATACACTATAATAAGGCATTGGGCAAAGACTTTAGCCTGAATAAGCTGAGCGAGGATTATGACGCCGTATATCTGGCGATCGGTGCTCAAAATGCAGTTCCCATGCCCGTTCCCGGCAGCGACCTAAAAGGCTGCTATCTCGGGGTGGATTATCTGAAAGCACACGCCAAAGGCAAGAGCCCCAATCTGGGCAAAAAGGTTGCCATCGTGGGCGGTGGAAACACGGCTATAGACTGTGCGCGCACCGCTGTACGTATGGGCACAGACGTCACCATCATCTATCGCCGAACTCGCAAAGAAATGCCCGCCGAGGCCTTTGAAATCGACGCAGCCGAGCATGAGGGAGTGAAGTTCTATTTCCTCAGCAATCCCGTGGAATACATCGGGGAAGACGGCAAACTGCAAGCCGTGAAAGTGGAAAAGATGATCTTAGGAAAGCCGGATGAGAGCGGAAGACGCCGTCCTGAGCCCACCGGTGATTTCTTCATCGAAGCCTTTGATAGCATCATCGCCGCCATCTCGCAAGTTCCCGAAGTTGCCCTCTTTGCCGAAAAGGAAAACGAGGTGGAAGGCAAGATGCTTCCCATCTCGCGCTGGCAGACGGCGATTGTGGATGAAGACAGCATGTATAGCGGCATCGCGAACGTTTTTGCCGGCGGTGATTTCCAGCGTGGAGCAGCAACGGCGATTGAGGCAATTGCAGATGGACGTAAAGCTGCCGAAGCAATAGCCGCATGGCTTTCAAGCGGAAGCCTGCCCAAGCATCCTTTCATCTTCGATTCCAAGAGGGGGAAGAGCGTTAAAGACATATCTCCCGATGAATACAGCGTTTTTGAAAAGATCGCCCGCGTGAAGATGCCGGAGATCGATCTCAAACAGGCAAAGACCACCTTCATCGAGGTGGAAAAAGGCTTTAGCGAAGAAGAAGCCAAAGCCGAGGCAAGTCGTTGCATTGAATGCGGTTGCCAAGAAAATAGTGCCTGTTCATTGCGAGATTATTGCAGCGAATATCAGATCGAAATGGATAGATTTTTGGGCTCAATTTCGCGGCACCCAATCGACTATAGCCATCCTTATATCGTGCGCGATTCAAACAGATGCATCAATTGTGCACGTTGCATCCGAACTTGTGCAGAGATTCAAGGTCCAAATGTGCTCAGCTTTGTCTATCGCGGATTTGGTACCACGATGGGGCCGGAGCTTGGTGATTCTTTGACCCAGACCACCTGCATCTCCTGTGGCAAGTGTATCGACGTTTGCCCTGTGGGTGCGCTGGTGGAACGCAATCTAAATTACAAACTCAATCCGCTGGAAAAAGAGAAGGTCTTGCAAAACTGCGGGCTTTGCGGAGTGGGTTGCGACGTGGAAATCCAGCTCCAAGCCGGAGAAGCTGCGACGATCACCACACCGGATAAGCCGGGATTCAACGGCAAAAACCTCTGTTTCAAAGGCAGATTTGGCTGGCAATCGCGCAAAGAGCAGCTCACCAAACCGCTGTTCTGGCGTGATAAAGCATATCACGAGATCAGTTGGGATGAGGCATATGAGATCATCGCGGAGAAGATCGCAAAAGCCAAGATCAAAACTGTGGAGATCACGCCGCACATCACTTTGGAAGAGATGTTGATTGCCGACAAGATCGCCAGTAGCCTGCATGTTCCGCTTTCGGCGAATCCCATTTACGGCGCTTTCAGCGATCCGCTTTTGGATATCACGCCCAAGGACTTTGCACTGGATATCTTGGATGATTTTGAGGAGTATGTGGTTGTGGGTGAGCTAAATGGCGCTTTGCTTAGCCTCATCAGGCTCAAACAGCGCGCAGGCAAAAAACTCACGCTCATAGATTTCCCCAAAACTCATCCATACTCGAAATTTGCCGATCAAAGCTTGGACTCTTTGGAGCAACTGAAAGACAGCGAAAAACAGCTATTTATCTACAACCAAAACCGCATCTCGGAACAGACTGCACTGAAGGTACATAGCCGCGCAAAACGGGCGGAACGCATCCTGCACACCACGGACTATGCAAATCACAGCGGATTCTTGGCGATGTCGCCCATGCCCATCAAAGAAGAATATGCAGATTTTGCGCTTTCTTTTGGCAGAGAACCCGCGATCCGTGCGGATTTCATCCTCGCCATCTCCCAATATGAGGAAGATGTGAGGGCAAATCTCATCCTGCCGGCACCGGGATTTTTGGATATAGACGGCCACGTTTTAGGCGATAGAGGCAAGGTCTCACGCTTTAGAAACCCGCTCAAATCCAGCATAATCAGCGAACTCATGCGCCTCTTTTATCGCCTTGATTGGATCTCGCCCGCAACTGCGGATATTCCTTATTGGAACAATCTTGCCGAGATGCTCATCGAAGGGCTCAAAGAGCGTAGAAATAGAGACTTCTCTGCCATGCC
>Ga0172382_10013117_pt1 | contig 10713 bp, 7 predicted proteins | sample Leawel138RmetaG_FD_122245 | JGI IMG/M metagenome (GOLD analysis project Ga0172382, IMG submission 122245) | Leachate microbial communities from a municipal landfill in Southern Ontario, Canada - Leachate well 138R metaG | ecosystem: Engineered > Solid waste > Landfill > Unclassified | place...
CAACCTCGGGCCGCAGAGCTACAGTTTCGACGGCCCGCTCTACGACATCGGCGGGGGCAAGTCGATGATCGTGGATTACCAGAGCAATATCATGGTCCAGCGCGAGTTCTCGGCCGCCGATACGTTCGTGAGCAGCTGTCTGGACATCGAAGCCCTGCGCCGTTACCGGTTGCAGAACGGCTTTGGGCGCTGGTTCAAGGATATGCGCATGGAGCAATTCGCGCCGATCTACCAGAGATCGATTTATCCAAAGAACCAGTATCTCGAAGTTGCCCCGACCGAGGGGTGGGGGAAGCGGGAGACTGCGGTGCTCACGGGCAACATCGAGAAGCTCAAGCAAGAAGGTGTGCTTGCGTCGCCGGGAAAAGGCGCACGCGGACGCTAGCGTGATTTCCGAAGGTCTTGGCGCTGGGAACTCACTGGAACCCGGAACTTGACCGGAAATCCGTTGACAAAGTGAACTCGCCCGACGGCGTCGAAAAATCGTGCCGGAGCGGCGGAACGCCGGAACTACCGGAAATAGTCATAGAACCAGGAGCCTGTTAAATGCCTGCTGCGACCGTAAAGGCGTCTCCGATGCTGTTGCCGAAGGCCGATCTGCTTCGGGCATACCGTACGATGCGGACCATTCGCGTATTCGAGAACCGGGTGGCCAAGGAATTCGAGAAAGGCAATGTGCCTGGATTCGTGCACTCCTATGAAGGCCAGGAGGCGATTGCCACCGGCGTCTGCATGAACTTGACCGATCAGGATTACATCGGTAGTACCCATCGGGGGCATGGCCACAGCATCGCGAAGGGCTGCGATGTGACGGGAATGATGATGGAGCTCATGGGTAGGGCGACCGGGCTTTGCAAAGGCAAAGGCGGGTCCATGCACATCGCGGATTTCGACAAGGGTATGCTCGGTGCCAATGGGATTGTCGGTGGAGCAGCGCCTTTGTGCGTGGGGGCCGCTCTGGCCGCGAAGACATTGAAGAATCGTGGTGTTTCAGTGGCGTTCTCGGGTGACGGCGGTTCCAACGAAGGTACCGTATTCGAGTCGATGAATCTTGCCGTGGTCCTCAAGCTGCCGGTTCTGTTTCTTTACGAAAACAATGGTTACGGTGAGGCGACCGGCGTCAGCTATGCAGTCGGCTCTGGAGACATTGCGGGTCGGGCCGGTGCTTTCGGAATGCCTGCGGTCAAGGTCGATGGCGCCGATTTCTTCGCCGTCTATGCGACTGTCCAAGAGGCGGTCGAGCGTGCTCGCGACGGCGGGGGACCGACGGCGATCGAGGCCATCACGACCCGCTTCGGCGGACACTACGTCGGCGATCCTCAGCTCTATCGAGCCAAGGACGAGGTGGCGAGACTGCGCAAAACGATGGACTGCATGAAGAACTTTCATGATCGCGTCACCAGCGAAAAATGGCTCAGCAAAAAGGATTTGGAATCGATCGACGCGGAAGTGGAAGCTGCGATGGAAGATGCCGTTGCTCAGGGCCTGGCAGCGCCGTTCCCGGAGTTGTCGGAACTCTTCACTGACGTGTATAGCAACTATTAAGGGAACGCATCGTGGCCAAAAAATCCATTCGTGAAGTCGTCAACGAGACACTCAGAAGTGAGATGCGGCGCGACTCTCGAGTCATCCTGATTGGCGAGGACGTATCCGGTGGAGCCGGCGGTACAGGCCAGGATGACGCGTTCGGCGGTGCGTTCGGCATATACCAAGGGCTCGTTACCGAATTCGGCCGGGAGCGCGTCATCGATACTCCTATCTCTGAAAGTGCCTATATCGGTGCGGCTGCCGGTGCCGCTTGTGCTGGCTTGCGCCCGGTCGCCGACCTGATGTTCGTCGATTTCCTGGGCGTCTGCTTCGATCAGATCTATAACCAGATGGCGAAGTTTCGTTATCTATTCGGCGGCAAGACGAAAACGCCGGTCGTGATTCTCGCAATGGCCGGGGCGGGGCAACGCGTCGGAGCGCAGCACTCGCAGATGCTTCACCCGATGTTGAGTGCGGTGCCGGGTCTGAAGGTCGTCCTGCCGAGCAATGCTTACGATGCCAAAGGACTGCTGATCACCGCGATCCGTGATGACGACCCCGTTATCTTTCTGGAGCACAAGCTTCTGTTCGACACCTCCTGCGAAGTACCGGATGAGGAATACAGCATTCCCTTTGGTGAAGCCGCATATACGCGCGAGGGCGAAGATGTAACGATCGTCGCGATATCCGCCATGGTAAACAAAGCCAATGCCGTGGCGGACAAGCTCGCAAAGGAAGGGATATCCGTAGAGGTGATCGATCCGCGTACGACTTCGCCGCTGGATGAGGAGGCTATCCTCGAGAGTGTCGAGATGACGGGCCGCCTGGTGGTCGTCGATGAGGCCAGCGAGCGATGCAGTATGGCGTCGGATATTTCCAGCATCGTCGCCGAGAAAGCTTTCCGGGCGTTGCGGGCCCCGATCAGAAAGGTGACTGCGCCCCATACGCCAGTGCCATTCTCTCCCATCCTGGAGGATGCCTACATCCCCAATGAAGCCGACATCGAGGCTGCGGTGCGGGACGTTATGGAGGCATGACCATGCTCGGGAAGATTCATGAGGTTTCCATGCCTAAGTGGGGCATGGAGATGTCGGAAGGCACGATCACGGAATGGCGCTTTTCGGTCGGCGATCAGGTGAACGCCGACGACGAGCTGGTCGAAATCGAGACGAGCAAGATCGTCAATACACTGAATTCGTATAACACCGGGGTGTTGCGGCGGATTCTGGCGCAGCCAGGCGAGACGCATCCCGTCGGCGCATTGATCGGCGTACTGGCAGAGGGAGAAGTATCGGACGCCGAAATCGACCAATTCGTTGCGTCGAAGGGCGCCGCCACTGCCCAAGCAACTGCGGAACCTGCAACTGCGAAGCAGGAAAGCGCGGTACCGGCACCGGCACCGCGGACTGCAGCGGCGGCCCCGCCGCGGACCGACAGCGGCCGTTCGATTTCGCAAGCGCCCGCCGTTGCAGCGTCGCCAACCGGCACCGCGACAGCTGCACTGTCCGATGCGGACGATAGTGCCGTATCGGCGTCACCGGTGGCGCGCAGGCTGGCCAAAAAATATGGCATCAATCTCAACAACCTGTCCGCTACGGGGCGGCATGGGCGTGTCAGCAAGCGGGACGTAGAAGAGGCCGTCCAGCGGACTGGAGGCCAGATCAGCCAGCGTAGTACGGCAGCGGCGCCCTCCCGCACGAGATCGCTGGCCGATGATAGCCAGGTGCCGGCGACGCCGGTCGCGAGGCGTCTCGCCAAGAAGCTTGACGTCAATCTGCACGATTGTCGTGCCACCGGGCGGCGAGGCCGGGTGTCCAAGTACGACGTCGAGGCTGCGCATGCTCTTTTCCGTACCGCGGAAGGACTGCCGCATCCGTCGGCGCTGGATCTGGCGGAGTCCGTCGTCGCTGGCGCAGCACAGGTGCAGGAACGCCCGCTCGAGGGCATGCGAAAGACGATTGCTGCCCGGCTCCAATCGTCGAAGCAGACGGCGCCGCATTATCGCGTCACGATGGATGTGGAACTCGACGCTTTGCTCGCAGTTCGTCGTCAGATCAACGAATCGAATCCCGAAGCGCAGGTATCGGTCAACGATTTCCTGGTCAAGGCTTGCGCCATGGCGCTGGTCAGAACACCCAAGGTCAACATCCAGTTCGATGGGACTACGATTCGGCAATATACAGATGCGGATATCTCGATCGCCGTCACGCTCGACAATGGTCTGATTACACCCGTCGTCAAAAAGGCGAACACCCTCGGGTTGATAGAGATATCACGACGCACGCGGGATCTGATCACGCGTGCCAGGCTGGGCACGCTCAAGCCGAACGAATTCCAGGGCGGGACATTCAGCATCTCCAATCTCGGCATGTACGGCGTCAAGCAGTTCGACGCGATCATCAACCCTCCACAAGGAGCGATCCTGGCTGTGGGTGCAGCCGAAATGAAGCCGGTGGTCAAGGATGGCCAACTGGCGGTCGCCACCATCATGACGCTATCGCTATCGAGCGATCATCGCGTGATCGACGGGGTGCTGGCCGCCGAGTTCCTGCAAGCGCTGAAGCGATTCCTGCAGTATCCCGCCAGCATGCTGGCCTGAGAGTCCTTCATGAACGATCGCTTCGATTTGATGGTGGTTGGCGGCGGCCCCGGGGGCTATGTCGCGGCCATCCGGGCTGCACAGCTTGGGTTCAAGACCGCGCTGGTTGAGAAGGATCAGTTAGGTGGCATCTGCCTGAATTGGGGCTGTATCCCCACGAAAGCGTTGCTGAGAGGCGCTGATATCGCCCATACAATGAAAGGCGCCGGCCAGTTCGGCTTCACGTTCGAGAACCTGCGCCTGGATATCGGCAAACTCGTGGCGCACAGTCGACAGGTCGCCGGCCGATTATCCATGGGTATCGATTCGTTGATGGCCAAGAACAAGATCACCGTAATCGACGGCACGGCCTCCGTGAGCAACAAGGGCGAATTGACGGTAACCGACAGCGTGCGTCAGCAGCGCGCTTACCGCGCAGATCACATCATTCTGGCGACAGGCGCGCGTCCCCGCACGCTGCCTGGCATCACCTTCGATGGTGAACATGTTTGGGGTGCCCGTGAAGCAATGACCCCGACGGAATTGCCACGACGACTGCTCGTCATCGGTTCGGGGGCCATCGGCATCGAGTTCGCGAGCTTGTACAGCGACCTCGGCAGCGAAGTCACTGTCGTGGAAATCGTCGATCGAATCCTGCCGGGTGAAGATGAAGAGGTCAGCGCGGCGGCCCATAAGGCGTTCCGATCGCGCGGCGTGATGCTGCATACCAATACACGCGTGGGCGAGCTTCGCATCCAGAACGGAGAAATCCATACGGAACTTGTTGCATCGAACGGGCAGGCGGCGCAAGGCGTGTTCGACAAAGTGATTCTGGCAGCAGGCGTTACTGGAAATATCGATTCGCTGGGCTTGGAGCACCTCCGGGTCAAGACCAGCAACGGCTTCATCGTGACGGATGAATATGGTCGCACCAACGTTGCCGGGCTGTACGCTATCGGTGATGTCGTCGGAGCACCATGCCTTGCGCACAAGGCCAGTCACGAAGGCATGATCTGCGTGGAGAAAATCGCCGGACTGAGTGTGCATCCACAGATCAAACATCGCATTCCCCGCTGCACGTACTCGCGACCGCAAATTGCGAGCATCGGCTTGACCGAACGCCAGGCAAAAGCATCGGATCTTCCGGTGAGGGTGGGCCGCTTCAACTATCGGGCTAACGGCAAAGCGCTGGCCATGGCGGACAGCGAGGGTTTCGTAAAGGTCGTCTTTCACGCGGAGACCGATGAGTTGCTGGGGGCGCACATGATAGGACCCGAGGTGACCGAGCAGATCCAGGGATTCGGCATCGCCCAGACGCTGGAGGCCACGGCTGAGGATATGGTTGCCTCGGTTTTTGCGCACCCGACGCTTTCGGAGTGTATGCATGAGGCGGTGCTGGACGCCTACGGTCGCGCGGTGCACAGCTAAGCACGCATATCGTCGCGTGATCAAGACCCGTTGCTGCTTCGCGGCACAGGAGATTCGGCCCGCGCTAACCGGCCGCTTCCTTCCTCGGAAAATTCCCATGGAAGCTAAGCACCTAAATCGGCTTTTGCGTCGTTCTTTTGCACATTCGCTTATCTCTCCGGCAACAGGATCTGATGCCGCCTGCGACCTTGTTGAAGCTATTGCGCGACCGTTGATGTCGCTTTAGTTGATAATTTGAGGATGACTTTACTTGGTGACTGACGCGTTAAGAGGCACCGAATCATAGGTGGTGCGCTCGTATATAGTTACGTATTGACCGTTGCTGGCCATGTGTCCCTGGCATATTGCGAACGCGATTATTCTGGTATAGGCTGGAATGTGAATACGTAAACAAGTGCAACTCATATACGGACGTCACGTAAGAGACTAACCAACCGTAGGCACAAAGCGAGGAGGGGGCATGGCTAACAAGCGAATGTCGTTGCGCTCGAGCGCGACGTTCACGATCGTGAGTAGTGTGATTCTTGGCGCGGGCGCCTCAATGCCAACGGTTGGGGGCGCGGCGGACAATGGGTCGTCCGCGGACAGCGGGGGAGGTCTCGAAGAAGTTGTCGTCATGGCGCGCAAGCGTGTTGAGCCGTTGCAATCGACTCCCGTTGCAGCCACGGTGCTTGGCGGCGAGAAGCTTGAGTTGGGGTTCGTGAACGCGCTTACATCCCTTTCAGCGCCTGCGCCTAACGTGAAGATTACGCAAATGGACTTCTGGTCCAATTCTGCGAGCGTCGCCATCCGCGGTATAACAAACACCGATATTGAGTCGACACTAGATCCGCCAATCGCCATCTTCATCGATGGCGTTTATATCCCCCGCGCTGCCGGTAGCAATATGGATCTGTTCGACGTTGAGCAGATCGAGATCCTCCGCGGTCCTCAGGGCACGTTATTCGGTCGAAATACGACCGGTGGTGCGGTCCAGGTTCGCACGCGGCGCCCGTCAGGCGAATTCGGCGTTCGCGGGCTCGTCAAGGTGGGTGATTACGGTCGTACTGATATCAAGGCAGCATTCGATGTACCGATCATTGATGGCAAGATTGCTGGAAAACTTGCGGTACTTTCGCAGAATTCGGATGGCTACTTTCGTAGTACGTTTACCGGCCGGGATCTTGGCGGCGAAAACATTCTAGGTTTGCGTCCTATGTTGCAGTTCACACCTAATGATGATTTCGATATCACATTCATAGGCGAGTACAACCGAAACAAAAGTGATGTTTGGCCCGGCCAGAACGAATCGGATTCGAGTAAGTTGCTTTGCTCGTTGCATAACTATTGCGGCTTTCCTTTGGGGCAAGGCAGCGAGTACAACGTTCCGTTGAGCGATGCAGGTGAATTCGACATTGAGATCTGGGGTCTGACTGTTGAGGCAAACTGGGATATTGGACTCGGAACGATTACGTCCGTTTCGAATTATCGGGATACAGAAGAGTTCGTTACCTTGAATGGCGACATGGTCGAAGCAACAATGTTCGAACTCACTCGTGACCAGCCGCATAGTCAGTATTCAACGGAACTGCGTTTCGCCTCCAACACCGACGGAAGGCTCGATTACATCGTTGGAGCGTACTACTTTCATCAGAAGTACGAGATGATCCAGCGAAATTTCCTCACGATCGTGCCAAATACACCGACCCAGGATCTCACGCGCCGCGCCGTGCAGAAACACGATAGCTACTCGGTGTTTGGCGAAGCGAACTGGCGATTTTCAGATCGTTGGACCGCAACGTTGGGTGGGCGTTACAGTAACGACAGAAAGGACTTTGATCCCGAGCTATTCGGGCTCGGCGAAATCGGCCCTGCGGTCGATGTTCCATCTAAGTCATGGAGCGATTTCGGACCTAAGGCGGGTCTGCAATTCCAAATTTCCCCGGAAATTATGACCTACGCAACTTACTCGCGTGGCTTCAAGAGCGGCGGATTCAATGGACGCTGTGGTCAGGAGGTAACGTGTCGACTCAGCTTCGACCCGGAGGAAGTGGATGGGTACGAGATTGGGACGAAGTCACAGTTCTTCGATAATCGGCTGCGAATGAACCTGGCGCTCTTTTGGAGTGAGTACGAAAACTTACAGCAAACTTTGATTGTGCCGCTGCCGGGGGCGGCTGATCCTTCGGAAACGGTGACTGCTAATGCGGCGTCTGCAAGGATTCGCGGCGTTGAACTGGAAATGATAGCGATGCTCATGCCGAATCTTCGTTTTGATTTCAACGTCGGCTACCTTGATTCTTCGTATTCAAAGTTCTGTGCTGATTTAGATGGCCCGGAGCCATCTACCGTCTTTCCAACATCGCCGTGCGGAAATGTTGTAGCTGTTGGAGATCTAGCGAATGATGGTATTCCTGATTACCTCGTCGATCAGGATCACTCTAACCTCTCTCTTGCGCAGGCGCCGAAGTGGAACTATTCAGCGAATCTGAACTACGAAATTCCGCTGCCTGCAGGGTACATGGTGCTAGATGGCCGTTATTCGTATTCGGAGAAGCTCTTTACGGATTACCGTGAACTTAGTCCACGCGATTCCGTGGGATTATTTGACGCGAGCATAAGCTACCGTGACGCTGACGATCGTTACCGAATAAGTCTGTACGGTCAAAATTTGACTGACGAGACCTACACTACGGCCCGCAATCTGGCGGCCCAGCTATGGACCACCCGCTTTGTGAACCCGCCACGTACATGGGGTCTTGAGGTGTCGTTTACCCTTTAACAAGAGGGCTACTGGTCATGGAGCGTGAACTTGAAAAGCGGCTGCGAGAACTGATCGATCGTCAGGATATTCACGATGTTCTCCTGCGCTATTGCCGGGCGTGTGACCGGATCGACGAGGAGCTGCTGCGCACAGTCTTTCACGAGGATGCCTACATTGATTATGGCGTGTTTAGCGGAACTGCGCGTGAGTTTTTGGCGTGGATCATCGATAATATCAGGGATAACTACACGCACGGATCGCACAATATCTGCAACGAGTACGTCGCCATCGATGGTGATGTGGCTTACGTTGAACTCAATATTATCATTCATAACGGCGTGCCCGACGACAAAGGGCAAATAATCTATACGTTGCTCGGTGGGCGTTATCTCGATCGATTCGAGCGGCGTCAAGGTGAGTGGCGTATAGCCAATCGAAAATTCCTTTTCGATTGGAGCGAGGGCAAGCCGGCGGAAGCGCAGCTCGATTCTGGTATGAACGATAACCTCGGAATTGGAAAGCGGTCACGCGAAGATGCGTCGTATAAGCACCTTCCCCCTCGCATTAAGAGCGTCCTGGATTGGTCTTGATTGCCAGCGAACAGAAGCACTCGGTAGATCGATTCCGAGATGTTAAAAGTGCTGTCGGTGACCGTTGAGTAACACATCATGACACAAGTGGAAGATCTCCAGGCAAAGGTCGAGAGTTTGGAGCGCCGGCTCCGCAGGCACGACGACCTGGCAGCGATTGGCGATGTGCTCGCATCTTATTGCCGAGGCGTGGATCGGATGCATGAGCCGACGCTGCGGGCGATCTATCACGAGGATGCTATCGAGGATCGCGGCTCCGGGCTTTTCATCGGGCGGGCGCACGACTGGATTCCGTGGACATTGAGCCTTCTGCCGGTATTCACGTCCACGCAGCATTGCATCTTCAATGTACTGATCGATCTTCAGGGAGATCAGGCGTTTACCGAGACGTATTTCCGCGCATATCATCGCTTCGGCATTCAGCAACGCTCGGAGGCGGAAATCGCAACGGGACAGAAGTTGAACGAAGATGTCGAATGGCCGGAAGGCGATGTCGAATTGTTGCTGGGTGGACGTTATCTCGATCGCTTGGAGAGACGGGATGGCGTGTGGCGATTCTCGTATCGAAAGATGATCAACGATTGGGTTCATCAACGCCCGATTGCAGAATCCTGGTTTACGGACAACCCGACGGCGTATCGCGCTACGCGTACCATCGAGGACTCCAGGTTGGGTCCGCCGCTCCATTCCGAAAAGCGAGGCTGACCGGCATTCGGATGGCGGTGTCGCGGGGCCGTCGATCCGCGGAAGATTCGTGAGATGATGGTTGCTTCGACGCAGTCACTCCGGGCTCCAGGATCGGCGAATCAAGCGACGCCGGATGCCATTAGCTGCGATCGCAGCGCGCGCTGCGGATCTCTACGAAATAAGGGCATCGCCATCCGCCGATCGTGCCGCCGCGCACGTCGGGTGAGCGTTTGATGACCCTCGCGCCCATGCGTTGCGCGCATCGTGCCGCCTCGTGCGTGGGGTGAACTCGGGCGGGACATGTTCGACGTATGGATCTGCATCGTGCCGCGTCGCGCGTGGGGTGAGCTCCAGCGCCGAACACTCGACTATCGCCAACCATCCTGCGCCGTGTGCGGGAGATGAGCCCTTGTCGACACCGATTGAAAGGTGATCTGCGGCGGGCTGGTTTCATATCAAAATCCGGCTACGAGCTGAGTCGTTGTGGGGCAGCGACGTTGGCCTGCTTACGTATACGGCGGCATCGACGGTGGATACATCAAGTGTCGGGTGCCAAGGGCGGGTCGTTTCGAGTCATGCAGGCGTTTGAAGCAAGAGACCTCGATTCAATTTTCTTGAGGTCTTTATTCCGACATTATGCCCGTATATCTGATACCCATTGCAGCAGCAACTAAGGTTGGGAAGGCGCGTATCTAGTTCGGAAAGTGTGGCCTTGACAATAATGGCGTTCCATGTGAGCGTTTGAACGATATTCAATCCTATTTGAGTTGTCTCGAATGCGGATTAAGTATCCGGAATGCGTGGAATCGCCGCTGGGATATTCGTGTGGCGTGCCAAATCTACACGGTGGTCGGAGAATGATCACTCCCTGGTCGGATGGTTCGCGCGTCGGTTCTTCGTACGGCATACAGCTTCACGTCTGACCGGAGGGCGCTCGCATGAGTGAAAAAACAGCCAGCCCGAAAGCGAAGTTTGCTCCGGCGATGAGAAGGACACGGTGGATGGTCTTGGCGGGTATCACCGTTACAGCAAGCCTTCCGGCGCTTTCCCAGGAGTCGGCGCCGCCGGCGACGGATTCCGGTCGCGTTTTGGAGGTGGTGACCGTGACTGCCCGTCTTCGTGCGGAGTCCATGATCGACGTACCGGCATCGGTGACGGCG
>Ga0172382_10013119_pt1 | contig 10712 bp, 10 predicted proteins | sample Leawel138RmetaG_FD_122245 | JGI IMG/M metagenome (GOLD analysis project Ga0172382, IMG submission 122245) | Leachate microbial communities from a municipal landfill in Southern Ontario, Canada - Leachate well 138R metaG | ecosystem: Engineered > Solid waste > Landfill > Unclassified | place...
ACCGAAGCCTTTTTCGGCATTGAACCACTTAACTTTGCCCTTTTGAACCATGATATGGAGCGTCCTAAAAATAAAACAAGAATTGCATTGCACCAAGAACGCAAAACACGGACGGCATACCAGGCTTTCAGCCAAGGACTGAAGGTTGATGTATCGCTACGGGACTTGCGGTACGTTGGTTCACAACTGCACCTGACAGCATACTCATAGCTTATCCACGGCGCAATTAATAGTTAACCCTTATGTGGTTTTTTTTATCCACGCTTATTCGGTCATCAGCTGATAACCTGCATATCCTATGCATGATCGGATTCATCCACTTCAAGGCAAGACATCAGTATGGAACTACGTAGCAGAATGCCGGGCGTCGGCACAACCATCTTCACCGTCATGAGCCAGCTGGCGACCGAACATGGCGCCATCAATCTTGGGCAGGGCTTTCCCGATTTCGATCCTGATCCCGCACTCCTGGACGAAGTCTGCAAAGCAATGAAACAGGGGCACAATCAATATCCCCCCATGCCCGGAATTCCGATACTGCGCGAGGCCATTCAGAACAAGGTCAAAACCTTGTACGGCCACGAATACGATGCAAACTCGGAAATCACCGTCACCGCCGGTGCCAGCGAAGCGCTGATGATGAGCATACTGGCCCTGGTGCATCCCGGCGATGAAGTGATCGTCATAGAACCTTTCTACGACCTCTACAACCCCGTCATCACCCTGGCAGGGGCGAGCCCAGTCATCGTTCCCATGCTGGCCCCCGATTCCACCCATCCAAGCTACCGCGTGGATTGGCAACGCGTTCGCGATGCGATTACTTCACGCACCCGGGCATTGATATTGAACTTCCCGCACAATCCGACGGGAATCAATCTGGAAAGCAACGATTTGGATGTACTGGAACAGATCGTCGAAGAAACCGGCATTTTCCTGATATCTGACGAGGTCTATGAGCATGTGGTGTTCGACGGCCATCAACACCAAAGCCTGAGCCGCCGCGAACGGCTGGCTGCCCGTTCCGTCGTGATTTCTTCCTTCGGAAAGACCTACCACGTGACAGGATGGAAGGTCGGATATTGTTGTGCGCCCGCCGCGCTTACCGCCGAAATCCGCAAGCTTCACCAATTCAATGTATTCACTGTTGTTTCCCCCATGCAATATGCATTGGCCCGGTACATGGCTGAGCCTCGACACCATCTTGAACTGGCAGGCTTCTACCAAACCAAACGAGATCGCCTGTTCGATGGGCTGGCAACCACCAGATTCAAGCCGGTGAAAAGTGCCGGTACCTTTTTTCTGCTGGCCGACTACAGCGGGATCAGCGACTTGCCAGAAAGTGAATTTTCAAAATGGCTGACGACAGAACATGGCGTAGGCGTCATACCTGTGTCGGCTTTCTACCGCGACCCCAACTCCAGGCAAGCCAACCATGGCCTTGTTCGTTTCTGTTTTGCAAAACAGGATGCCACCCTCGATACCGCCATTGAACGCCTGCAAAAATTTTAAGAAAGATCCAAACCACTCGCTGCGCCACTTGCGTCTTCAGATTCAAGTGGCTTGCCGCCTTGCGGACCGTTGCATTCGAGTCTTGAAAGAGCGGGGAATCAACCTTGTTTCATCACCTTCAACGCCAGGAAGAAAGCAAGACATTAACACGAAAACCGCAGAGGGATGCAACCCTCATATGCAGATCGCTGGAGCGTGGGAAGCAGGTGTTTATACCTTATCTTCCTTATATAAAGACTGTTAGGAATAGACCCTGTGGATAAGTGGTACAAATGCACTATATACTGATATAACAGCAACTTACGCTTGTCAGGATGGTGGATCAAGTCTGGGTTTCAGTTGGGGACAGATTGGGGAAAACTTTTCATCGCGCCCGGAAAAGACCGCTTGTTCCTCAACAGCCAACAGCTTCTTCACAAGCTGTCTCCAGAGAGCTTATCCACAGGAGGTGTACAGTGAGTCGGTACAACATCACAGGTTCTCAGGGAGCGCTGCAGGCCGGTTCCGAAGACAAAGTATTGGAAAACAAACTGGACATCACTCGTGTCGAAGACATGGACGAAGCCGAGCTCGTGCTCTTGCAGAAGCTCTATGTTTCGGTTCTGGGGGACCACCTTCCGCCGGGTCGCATCAGTGTCCTGCACCTGAAGCGCTGGCACAGAAGGTGGTTGGGAAACGTTTATGAATGGGCCGGCCAGTACCGAACGGTCAATATGAGCAAGGGCGGTTTTCCGTTTGCTCCGGCGACTCAGCTTCCCCGGCTCATGCAGATCTTCGATTCGGATTATCTGGGCCGCTACACGCCATGCATGGGCATGGATTCATCCCAGCTGGTGGAGGCCATTGCCATCATCCACGTAGAATTCATACTGATGCACCCATTCCGGGAAGGGAATGGACGGATATCCAGATTATTGGCGGATGTAATGGCTGTTCAAGCCGGCCGCGAGCCGCTTGACTACAGTTCGTGGGAAAGGAACAAAGCTGCGTACATCAGCGCCATACAGAAGGGAATGGATCGCAACTATGAATCCATGCAATATTGGGTGAGCCAGGCCATGGAAGCGGCATAGCCGGGACACGGGAGCGCGGCCTTGAGCGGGCCAGGCAGCCAGAAGGAGATCTGGAACGCGAATTCAGGAAACTGCGCCTTCAGGAGGCGGCGAGGGGAAGCTGCTGGAACTTGCTGTTTTGGGCTTGCAGGCGTGCTTCGAGTTCTTTGATGGATTGCCCGGTTTCAATGGCTGTTGAACTGGCGACCGCGCGGATGATGCGCGTGACGGTAGGCCGGTTGAGCCGATTCATGCTGATTTCAGTTGGGGTTTTCATTGAGGCACGCGATATTGTCTACCATTCATTATACTCTCTAGCGGGCATAAAACCATGCTTTATCAACGATTTGCCCTATTTTGACAACAGTTCGGAAGCCAGCTGACCGATCAGATCCCGTAGCGGTTCCATCCACCATGAACAAGAACGTGACCACGCTCCAGAGCGCCAGGGAAGCTCTGAATAGTTCGAGCGGTAAAGCTGCACCCAGGATCGGGATGAACGAACCTGGACATAGAACAGGCCGTAGGGACTGTTCCATGCCTGGGGAATCCGAGCAGCCTGCAGGCTGCGAAGTACACAGCCAGGCGCAAAGCACAGCGATAACCCTGGCTATCGCGAGCATTTGCAACGCAGCAGATCGCCCGAATCGAAAATACTGCTACAGCAGGCATCCGCCTTCTTTCTGCACACAAGACACGCACCCGTCTTTCCCTTTCCATGGCTGCCAGCTAGAGATGGCCTGTCCATCCGTACCGCTCTCGAATGGCAGCCTGTTCACAACTGAAACGACGAGGAAACCATGTCCTCATTCAAGATTGCAGTCATTCCCGGCGATGGTATCGGCAAGGAAGTCATGCCGGAAGCATTGCGCGTACTCGAAGCACTGAAAAGCCGCCATGGGCTGGCGCTGGAGCTGGAACACTTTGATTGGGCTTGCGCTGAGTATTATCAGCGTCACGGCGACATGATGCCGTCCGACTGGTTCGATACCCTCAAAGGTTTCGATGCCATTCTGTTCGGTGCTGTAGGCTGGCCGGACGTGGTGCCCGACCATGTTTCCCTGTGGGGGTCCTTGCTGAAGTTCCGCCGAGAATTCGATCAGTACATCAATCTGAGGCCGGTCAAGCTCATGCCGGGGGTGAAGTGCCCGTTGGCTGGAAAGCAGCCTGGCGACATCGATTTTCTTGTGGTCCGCGAGAACACGGAAGGTGAATACACCAACGTCGGCGGACGGCTGTTCGGCGGAACCGACAGGGAAGTCGTGCTGCAAGAATCTGTGTTCACACGCCATGGCGTGGATCGGGTGCTGCATTTTGCCTTCAGGCAGGCGCAGCGCCGCGAGCGCAAGCACCTTACCTCGGCGACCAAGTCGAACGGCATTGCGATCAGCATGCCCTATTGGGACGAACGCATGCAGGCGGTATCGCAAGACTATCCCGACATCACCTGGGACCAGTATCACATCGACATTCTGACTGCCCGTTTCGTGCTGTCTCCGGAACGCTTTGATGTGGTCGTCGCATCCAATCTCTTCGGCGACATTCTTTCCGACCTGGGGCCGGCGTGCGCAGGGACCATAGGGATTGCGCCTTCGGCGAATCTTAACCCCGAAAGGAAGTTTCCCTCTTTGTTTGAACCGGTTCATGGCTCTGCTCCTGACATCTATGGCAAGAATATCGCCAATCCGATCGGCATGATCTGGTCGACGGCCATGATGCTGGAATTCTTTGGTGAGCAGGATCCAGCTTGCGCGAGCGCGGCAGTGGAACTTCAGACTGCGATCGAAGCAGTGCTGGAACAAGGCCCGCATACACCTGATCTGGGTGGCAATGCCGACACAAGCGAGATGGGCAGGGCGATTGCAGCAGCCCTTTGAATACCGGGGCTCTGAATCAGAGTTTCACAGGTTCAGAGCCCTTGCTGAAGGATGCCGCTGTGTTGGCCTGCTTTGTAGCCGATAGGCCGGAAAGACGAGAATCAAAGGCTTTTCATCTATTCTTCTATATATATATGTTGTTGATAATGGGTGCCTGTGGATAACTGGAACAAGTCGTCGAAAGCATGTATTCAAGCAGCTTAGAGGTAATTTCCGACAGTCCATAACCTTGCGGGAAACGATTTGATGGATTCTGGACAGTTTCTGGATGATGCCGTTCACGGACAGTCATCCACTTTCTGTCCCCGTCTTGTGCACAGCCCCGGCCTCAGAGCTTGTCCACAGGCCATTCGATCATTCTATGGATGCCGGATCGGTGGCATCGCGGCTTGTGGAGGCATCAGGAGGCGGCCCATGCCGCCAGCGGCGGATGATGCGCTGGAAGATCAGGGAATTCGGGATCTGCAGCAGCACACCGGGTTGCGCGGCGGTGGCGTCTTCAAGGGTGATGTACAGAAGATTGATGTCCACGACTTCGCCACGGGCACCGGGCTTTTCGGCGGTGTCCAGTATTTCCACATGGTCGCCCAGGCGCAGCGGCCGTGTCGTGAAGATGAGAATGGCGCAGAACAGGTTGGACAGCACGCTCCAGGCGGCGAAAAACGCGACTGCAGCCACAGCGGCGAAACCCGTGAAAGCCGTCCACAGCACAGTGCCCGATACCCCCAGTCTGCCCAGTACCAGCAGGCTCGCGCTGGCGATGATGGTCCAGCGTGTGAAGATGATGGAGGGCCTGATCAGGTGGCGCGGCAGATCGTAGTGTTCACCGGTCTTGAGAATGAGACGCCGGAGGCTGCGTTGCAGCAGCATGGCGATCAGGACGATGAGAAGGATCTGGCCCAGCAGCGCGACGCTGTCGAGCCATTCGTGGGTCCATGCTGGCAGATGGGCGATGAAATTTGAAGGCATGCTTTGAACTGTATGCGGCTGGGTGCCTAAGCATATCAGTCTGCCTGCTTCATGTGTGATGGCGGGCGGCGCAGTGGTTCAGGCATCGGGCAGAGTGCCTGCAGCGATGCCTGTAGCGGTTCGTCGTGAAAAACTCCGACCGGGCTGTTCAGCTTGCCGGCGGGCGGTTCATTTGGCCGGAGCTTCCCTGCCGTTTTGCTTTGTGAAAAGTAAAGCTGGCGACCAGCCGCGTGGTCACGCGGCGATTTCCACGGGCTTGCGCTGATTGTTTTCAATCAGGCCCGCATGCAAGCTGCGTATGGCGGCTTCGTAATCCTTTTCGTCGATGACGAACTGGATATCGACCTGTCGCATGGACTGATGAATGGCCAGGACATCCACGCCTGCATCAGCCAGGGCACGGACGGTGCGCGACAGCATGCCGCTGACCTTCATGTCGGAACCGACGGCGGAAACGATTGCCACCTTCCGTGCCTGGAACTCGGCATTGGGGAATTCTTCTTCAAGGTCCGCAATGATGCGCTTGATCTTGCCCAGGCCGGTATCCAGGAAGTGTGTGATGGTGTTCGCGTTCAGATCCTTGGTGATGATGCGCGCCCGATGCTGGTGTATGGCTCTGACGATGATGCTGTCGTAGCGGTTGGCGCCCATCATATCCTGGTCAAACACTTCTATGGCCATGACGCCCTTGCGTCCCGCGATGATCTCCACTCGTGGCTGCGCGCTGACATATTCCCGGGTGATCAGTGTGCCGGCGTGTTCCGGCTCGAAAGTGTTCTTCACTCGCAGGGGGATACCCATCTGCCGCAGCCCCTTGGCTGCCCGAGGGTGAATGGCTTCCATTCCCAGGTTGGCGAGCTGATCGGCAACGTCATAGTTGGTACGGCCGATGGGAACGACTTTCTCGGGCCCTACCATGCGCGGATCTGCACTGCTCAGGTGGAATTCCTTGTGGATGATGGCTTCCTTGGCGCCGCTGACGACGGCCAGGCGGGCAAAGGTCATTTCACTGTAGCCGCGATCGAAGGTGCGGACCATGCCTTCGGTGCATTGGCAATAGCCGGTCACGATGGGGAGTTCGCGGCTGATGTCCATTTCCCCGAAGGCCTGTCGCAAGCGATCGTCCAGTGGCAGCAGGGAAGGATCGCGCCAGCCAGTCAGATCGATGAAGCGCGCTGCGACGCCGTCCCTGCGCAACAGGGCTGCCATGTTGTAGGCCGAGTGCACTTCGCCCAGCGAGGCGAGCAGTTCGCGCAAGGTCGTGAGATGCTCGGCCAGTTGGAAGTGGCCGTAAGTGCAGACACGGCGAAGATCCTGCAGGCAGCTGCGTACACCTTCGATGCGTTCGGTGATGAACAGGTCAGCCTCACGACGATCGGGAGCCGTGCCGAACAGCTTCGCATTGTGAGCCAGCATTGCAGTCAGCACACGATCGAGCTGGGCTTCCCAATGGTCAGCTTCGTCCTCGCTGTCGGCTGCGCCGGCGAACAGGGCATAAACGCCTGGCTCGCCGCCGCGCTTGTGTTCCAGCAGCATGTCGGTGATGCCGCCATATGCCGAGACTACGAAGATCCGACCGTAGATGGCTTTGTCCTGGCCGCCGTGAAGGACGATGTTGTCGCGTACGGCAGCGTAGTCACTCATTGACGTGCCGCCGATCTTCTCGACAGTGTGTTGCATGATGGATACCTTCTTTTCAGGATGACCGCAGAAAGTCACCGGCTTCGTTCGACTGGATGGCCAGGGGCGTGATGTTTTCGCGCGTGGCGATGAATTCCGGCCGCGGCGATTGATCGCAGAAAGGTTCCTGCACTGCATTGCTCACGGCGTTGTAGACAAAGAAGGCGTTCGACCGGGGAAGGTGCGTGATGTTGCTGTTCGATCCGTGCATGAGGTTGCAGTCGAAGATCAGCACCGAGCCCGCGGGCCCTGCGGTGTCTACCAGTCCGCCCTGTTGCGCCAGCCATTCCAGATTTTCGTCACTGGGGACGCCTGTTTCCTGGGCCTGCAAGGACATCTGGTAGTTGTCGGGAGGGGTTTCACCTTCGCATACGACATAGTGCTTCTGGGATCCCGGCATGACCAGCAGCGGCCCGTTGTGTGGCGTGTTGTCGGTCAGGGAGACGGAAATGCTCAGCGCGCGGGGCAAGGGCATGCCGTCTTCGATATGCCAGGTTTCAAAGTCGGAGTGCCAGTAGAATTCTTTGCCGTGGAAACCGGGCTTGTAGTTGAGCCGTGTCTGATGCAGATAGACCTCGTCTCCAAGCAGGTAGGATGCCAGACCTGCAAGGCGCTGGTCGGCGGCCAGGCGTGCGAAAACGGTGCTGAGTTCATGCACTTTGAAGATGGAACGCACCTGGCGCGACCCTTTCTCGGTGATGACTTCGGGACGCTCCATTGTCTGAGCCTGGTAACGCAGACGATCCAGTTCGGCCTGGAGGTTGGCGACCTCTTCAGGTGAAAAGATGTCGCGCAGCACCAGGAAGCCGTCGCGTTCATATTGTTCGATCAACGCCCGGTCGATGGGGGGCTGTGTATCGGACTGCGCCCAGACGACCGGATGAGTGCGGGGGACGATGTTGCTCTTCAGCCCACCGCGCGAAGGGTAGAGATCCGTGCGGGTCTCTTCTCTTGTGAGGGTTGCTGTGTTCATGATGGTTCAGTTCTCTATGGTTTCTGCTTCCAGGGGGTAGGCGCCCGACGCGTCATGGACTTCCTTGCCGTTCAGCGGCGGGTTGAAGACGCATGCGCAGACGATGTCCGTGTGGGCATGCACGACATGGCGGTCGTGCTTGTCCAGCAGATACATCGTTCCGGGGGCCAGCTTGTGAACCTTGCCGTCGTCCAGATTCTTGATTTCGCCTTCACCACTGATGATGTAGACGGATTCGAAATGGTTCTGATAATGCATGGACGTTTCGGTGCCGGCATACAAGGTCGTGATGTGAAAGGAAAACCCGACGTTGTCGTTCTTCAGCAGCAAGCGGCAGCTGTCCCAGGTGGTGGATTTCACCAGGCGGTCGGTTTTCCGGCATTCTTCAAGTGTGCGGACAATCATTCTGTGTTCTCCAATACGTATCTTGTCGTGTCGATGACGGTATTGACGGCTCAAGCCGCCATGCTCAGGTGCTGCGTAAGCACATGACGCACGCTGTTTTCCAGGACGTCCAGGCCGGCATTCAGATCTTCGTCGCTGATCATGAGCGGGCACAGTATCTTGACCACTTCGGAGTCGGGCCCGCTGGTCTCGATGATCAGGCCATCTTCAAAGCAGCGGCGCACGATTTTTTCAGCCATGGCGCCGTCGCGGCAGGCGATGCCCTGCATCATTCCGCGGCCCTTGGTATGGAGAAGGCCGCTACCACCCAGGGCGGCGATGCGGGACAGGCGATTCGACAGGATGGTGCCCTTGCGCTGGACCTCTTTTGCGAAGCTGTCATCCTTCCAATAGGCGTCGAGTGCTGCCTTGGCAGTGACAAACGCGTGGTTGTTGCCGCGGAAGGTACCGTTGTGCTCACCGGGTGCCCATTGGTCGTGTTCCGGCTTGAGCAGGACCATGGCAAAAGGCATGCCGAAACCTGACAGCGATTTCGACAGCGTCACGATGTCGGGCGAGATGCCAGCCGGCTCGAAACTGAAGAAAGTACCGGTGCGGCCGCAACCGGCCTGGATATCGTCGATGATGAGCAGGATGCCATGACGCCGGCACACGGCTTCGAGTGACTTCAGCCAGCGCTGGCTGGCCACGTTCAGCCCGCCTTCGCCCTGGACGGTTTCCAGGATGACCGCAGCCGGCGCGTCCACGCCGCTGGAGGCGTCACCCAGCATCTTGTCCAGCAGGCGTGTGGAATCCAGTCCGTTGCCCATGTAGCCGTCATAGGGGATGCGGGTGACGCCGCCCAGGGGCATGCCGCAACCCTTGCGGTGGTGCTGGTTGCCTGTCGCAGCGGCGGCGCCCATCGATACACCGTGGAAGCCATTGGTGAAGGCAATGATGTTGTGACGGCCAGTGACCTTGCGTGCGAGTTTCATGGCGGCCTCGACGGCATTGGTGCCGGTGGGACCTGTGAACTGCATGCGGTAGTTCATTTTCCTGGGCGCGAGTATGGTTTGCTCGAAGGTTTCCAGGAATTCAGCCTTGGCGCGGGTATGCATGTCCAGGCCATGGGCGATGCCGTCGTTGCTGATGTAGTCGAGCAAGGCTTTCTTGCACTCGGGGTTGTTGTGCCCGTAGTTCAGCGTGCCGGCGCCAGCCAGAAAGTCGATGTAGCGTTTGCCGTCCGCTCCGTACAGGGCTGCGCCTTCCGCGCGGTCGAATACGACGGGGAAGGAGCGGGCATAGGTTTGAACTTGCGATTCGAGTTTTTCGAAAATGGTCATGGGATGTTTCCTCTTAGCGTTTTTGGTTCGAGGCGGGCCTGATACAGCGTAGCCACGAAGTGGCCGCGCCTTGAAATGATGGGGAGCTTCGATGACGCGGCAATGCCCGGAATTGCCGGTATCGGGATGGGTGCGCAGGAATGCGCTCGAGCGCCCCAGAAGAAGAAGCCTAGGTGGCTGATTCGGCGGCTATTTCAAATGGACCGATACGCATGAGGTGCTCATCGTCGTGATGGCCCCCGAAGTGGCGCTCGCGTTCAAAGAACACCCGGCTCGACGTGGCGGCACCGTGATGGCGCGCCCAGGATTCGAACAATGCCCAGGAAGCCTGGTTTCCAGGCGTGATGGTGGTGTCGACGTAATGGACGTCACTGCATGCGGGCCGTTCAAGTATGGCATCCAGCATGCGGCGGGCAAGCCCTTCGCCGCGGGCCTCCTGGCTGACGGCGACCTGCCAGACGAACAGGGTGTCGGGCTGGCCGGGGACTAGGTAGGCGGAGATGAAACCTACCAGGCGTTCCCTGCCTTGCGGGTCGCGGCGCACGGCTGCGACCGAAGTGGCACTGAAATGCGTGCAATGCAGAAGATTGCAATAGAGGGAGTTCGGATCCAACGGCGGGCATTCTGCAATGAGTCGGTGCAATTCCGAAGCGTCGTCAGCAGTAGGCGACCGCAGGAAGATGGCCGATTTCTGGATGCCTTGCATCATGTAGATTCGGGAGGCTGCGACTGGTGTTGCCGACCTCTTTGTTGATTCGACGCAAATCAGTTTATCACGAATGGTTAGTGCACGAATGAATTAATTGTTTCAACAGGAGCATTCAGGGCAAGGGCGGCGAGCGGGCAAGCCAGGCTGCAAAGTGACTAGTCACTTTGCAGTGGCGAGATCGTTCTGACGAGGAATGGGCAGCATGGCGCCTGGTAT